>RCNB010002452.1_pt1 | contig 11349 bp, 8 predicted proteins | sample 2041321 | NCBI WGS metagenome assembly RCNB01 (sample SAMN09708232, study PRJNA481090) | Marine sediment metagenome, whole genome shotgun sequencing project.
CATGTTTTTAAAAAATACGGCATCGATTTTTGCTGCGGTGGTGGAATAACAATCGATAAAGCTTGCGAAAAAAAGAATCTTGATTATTCAAAACTTAAAGAAGAATTGCTAAAGGTTGATGATGCCCCTAGAGCTTATGATTACAATAAATGGGAACTCGATTTTTTAATCGATCATATTTTGAATGTACACCACACGTATGTGGAAGAATCAATTCCTTTAATACTACAATATTCAAACAGGGTCGCCGAAGTTCATGGACATCATTATACCGAAGTCTTAGAAATTAATAAGCTATTTGCAGATGTAGCAAATGAGTTAACTTCTCACATGAAGAAAGAAGAAATCATGTTATTTCCTTATATCAAAAAGTTAATTAACCTGAAAAAAGAAGGAGGTTATGTTGTTCCACCACCCTTCGGTACAGTAAATAATCCAATTAAAATGATGGAAACAGAGCACGAACATGCTGGTGATATTTTTAAAGAAATAGCCAAACTGACCAATAATTATGCGCCACCAGAAGAAGCATGTAATACATTTAGAGCATTGTATGCAAAGTTGGATGAGTTTGAACAAGATTTGCACCAGCACATACATTTAGAAAATAATATTTTGCATCCAAAAGCAATTCACCTTGAACAAGAATTGTAAAAACATTTAAATTAATCCTAATGAAAAAAATATTTATAGTATTATTTGTAAGCGTTTCTAGCTTAATCTCTGCACAACAGTTTGACCTTTCTGCAGAGTTTAGACCACGTTTTGAATATCGTCATGGATATAAAACCCTAATACCAGATGGGGAAGATGCAGCTTCTTTTGTATCGCAGCGTACCCGCTTAAATTTTAATTACGGTAGCGAAAAATTAAAAGCATATTTAACCTTTCAAAATATTCGTGTTTGGGGAGATGTTAACACACTATCAACTTCAGACAAAAACGGAACAGCCGTTCACGAAGCATGGGCTCAAGCCATTTTAAGCCCAGAGTTTTCTTTAAAAATTGGTCGTCAAGAAATAGTTTATGACGATCATAGAATGTTTGGTAACGTTGGTTGGGCTCAGCAAGCAAGGAGCCACGATGCTTTTATAGCAACATATAAACCTAGTAGTAAAAGTAGACTTGATTTTGGGCTAGCTTTAAATGAAAATGCAGAAACTTTGTTTGAAACAGATTATACAGTGAATAATTATAAAGCTTTTCAATACTTATGGTATCATACCAATTTTAGCAATGCTTCGTTAAGTTTTTTAATGCTTAACAACGGACTTGCATTTGATGATAATGGAGAGCAAAAAGTAGATTATAACCAAACTTTGGGTTCTAGGTTTACATATGGTAAAAATAAGTTCAAAGCTGATGCATCGTTGTATTTTCAAACAGGGAAAATTGCAGATGTTGATTTAAGTGCATACAACGCTGCTGCGAATATTAACTATAGTATTAGTGATAATGTAAAAGCCGGTTTGGGAGTTGAGTACCTTTCAGGTACAGATATGAATACAACTGGTAATACATTAAAATCCTTTAATCCTTGGTTTGGGACTAACCATAAATTTAATGGTTGGATGGACTATTTTTATGTTGGTAATCATGGGAACTCCGTTGGATTGATTGATATTAATGCAAATTTTAAATATCAAAAAGATAAATTTTCTATGGCTGTAATTCCTCATATATTTTCGTCTACGGCAACAGTTATTGATGGTACAAACAATGAAATGAGCAATAGTTTAGGAACAGAAATCGATTTGTCTTTTGCATATAAAATTTCGAATGAGATAAATTTTCAAATCGGTTACTCTCAAATGTTTGCTAGTGAAACGATGGAAATTCTAAAAGGCGGAGATAGTGATTCTTCTAACAATTGGGGCTGGGCAATGTTCGTGTTTAAACCAAAATTATTCTCTTACAAAAAGGAATAGATTAATTAGCAATTTAAATATTTTCGAAAAAGAGCTGTTATTATATGATGGCTCTTTTTTTGTTTCAAAATAAAAGTCAGAACTTTGCAATATTATTATAAGGTTAAAAACCTCCAACTGATAAATGTCATGATTAAGTAAAAAGGCTTGTAATAATTTAGCCGCTTATTTCTAAAAAAGAAGATATGATTTCTACAATGCTGATTATTTTAATAATAACCATAGCTTTATTTGTATGGGGCAAATTTACACCAGATATTGTGGCGCTAATTTCTATGTTGAGTTTATTCTTAACGGGCATTTTAGATTCTAAAGAAACATTAAGTGGCTTTAGTAACCCCACCGTTATTATGATTGCCGCCCTTTTTATTATAGGTGAAGGCATTGCACAAACTGGTTGGACTGCTTTAGCTGGTAAGAAATTTGTAGAATGGGCAGGAAAAAGTGTTCCAAAACTATTAGTGATTATAACACTTGGAGCCGGTGTATTATCGGGATTTGTTAGTAATACTGGTACCGTAGCTACTTTAATGCCGTTAACCATTTCTTCCGCTTGGAGCATTGGTACATTACCTTCAAAAATGTTGTTACCTGTGGCTTTTGGATCTAATACTGGTGGCTTACTTACCTTAACTGGTACACCTCCAAACATTATAGCAAGCAACGCTTTAGTAGAAGCTGGTTTTGAAGGGTTTTCGTTCTTTGAGTTTGCTTTAATAGGTTTACCATTACTTATTGTTGCCCTATTATACTTTAGATATATAGGATACAAATTATTACCAAATAACAAAACAAACAATAAGCCAGTAAATATTGAATCTACTTTGCACAATTGGATTGAAGCTTATAAAATTGATAGTGGTTACTACCGTTTACGTGTAAGATCCATTTCCCCTTTACTAAACACCAAAATAGAAGCGTGGCAATTAGAAAAAGATTATAATGTATCTATTATTCGTATAAGAAGAAGACATCCTAATATCTTAAAAAAGATACCTCAATTTATAGAATTTCCAGACACCAGCACAGAATTTCTTTACCATGATATTATAACCGTAAAAGGTGAAACGGAAGCTATTAACAAAATAATGATTACGTTCAGATTAGGACTTTTACCTCTTGAACCGATTACTGATGAATTAAAACATAACCTGATTAATCAAGAGGTTGGTATGACTGAAGTCATTGTGAACCCAAATTCTATTTTAGTAGGAAGAAAATACAAATTAAACAATTACTTTAAACGTTATGGTATTCAGCTTTTGGCAGCATCAAGAAACGCGAAACCAATATTAGAAAATGAAATAACCGTAAAAGCAGGTGATGCCTTTTTAATTAGAGGTACTTGGGAACACATAGATGATCTAAAAAAGCAACACGAAAACTTAGTCATTATTGGTAGTCCTGAAGGAATGGCTAAAAATGTAGAAAATCTTAGTCCAAAATCTTTCATTGCATTGGGAGCATTAATACTTATGATTGTATTTATGGTTTTCAAAATTGTTCCAGGAGCAATGGCTGCATTAATTTCAGCAGGTGTGGTTTTACTAACAGGATGTGTACCAATATCAAAAGCATATAAAGGCATTAGTTGGACCAGTGTAGTCATGATTGCTGCCATGATACCCATGGGTATTGCTCTACAAAAAACAGGGACTGCACAAATAATTGCCAATGGATTGGTAAATTACTTAGGAGCTATTCACCCAATAGCACTATTGGGCGGTGTATTTTTACTAACAACAATGTTCAGTCAAGTTATTAATAACTCAGCTACGGCCGTATTAATGGCACCCATAGCCATACTTGCAGCAAGCTCCTTAAACTTATCGCCTGAACCGTTTATGATTGTCGTAGCCATTAGCGCATCAACGGCATTTTTAACTCCAATAGGCACAACAACTAACGCTATGGTGATGACAGCAGGTGGTTATAAATTCATGAATTACTTAAAAGTAGGTGCACCACTCTTACTTTTGTTTTTTATAATAACACTAATACTTGTGCCAATAATATGGCCATTTTAAAATTTTTAAAAAAAAAGGCGAACATGTGATATTTGTCATATTCCCCATCTTATTTATAGGGTAAATTTGTACCTTATTAAAACACTAATATTAATTAATTTAAAAATTATGCAAGATTTGGCAAAGACTACGAAAAGTAAAAATTTAGGTAAATATGGAATAAACGATGTAACGGCACACTGGAACCTTTCTCCAGAAGAGTTACAACGTATTACCGTAGAAAAAAATCTAGGAGAAGAAACATCTAATGGAACTTTATCTATTAATACAGGAAAATTCACAGGACGTTCTCCACAAGATAGATATTTAGTAAAGGATGATTATACAAAAGATAGAGTTTGGTGGGGTAAAGTAAATAAACCATTTGATCCGGAAAAATTTGATGTTTTGCAGGATGAAATTGTAAATTATCTTTCTGGAAAAGAAATATTTGTAAGAGATGGATATGTTTGTGCAGATCCTGAGTATAGAACAAATGTTAGAACGGTTACAGAATTACCTTGGTCTAATTTGTTTATTTATAACATGTTCTTACGTCCAGAAGCATCAGAATTAGAAAATTTTGAAGAAGATTGGTTGGTACTTTGCGCTCCCGGTTATGAAGCAGACCCAGCTATTCATGGAACGCGTCAAGGAAATTTTTCAATAATTAATTTTACGAAAAAAGTAGCACTTGTTGGTGGTTCTGCATATACGGGAGAAATGAAAAAAGGAATTTTTTCTGCTTTAAATATGATATTGCCAACAGATAGAAACGTTCTACCAATGCATTGCTCAGCAAATGTTGGCGAGGATGGTGATACAGCAATTTTCTTTGGCTTATCAGGAACAGGTAAAACAACTTTATCTGCAGATCCAAATCGTAAATTAATTGGTGACGACGAGCATGGTTGGACGGCCGAAAACAATATTTTCAATTTTGAAGGCGGTTGTTATGCAAAGGTTATTGATTTAACTGAAGAAAAAGAACCAGATATTTTTAGAGCGATTAAGCCAGGAGCTTTGCTCGAAAATGTAGTATTTAAAGATAATGGTGATGTGGATTATATGGATAGTACAATAACACAAAATACTCGTGTAAGTTATCCAATTTATCATATTGATAATATACAAAAACCTTCATATGCTAGTAATCCAAAGAACATTTTCTTCTTAACTTGTGATGCTTTTGGGGTGTTGCCTCCGGTGTCTAAGTTAAGTCCAGGTCAAGCTGCATATCATTTTATTTCAGGTTACACAGCAAAAGTGGCTGGTACAGAGGCAGGAATTACTGAGCCCGTACCTTCATTCTCTGCTTGTTTTGGGTCTCCTTTTATGCCTCTGCACCCTACAGTATATGCTGAGATGCTAAGCAAAAAAATGCAAGACGCTAATGTAAATGTTTGGTTAATAAATACAGGATGGAGCGCTGGCCCTTATGGTGTTGGTTCTAGAATTAAATTGAAATACACGAGAGCAATGATTACCTCTATTCTTAGCGGAGAATTAGAAGGTGTTGATTATGAAATGCACCCAATATTTGGATTAGATATGCCGAAAGAATGTCCTAATGTGCCTAACGAAATATTAAACCCAATGAACACTTGGTCAAATATTAGCGAATATATTAGTAAGTCAATTCAGTTGGCGCATTCATTCCACTTGAATTTTGAGAAATTTGCTCACGAAGCTTCAGAAGAAATTATTAATGGTGGTCCATTAATTGATGAACACCATCATTTAGATCATGTTTAATAGATTATTTTATTATTGAAAAAGAGGGCTTATTATAAGCCCTCTTTTGTATTTTCTAATTTGTAACGTTTAGAAATAAATAGCCCGCAATTTTTATTTAACTAGGAATGAAAAATTACCTACACTTGTTTGCAATACTTTTAGCCTTAAATATACATGCTCAAAATCGAGGAGAAGAAAACCTTGGTACATGGTATATGTATTTTGGATCTCATACTGTTTCAGATAAAATAAGTATAGGTTCGATTGCACAAATTCGAGATTATCAAGCTATAAGTAATTTGCAACATTTATATTTATCGGCAAAAGTTAACTATCTTCTTACATCTAAAATTACAACTGGGATTGGCTATGGATACTTATACGCCGACCTAAGTTTTCAAGATTTTGAAGGAGAAGAACCCTTGAAAGAGCAAAGGATTTATGAGCAAATTCAAATTAAGCACAAATTGTGGAATCTTGATTTTAATAGCCGTTTTCAAATCGAACAACGCTTTATGGATTTTGGCTATAAAACAAATTTTGAGTTAAGAACACGATATCGCTTACAACTATCAGTTCCATTAAGCAAAATTTTATTTATAACAGCTAATGATGAAATACTCTTAAGTTTAAGAGAGAAAATGTTTGATCAAAATAGGCTTTACGCCGGATTAGGAATTAAATTTGGCACAAACTATAAAATGCAATTGGGTTATTTAAGACATAACTATACAAGCATTGGATTTAATCGTTTGCAAATGGGAATCTATATTACAACTGATTTTAGAACAAAGAAATCTAATTTGCAAAAAATAAACTCTAAACATGCTAATTTGTAGATGACTTAATCAATCAAAATCTCTAAAATCTTAATTGCTGCATCGCTAATTTTTGTTCCTGGACCAAAAACGGCAACTGCCCCGGCATCAAACAAATATTGATAGTCCTGTTTTGGGATTACTCCACCAACAATAACCATAATATCATCTCTGCCATAGTTTTTAAGTTCTTCAATGACTTGAGGCACTAAGGTTTTATGTCCTGCAGCTAAAGATGAAACACCGAGAATGTGTATGTCATTTTCTACCGCTTGTTTAGCGGCTTCCTGTGGCGTTTGGAATAAAGGGCCAATATCAACATCAAAGCCAACATCCGCGTAACCTGTAGCCACTACTTTTGCTCCGCGATCATGTCCATCTTGCCCCATTTTCGCAATCATAATTCGAGGTCTACGACCATCTTGTTCTGCAAAAACATCAGCTAATTCTTTAGCTTTTTTAAAGGACTCATCATCTTTTATTTCTTTACTATACACACCAGAGAATGATTTAATTTGTGCTTTATATCTACCAAACTCTGCTTCTAGGGCGTCACTAATTTCACCAAGTGTGGCACGCTCGCGAGCAGCTTCAATAGCTAAAGCTAATAAATTTTTGTTTCCCATACGAGCGGCATCAGTTAATTTTGATAATGTCTCAGCAACTTTTTCTGTATTTCTACTAGATTTAATATTATTTAAACGCTCAATTTGAGAATTTCTAACAGTTTGGTTATCTACTTCTAAGGTTTGGATTGGGTCTTCTTCTTTAAGTCTATATTTGTTTATGCCTACAATGATATCTTGACTAGAATCAATTCGTGCTTGCTTACGAGCTGCAGCTTCTTCAATTCTAATTTTTGATATTCCAGCTTCAATAGCTTTAGTCATACCACCTAATTCTTCAACTTCTTCAATAAGTGACCAAGCTTTTTGAGCAATGTCATGTGTTAATTTTTCAACATAATAACTCCCTGCCCAAGGATCAACGGTTTTGGTAATTTTGGTTTCTTCTTGCAAATATATTTGAGTATTCCTCGCAATTCTTGCCGAAAAATCTGTGGGCAAAGCAATAGCTTCGTCCAATGCATTGGTATGTAAAGACTGTGTACCACCAAATACCGCTGCCGAAGCTTCAATGCATGTTCTTGCTACATTATTAAAAGGGTCCTGTTCTGTAAGGCTCCAACCTGATGTTTGGCAATGTGTTCTTAAAGCCAATGATTTTTCATTCTTTGGGTTAAACTGTTTAACCAATTTAGCCCAAAGCATTCTTGCAGCCCTCATTTTGGCAATTTCCATAAAATGATTCATACCAATGGCCCAAAAGAAGGAAAGGCGAGGGGCGAAAGTGTCAATATCCATACCTGCTTCTAACCCTTTTCTAATGTATTCTAAGCCGTCTGCAAGTGTATATGCCAATTCAATATCACAAGTTGCACCAGCTTCTTGCATGTGATAACCCGAAATACTAATGCTGTTGAATTTTGGCATGTTCTTACTCGCATATTCAAAAATATCAGAGATAATCTTCATTGAAGGTGTAGGTGGATAGATATAGGTATTGCGCACCATAAATTCCTTTAAAATATCATTCTGAATCGTTCCTGCGAGTTGCTCTGGTTTTATACCTTGTTCTTCGGCGGCAACAATATAAAAGGCCATGATAGGTAAAACGGCACCATTCATGGTCATAGAAACAGATATTTTATCAAGAGGAATTTGGCCAAATAATATTTTCATGTCCTCGACAGAATCTATTGCAACGCCTGCTTTACCAACATCACCTACAACACGTTCGTGATCTGAATCGTAACCTCGATGTGTTGCTAAATCAAAAGCAACTGACAATCCTTTTTGACCTGCTTCTAAATTTCGCCTATAAAAAGCATTACTATCTTCTGCCGTACTAAAACCTGCGTATTGACGTATTGTCCAAGGACGGCGTACATACATAGTGCTATATGGGCCACGAAGATTTGGAGCTATACCAGCTACAAAATTAAGGTGCTCTACATTTGTGATGTCCTTTTTGGAATAAGAAGATTTTACTTCAATACCCTCAGCTGTTAGAAATTTCTCTGAACTTTCTATTTCTAATTTTTCAGTGTTATGTTTTAAGGTAATATGTTGTATGTTTTTTCTTGACATTTTATAACTTCATTTTTTTAATGAACGGATCAAAATCAGTATTAGAACTTGATGTCAATTGAGTATAAACTGTTTTATCATTTGCTGAAATAATATAGGTAGTATTAAAAATATCATTTTTTAAATTTTTACCGCTCACTTTGTAAATGGCTTTAAATAATTGTTGCCTGGCTTTTCCACCAAATTTTGCAGTTACTTTCTCGAAATTCGCATCACTGTTTTTAGCAACTTTTTCATTGTTTGATCGTATCAATTCAAGCAATTGATTTGCACTATCTTTATTAAATTCAATATAAGGCACAGTATTAATGGTAAATGTAGATTGATCGATTTTATTAAAGAAGATATATAATGAACCATCCATTTTACTTAGTGAATTAAGCCTATCGGTTTCAAATTTGTATTCCTTTGTTGTATATAAAGAATCGAGTAATCTTTGATATCTAGACAAAGAGGTTCTTTCAAAACCGTTTGGTAAATATATTTTAGTACCGTTATCTTCTAAAAAATGGTACTTTCCAGATGCTTGTGTCCCGTTTTCATTTTGATACGATTTCTTTGAACTTTCAGGGTTATTAATACAAGAGATGGTTACTATATTGATTATTAGCACTATACAAAACATTATTGATGGTTTGCTGTTTCTTAACATTTTTTTTCATTTTCTAAACGTTCTTGCTCAATTGTCTCAGCAAGACGTTTTTCGATTATAGGCTCTATTAATGTTTTTCTAGTTTTGGTTTTGATAAAAGGATATAACTCAAGTTCGCTAGACATTTTATCAGAATTATTAGGATGTTTATTTGTCCCTAATAGTACGGTTTCTCCATTATTAAATTGTTCTTGTTCAGTTTTAGCACTTTCTTTTATTTTTCGTTGAATTATACCTTCTTTCAATTGCCTTAAAAATCCGCCATTCATTTCAATATCTTTAAACAGGGCTAGGCTTTTCTCTGCAAACTGTTGGGTCAAAGTTTCAATATAATAGCTACCATCACCAGGATTGTCAACCTTATTAAAATAGCTTTCATGCTTAAGAACCAGTAATTGATTTCGTGCAATGCGTTCTCCAAATTCGTTGTCTTTATGGTAGATTGCATCATAGGGTAAATTGCATATAGTATTAGCTCCACCAAGTATGGCACTCATGCACTCAGTTGTTGTGCGCAACATATTGGTATTGTAATCGTACAGTGTTTTGTTTCGTTTACTAGGTGTGACATTTATTTGACATTCTTTAGCTGCTTTAAAATAATCAGAAGCCAAAGTATTCCATAATAGTCGTAAGGCTCTAAGTTTTGCAATCTCAAAAAAGTAATTGGACCCTACGGCAACATTAAATGTTATTTTGTTTTCAATTTTATCTCCAAAATGATTTAAGTATTCATTTGTATGAGCTAGGGCATAAGCCAATTGCTGAACAATGGTTGCTCCAGCATTTTGATATAGAGAAACATCAACTGATATAGATGACTCTAGGCTTGATGAGTTTTCAATAATATCATTGAGAGTAGTATGATCTTCTTGCAAGGTTGAATACCAATTACCAGATTTAGCCAGATTGCCAATAATATCTGTATGCACAAAAAATTTAGCATTTTGTTTAAATGCTAACTGATTAAGTGATTCAACAAAATTGGTCGATATAAAATCCAATTTAAAATGAATTGGAGTAGAATTCAAATCAATATTTTGCAATAAAGCTTCAACAGAAATATCTTGAGTAGGAATAATAAATGTAATGCTTTCTGCCCCTCGATTTAAAGCATCAATGGCTTTAGTGTTTGACTGTGTTACATCAGCAACGAAAATGGATTGATTAATATCCCAAGCAGTTCCTTTTGTGGTTGATGTATTCGGGAGTTCCTTAAAATCATCAGCATGATAAAAGGGTTTTACGTCAATCCCTTCAGAAGAATTCCATATTAGAGTATCATTATAATCTGCGCCTTTAAGATCTACTTGAATTTTTTGTTTCCAAGCTTTTGCCGAAACCTCATCAAAATCATTAAACAGTGGGTTACTCATCTTTTTTCTGTTTTGCAATACTATCTTCGTATTCAATTAGATAAATTTCCTCGTTCTCCTTTTTCATGTGATATTTCTCCCTGCCATACTTTTCTAAACCATCGTCATCACTCAATTTTTTTATTTCTTTTTTATCTTTTACAATCTCACTTTTATAGTATTCTTTTTCATCTTCTAGAGCTTCTATATCATTATTCAATTCATTGTGTATAAACCATGAATTACTATCAAAAAAGAGCATCCAAATAGCAAATATTATAAAAATGAGAAGGAAGACATTTTTAAATGGTTTAAAAAAACGTTTGTATTTATTTAAGAAAGTGTTCATTTATAAACGTTCATTAATTATGCTTCTAACAATATCAACGGCAACGGTATTATACTTATTGTTGGGTATAATAATATCTGCATATTCTTTCATAGGTTCAATGAACTGCTCGTGCATTGGTTTTAATGTATTTTGATATCGTGAAAGGACTTCGTCGATGTCTCTACCACGTTCTGCTAAATCGCGCTTTAACCTTCGTATTAAGCGCTCATCACTATCGGCATGTACGAAAATTTTAATATCGAACATTTTTCTTAATTCTGGATTAGTTAAAATTAAAATGCCTTCAACAATCATCACTTTTCTGGGGTGTGTTACAATGGTATCAGTAGTCCGATTATGTTTAACAAAAGA
>RCNB010002456.1_pt1 | contig 11341 bp, 6 predicted proteins | sample 2041321 | NCBI WGS metagenome assembly RCNB01 (sample SAMN09708232, study PRJNA481090) | Marine sediment metagenome, whole genome shotgun sequencing project.
ACTCTTCATTTCTCTTCTTTCCTTGGTGGTTGTTCTAAGTCTATGTTATACGCAGAAAAGTGGGGGAAACCCACTTTCCAGAACCACCGCTCTCTCAAAAGTCGTACGCTTGGATTTTAGCACATGCAGGAGGGAGGAGCAAGAGTACGGATAAAGAAATTGTTTTTTCGAATGTCCGGCAACATTGAAGGTGGGTAAAAAGCAATTGGTTTGATTGATCAAGGTCTTATTCACCGAGCAGGTCCGTTAGGATTTCATCATTAAAGGGATCCTGACCTCGCGTTAGAGTCTCAATCCAGACCTGCCGTGAAGGTGCAAGCTGGGCGAACCCATCTGCATCATTAGCGATGAGATATTCCAAGAATATTTGAAGATCTTTGATAGCCTCTTCAGTACGACCGAGCAAAGCTAGAGCTATTCCGCGGTTGCCCCTCCTCCTTCCCGATGGGTCTGATGCGATAGCCTTGTCACAATGCGCGATCGCCTCCTGTGGATTCTCGACCAGACTGTAATACCTGCATAGTGCATCCTGGATATACACGGCTTCCGGATCGAGGGCCTCGGCTTGTTCAAGCATATCCAGAGTTTCACCAATATTGGAGGGGTCTTGCCATAATATCGTTAATGCCAAATGGTATTTGGCCACAGCGAAATTCGGATCGGCACGTGCTGTTTCACGGAAGTCTTTCTCTGCACGGGATAAGTCGCCGTCTGCCGACCGCTCAAGATAGGCTATTCCTCGATTGTTCAACGCCTGGACAAGGTTTGGCCAAAGAACGATCGCCTCTGTATAGTAGGCAATCACTTTATCAACATCTGGTATTTCCTTCCTGCTTTCGATCATTGCGAGAAATTGGTATACCGTAGCGGCATTCCCTGGATACTCCGGCAGGTCTTCCAACGTCCTCAGGAAAACCGCTTCAGCCTGCTCCTCACGACCAGACCAGTAGTGAGCCTGTCCAAGGACATATAACGCAATCCACTGCACTTCATTTGGGAGATCCGTGTTTACTGTGGCACTCAACTCTTCCGCCGACATAAAATTCCAACGCCGTTCGAGACTGCCTACTCGATCATCGGAAGAAGGGCTCGTTACAAACGCGATCACTCTTCCACTGTCGTACTCACCCCACACCACGATATCGGAACCAATCTCCTTGCCGATTTCAATTGCTCTCACCTCGTCCGTAACGATCTCTGATATCTTTTTAACACTGACATTTCCAATATCTGCATTTTCAAATTCCTTATTCAACGCGTCCTCAAGCCTACTCGCGATGTTATATCCAACCTGCCCGCCGCCGTAACTTGCGAACTCGCTCACGACCAATAGTGTTTCGCTTGCTTCTGAAGCGTAGCGCCCAGTGAGATTATTAATCCCTGTTGATTCAATCCACGCACCGCTCAAGACCAAGGTTACGATAACCAGAATTAATCCTACCGACACGGCCGTGATCCACGCAGCTTTTTTACCACCCAGGACCTCCCTGAACCAGCCCTTGCCCTCACCGATATCAGGAGATCTTTTTTGCTCTCTGCCTATCCGCGGTTCGAAACCTTCTTCCTTTCCAATCACACCAGTAATGCCCCGATCAGATGGAAAACCAGCGGCGACCAATAAATGGTCGCGCTCTTCTGATTCCAAGCGAAGCGCGTCGGCAAGTCTGACCACATCTTCAATGTGACGTGGTCGCTGTGTTTCTCCCTCGCGCCACCTGAAGATGGTTTGCCTGCTTATGCCCAACCGACGAGCTAATTCGGCGTCACTAATACCGGCTCGCTCGGCGAACATCGATAGCAATTCAGAAAATGATCCTATGGTCATCCCATCACCGGATGCGTGCTGTGTTGCATTCAATGTAACACAACTGATGCTTGAAGTGTACCGGCTCCGAGAAAGAATAGAAACAGGTAATTCGGCCACATATCAGTCAAGGAGGCTCCAATGTTCAAGCGAATATCCCAACCCAATCTGTTCCTGGCGATCATCCTGGTCGCAACCCTCATAAGTGGCTGTGGCGCCGCGACGGATGCTTCTAAATCCATAAGCCGCGGAGCGATCAACCAAGGGGTCATCGTCCAAGCAGAATCTGTACGCGTCAACGAATATCTGAATTACTACGAACAGCGATTCCCCGAGCCCGTCAATCAGCCCTTGGGCTTGGACTTACGCCTCGGGAATACACACCTACCTACGAGCGGTGGAGAGATCTGGCTGCAGATCGGTCTTCAGGCGCAGCATGTGGAGACAGAGAGCAGAACACCTTTGAATCTCGCCCTCGTGCTCGACGTCAGTGGCTCGATGAGTTCATCTGACAAGATGCCTTACCTCAAACAATCCCTGATGGTCTTTCTGGGCTCACTCCACCCCGATGACATTGTCACCATCGTAGCTTACAGCGATGATGCGCGGTTAATCCGTCCAGCCCAGGATGTGGGAAGTGGGAATTGGATACGACAAACCGTTGAGAAATTGCATCCTGGTGGATCAACAAATCTCCACGCAGGCCTGATGCTCGGTCTGGAGCAAGTGGACGAGAACTTCGATATCCGCTTCAGTAACCGGGTCATCCTACTCACCGATGGGATCGCCAATGAAGGCGTCACGAGCGCCGACCGCATCGCTGCCGATGCCCTGGCCTACAATAATCAGGGGATCCACCTATCCACTATCGGCCTCGGATATGACCTGAACGATCATTTGCTTAGCACACTGGCGCGGCAGGGAAAGGGCGCCTACCACTTCGTCGACTCCGCGCAAGAGATGGAGAAGGTTTTCATGCAAGAAGTTGAAGGCTTGGTGGAGAAGGTCGCAGCGGACGTCCGGGTAAGCATCCGCCCAACCCGGGGAGTTCAACTGGTTTCCATTACCGGGTTTGATGGTCACATCCCTGCCGATGGCACCCAGGTTCTGCTCCAGGATATGGGTGCTGGAGACAGCCAGGTTATCATGGTACGGCTTGATGGCCAATCCGGCTTGATGGGTTCTATGACCATCGCTGAAGTCACACTTCAATACATGGACATCTTTGCACAAAAACCGCGGGAGATCTATGAAGCGGTTACCATGCGTGTCGTAGAAGATGGACTTTATAACCCCCTCGAAGATATTGAGGTCTGCCGCAATGCAACGATCGTAAAATCTGCAGAGGCGCTCAAGACCATCAGCAACCTCGTGGATAACGGACGTTTCTTGGATGCATGGCAGCTTGCATATGACATCGAAACAGAATTGCGACGTGTCTCTTCGGTTACAGGCGATGCTCAAATGGTGCAGGACGCCGATCTATTCCAGCGTTATCTCATAACGCTTGTGACCTATCTCGGCTACGGATCGTCCGAAGCTCAACCCACACCATTACCGCTGGGTGAGCAGCCTCAGCGGTGGGGAGCAACACCGATTCCTTCAATGGAGGACCTTCCCACCATTGAAGTCCAGTGAATATGGTCTAAGTCAGCGGCAACAGGTGCGCCCTTCTTCGAGAGGGCGCACCTATTCACTTAATCAAGTCCTCCGGTTGTTCCATTCAACGGTTTAACAACGATGTTAAATAATATTTGCCGAAGACCTATGCAAGCATCGCTGTGAATTATGCTGCCTCTGCCTCAGGATCGACCGGCTGAATGGGCTTCGACTCGCCTTTTATCAGATATGCCCCATGATTCGACCACCTCGCCAAATGAGCCACCTATTCTCATTTCATTTGACGCCCACTTGCGGCTCACTTATCATACCGGCGCCAGTTGAAACCTATTCGAGGTGAAGTATGGAAGTTGGTTTAGTCAAGCAGATCGACATCGACGAAGAGATGCAGCAGTCCTATCTGGACTACGCCATGAGCGTAATCATCTCTCGCGCCCTGCCTGATGCACGCGATGGGTTCAAACCCGTCCACCGGCGCATCCTGCACGCTATGAACGCCATGGGGCTTCGGCCTGATTCCCCACATCGCAAGTCGGCGCGCATCGTCGGTGAGGTGCTCGGGAAATTCCACCCGCACGGTGATATGGCTGTCTACGAGGCGATGGCGCGTATGGCGCAATCCTTCTCCATGCGCTACCCACTGGTAGAAGGGCAGGGCAACTTTGGATCGGTCGATGGAGATCCACCCGCGGCCATGCGCTACACCGAAGCGCGGCTGACGCCTATTGCAAACGAGATCATGGCCGATCTCGGCAAAGACACCGTCGCCTTCGTCGACAACTTCGATGGATCAATGCGTGAGCCAACTGTGCTCCCTGCGATGGCGCCAAACATGCTCGTAAACGGCGCCACGGGCATCGCCGTGGGTATGTCCACATCGATTCCACCACACAACATGGGCGAGGTCTGCAACGCACTTATCTATATGCTCGAGAACTGGTCACAACTGGACGATGTCAGCATCAAAGATTTGATGAACTTCATCCCGGGGCCCGATTTTCCGACGGGTGGGATCATCGTGCGGAAATCCGACGATGTGGATCCACTGGCCTCAGCCTACGGCAGTGGACGCGGCAAACTCACGCTGCAAGCCCGCGTCCACATCGAGGACATGGGCCGCGGTCGCTCACGTATCATCGTCACCGAGCTGCCCTATCAAGTCAACAAAGCCAATCTGATCGAGCGCATCGCCGATATCGCCCGCGGCGGCGGGCTCGAGGGCCTGGCTGATCTGCGCGACGAATCCGATCGTGACGGTATGCGCATCGTGCTCGAACTTACCAAGACCGGCGTGCCTGAGAAGATCCTCGCTGAGCTCCATCGCCGAACGCCAATGCAGACGACTTTCAGCGTGATCATGCTTGCGTTGGTAGACGGTGAACCGCGGATGTTGAGCCTGAAGCAGGCACTGCGAGTCTTCCTCGAGCACCGGTTGGAGGTCGTCAAACGCCGGAGCGAGTACGACCTGGCTCGCGCCAAGGAGCGCGAACACATACTCTCTGGCTTACGGATTGCTTTGAAAAATCTGGACGACATCATCCAGATGATCCGGACCTCCAGAGATCCCGACCAGGCGAGTCAGCGTCTTCAACAGCGCCTGAAACTTTCTACTCTCCAGGCACAGGCGATCCTAAATATGCCGCTGCGCAGACTCTCCAACCTCGAACGCAAGAACATCGAGAAGGAGTACAAGGAGATCCTCGCCCAAATCAAAACCCTTGAGAGTCTCCTGCGTTCTCCGAAGAAGATGCACAATTTAATCGCCGAGGAACTTACTGAAATCAAGAATAGCTTCAGCGACCGTCGACGGACGATGATTGCCCAGACAACGAAAGGGAAACGCACGGCGGTTTTGGCCGCGGCGGATATCACCCCCGATAAAGACACCTGGGTGGTGGTCACCCCGTCGGGGATGATTTACCGCACGCCAACAGCACGCCTGCCGAGTCTCTCCGGGCGCGGCGCCCCTGAGTTGGTCATCGGCGCCAACTCTCACGATCTACTCTATCTTTTCGACGCTCAAGGTCAGGCATCCGCCCTTCTTGTTCACACGCTGCCTGAGAGTGACGATTCCAATGGGGCGAAGCAGGTCTCTGGCGCTACAGCGTTCGACCTCGACTCCGCACTCATCGGTGGTATTTCCATCCCGGCCGACAAGATCGGTCAGGATGATGGCGATGGTTTCCTGTTCCTCACGACACGCAACGGCATGGTGAAAAAAACCAGCCTCGCCGCCATGCCCGGCCCATCAGCGAAAACTTTCGAAGCAATCCGGGTCGGTACCGGCGATGAACTCGGATGGTCGGAATTGACTTCAGGTAATGACGACGTCCTGCTTGTGAGCACTGCGCGGATGGCCATCCGTTTCTCTGAGAAAGAGGTCCGCCCGATGGGACTCTCCGCTGCGGGCGTCCTCGGTATCCGCTTGGGCGGCACAGATGTTCAGGTCGTTGGAATGGGGGTTGTTCGACCCGATCAGGAACTGTTCTTGATTACGGAGGAAGGCCAGGCCAAACGCAGCGCGCTCAAACAATTCCCGCGTCAGGGCCGTCACGGCAAAGGAGTGCTCACCTGGAAATCCGGCGAAGCCGCCAAAATCGTAGGGGCGGTGATCGGTGAGATTAAAGATCGCGCCGTCGTGCATTTCTCGCGCGGCGCTCCACGCTCTCTGCGCTTCGGTGATGCACCCAGGCGGGCGCGTGCTTCTTCCGGCAAGGTTGTTTTCGAGCTGGAGGGGAAGAACCGAGTACGACGGATCTCACCATCCCTTCCTCGAACAACAATTGCACCGCAGCCCGTCAAGAAGGTGAAAACCCAAAAATCAAAATCGAAAAAGGCAGCGAAGGGGAAGACCTCGAAGAAAACTAGTCCTTCGACGAAAGCCGGGACGGCAAAGCCTAAAAGCAGTAAGAAATCCTGAGTCCATCGATTGCGGCTAGCGTCGATGGATAATGGGGAAATGGGTGCACACACGGGTGCGCCAAGCGACCGGGCAGTCAATCATTCCGGGGAAACATCAGAGGTAACGCGACGCTGAACCCCTACTCGGGGAGCGTGTAGATGATCTGGCTATCTGCGCGCGCACAACCCTTGCAGGCCGGGACAACCTTAGACCCCTTTGTCAACGTCCCTTCATAAGCGGTTCCACCATACTCCGCGACCCAGCCATCAAGCACAAACGCCAGCACTCCTGCGGCGGGAATCCACTCCCCATTATAGCGACGGGCAACATGAATGTGCGTTCCAGTCGAAATCCCGCCCTCGCAGGATGGGAAACCAAGAAGATCGCCCTTCTTCACCTTAACCCCCTCTGCGATTCTTCCTTCCGTAGCCACATGGAAAAAGAAAAGCACCCAGCCCGTACGCTCGTCCCCATCCCCATCGAGATCGAGTATCACAGTCGCCTCCGCGCTGCGGGCGATCACACCTTCAGCCGGCGCAGTGAACCACACCTTAGACTCCACACAACCGCTCTCCTCTGAAGGCGGGGCGAAATCGAGCGCGCCGAATGGCAAGCTCGTTCCCCAGGCTGGATGCGGTCCTCCGGTGAAATCCCATACGCTATTGGGAACAAAGGGCAGTCCAAGTTCAGGCTGCTGCAAGCTGGCAGGGATGAGATCGATTTCCATGGCAAAGGGTTCTCCCCACAACGCTAGATAGGTCTGGTAAAACCCTTCCGGGCTCACGGCCGCTTCGAACGCTTCTTTCCCGTATAAACCTGCGAAGAACTGGTACAGAGCGACGGTGCCGGCGTTCTGCCAAGGGTCGGGCTGGACGACAAGCCCATCCGCCAGTTCGATCTCTTTTAAGGATCCCCCCCGCCAGCCGTAATATCCATCGTTAATGCGTTCCGCGGCCCAGAGCAATTGCCAGAACAAACCACGATAGCTGCGGTCTTGGACACCCATAGGGTAGATACGCTCATCAGCGTCCGGAAATGGCAGGCTCAAAGCCTGGCTCTGGTGCTCAAGCAATGCCAACAGCAGCCGGGGGTTAATCGAGTAATTTAAGGAGATGATTTCGACAACCTGCCAGGCTTCCCGCTGCCGTTTATAGGCGAAAGTATCCAGATCCGTGAGAAAACCAGCGCGCTTGAGAACCTCCGAGCGTATATCGAAACTCACCGCGGATGGACCGTTCACAACTTCGCTGTCAGGGAGAATATGGAACGTCGATCCTGTAAGCGGTGAGTAATAGGCCGGAACAAGCAGCGGGTATCCGCTGGGGAGCGTAGTTATTGCACCGGGGAGGTCCGGATTTTCTGCCCGGATTTCATCCTCGGTTGTGTTGAAATGAGAGGCGATCGCTGGTAAGGTGTCGCCGCTCTGGGCGAGGTACTCAAATATCTGGCCCGGCGAATGCGGTCCCCGCGTGGGCAAAGGTGTTGCACTGACCACCAGAACGGGTTCTTCAGGCGTCACGGTCGTGCTGGCAGCAGGATTGGCTGGGAGGCATGCGCCCATGAGTATTCCCACACAGACCAGAAGCACCGTAATCAGGGAAAGATGCTTGTTCATCGCGTGATCAGGGTTTCCTGGGAAGCGCAAGAACACGCCAATACCTCTTGCCCATCCTTTACCAGAGCACCTTGATAAGGTTTGGACCCAGCTCGCGCGACCCATCCGTCCAGGTTAAAGGGGAGAGGACCATCCGCCAGAATCCACTCGCCGTTGTACATGCGGGCGATATGGATGTGCGTCCCCGTGGCGATTCCCCCCTCGCAGGATGGGTGTCCGATACGGTCACCTTCGTCGAGCAAACTTCCGACGGGAACACGATCCTTATGATCAACATGCAGGTAAAGCAGTGCCCACCCACTGTGTGCACGCCCATCTCCATCGAGGTCGAGAACCACAGTTCCATTATCAGATCGTACGACGATGCCCGGCGCAGCGGCGACCACCCATTCTTCCGACAGCACACACCCCGAAACACTTGAAGCGGGGGCGAAATCCAGCGCCGCCCAGGCGCTCTCACGCTCCCAGGCCCCATGCGGTCCGCCCGTATACGCCCAAATCTTGCCGAGTTCGAAGGGCAGGATGAGGTCTGGCTGTTCAACCCCTGGTTCAAACAACGGATACTCATACGCCCAGGGGTCTCCGAATAGATCCTCATATACTCGCAAGAACCCTTCCTGGCTGATTGCTCCCTCCCAAACCTGCTGAGTATGGCCGATGGAGAAGAAATGCTGAAGAGCGACTGTGCCCGCGTTCAGGTCAGGTGCCAGTCGCAGCGAACCAGTATTCCAGAAGTGGACATCTGTGAGAGTCCCAGCCCTCCAGCCGTAGTAGCCATTCCCGAGTTCGTTAGCCAACCAGGTGAGTTGTCGATACAAACCGGGGATTTGCTCTTGCTCATATCCCAACGGATAGTTGAAGGCATCACCATCTGGAACAGCCGGGTTTGTTACCCAGCCAGCGATATACTCGACCATCGCCAGAAGCAAACGAGGGTTGATGGAGTTGTTGAGCGCTACTCGCTCCACAATTTCAGCACCTGATAGCCATTGTGTGCCGACGGTCTGGCGGTATGAGTGTAGATAGCCATTCTGAGCCGCCGCGAATTCTACAGCGTTAAAATCCGATGCGTGAGGTGAGAAAATGAGTTCGCTATCAGGGATCAGCCGCTCATCAGGTCCAATAGCGGTCAGCCTGCGGGGAATCATCAACAGCTGCCCGGGATCGATCAAGCCTGGATTGACGGGGAGAGGGTCCGGAGATTCAACCTCCACCGGTAAGACGCCAAAACGCACAGCTACGGAATGTATGCTGTCGCCGGGTTGAGCTTCATAGAGCACCAACTCCGGTTCTTCCAAACTCATCGTAGTCGGTGTAGCCGGGAAAGTTGGGGAGGCAAGCGGCTCCGGTCGCGCCGGGGTATCCGTGGCCAGAGGAATTGGCGTGAAGATAATTTCCGATGGCTCTGCTGATGGCGGCGCCGGGGATGTAGGAGAGGGCAGCCCTCCTGAGCCAATCCCCCCAGGCGGGGGAACATCTGCTCGCGAGCATGCAAGTGTTGCCAGAATCAGCGCGGCGAGAGGCAGCCAGAGGCTCCACCGTCTGGCGGTCCGACTGGCTTCGAAATTACCCTCAACGCGAAATTTGATTGAATTCATTGCGGCATGCACACGCTTCTAATACGACAGAATCCTTGCTAAGATAGCCATCATAAGGCCACTCAGCGCCGGACGAAACCCAGCCATCCATCTCAAACGGGATAGGACCATCAGCGGGAATCCACTCGCCATTATACTTCCGAGCGAGGTGTAGATGCGTACCGGTGGTTACCCCGCCCTCACACGAAGCGTGCCCAATCAGATCTCCGGCTTGCAGAACCGTACCGGCTTGCACCCGATGACGAGATTCGATATGCATATACAGCAAAACCCACCCCGTCTGCTCATAACCATCCCCATCCAAGTCGAGCAATACCTCCCCATTCTGCGCACGCACAACCAGCGCATCGGCGGCGGCGACAACCCACTCATTGGAAATGACGCAGCCGAACGCGTTCCCGGGCGGGGCGAAGTCAAGCGCCGCCCATCCGGCGTAATCCCCCCAGGCGCTGTGCGGTCCGCCAGTGAACGACCAGACAAATCCATCTTCAATCGGCAGTTGCAGGATAGGCTGCTTCAAATCCGCGGGCTGCAAAGGCTCTACACGCCGTTCAAACGGATCGCCAAAGAGGTCGGCATAAGTGAGGGCAAACCCAGCCTCACCCACGACCTGCCTCCATGCGTCCGCGGGGTATAGTTGGGAGAAAAGCATCTGTACACCTGCCGTGCCGGCATTGATCCCCAATCCGGGGTTGATCACATAACCGTCCGTCAGTATAAATGGGCCCGACCAATCCGCTCTCCAACGATAAAAACCGAGATTTAGCTGATCGGCCGCCCATGATAGCTGCGGGAAGAGACCCTCCCAGCTGTAGGCGACATATCCCAGCGGGTATAACCGGCTTTGCGGCGATGGTTCTAGTTGGGTGAGCCACCCACCTTGATATTCCAGGAGACCCAACAACAGAAGCGGGTTCACCGAATAGCGCTGAGCGACCAATTGGATGATGCCCGCGCCGCTCATCTCCTCACCCTCCACTTCCTCCATATAACCCCGCAAGTATCCATACCAATGGTCCACCACGGAGTAGATATCCACATAAATATTCGCGGGACCAAATACCAATTCAGAATCTGGGAGTATCTTGTGGGACGGTCCCGGCGGCTGCGGCTGCGGCGCGGGGATGTACAATGCCTGCCAAACACTCAATATATCTGGGTTGAGAATAGCATTCGCCTGGACGATTAGGTTAGCGGACACACCAAACTGGATCGCTATCGAATTTAGCGAATCCCCAGGTTGAACAATGTAGCTCTCCGCTTCAGTCCGAAGTTGCGGAGGCTCACGAAACGGATCCGGTGTGGGGGTGCCGAGAACCGCCATTGGCAGGGATGGCAGGCTCTGATTCTCATCTGGACTCAACTGTGACGACACACTTTCATCTTGTGAAGCCGGCAGGTTTCCCAGCCACGGTTCAATTAAGCGCGTCGTAGGAGTGGAGGTTGGAGAGACACTGCAGCCCGCAAGAACGATAACAAAAAACAAGGCGGCGGCAATATTTCGATCTTTCAGTGAAAATAACACAAGGTTTGACATAAGGGCTGATGTTAAACAAAAGGGTAAAATCTATCCTCTTCCCAGGTTAGGAGCATTTTCGGCGCTGCCGTAATAGAACTCGCTTTATCCGGTTCAAGAATCGTGCCAGCCCGTCTGTCAACCCTTATTCCAAGGTAAGGCATTTCTGCATCAAATGTACAGGCTCATCTACGTTCTGTATCCGACCGCGATCGTCGACGTATGACCACCGGCCAGGATCCTCTGTGAAGATCGAATAACCCAAACTTTGATAGAGCCGCACAGC
>RCNB010002457.1_pt1 | contig 11340 bp, 6 predicted proteins | sample 2041321 | NCBI WGS metagenome assembly RCNB01 (sample SAMN09708232, study PRJNA481090) | Marine sediment metagenome, whole genome shotgun sequencing project.
CTTTCGCTATCCTCTATCACTGTTACTGTATAAGCTGTAGTTTTATCAGGCGTCACTGTGATATTTTGAGTTGTCTCTCCTGTACTCCATTCATATGAAGAACCACCTGATGCTATTAAGGTCACATTATCTCCTTTACAGATTTCAGTGTCTGAACCTGCATTTGCAATAATTGGCGTTCCTCCAACGACAGCAGAATTAACTGTCACTTTTACCCTGTCATCATCCTCACAAACACCTTTCGTCCCCGTCACAGTGTAATATGCCGTAACCGCAGGATTGACAATAATAGTTGCCGTGGTCTCCCCTGTACTCCATAAGTAACTATCACCTCCAGTTGCCGTAAGGGTAACTTCCTCTCCTTTTTTGATCGTTACATCTTTTCCTGCATTTACTTTAACTTCCTTTACTGTAACTGTTACCTCAGCCTCATCCTTGGTGATACCATCTGTTGCAGTGACCTTATAAGTAGTGGTTTTATCCGGACTCACCTTGATCTCTGAGGCGGTCTTTCCATTACTCCAACTATAATCCTTTCCTCCAGATGCCACTAAAGTCAGTTCTTCACCCTTACAAATCACCACATCTTCACTGACTCCTGCAACAACAGGAGCTGGTCCGGCCTCCACATTAACTTTTATCTTATCTGTGGCTTCACAGGCTCCTGAAGTAGCGGTTACACTATAGATCTTTGAAATACCTGGACTAATATTAATGCTTTGTGTAGTCTCACCAGTACTCCATAAGTAACTATCCCCTCCAGTTGCCGTAAGGGTAGCTTCGTCTCCTTTTTTGATCGTTACATCTTTTCCTGCATTTGCTTTAACTTCCATTACTGTAACTGTTACCTCAGCCTCATCCTTTTTGGCCCCATTTTTTACAGTTACCTTATAAGTAGTGGTCTTATCCGGACTCACCTTGATCTCTGAGGTGGTCTTTCCATTACTCCAACTATATTTAGTTCCTCCGGATGCCACTAAAGTTAGTTCTTCTCCCTTACAAATTGTCTGATCCTCTCCTGCATCTGCCACAACCGTACTTGTTGTTTTGCCCTGATATTCAAAAGCACCAATGTCATTAGCATTTTGAGGTGATCTATGGTTTTTTTCGAAATCAGATGTTACATCCTTTAGTCTCGCCCCTTTATTGATCATCTTACTGCTTGATTTCAATCTAAAATTACCACTAGATTGATTTTCAAACCCAGGCAGCAAACTAATATTCCCACTACCCTTTTCAACAGCCCATGTGTTATGAAAATTAGAATTTTCATAAGTCCATCCACCTTTAAAAGGTAAATCTGCGTCCCTTAGTGGAATATCACTGAATATTACATTTTTATATTCATTACTTCCAAATTGGAATGGCTTATCATTTATCGTCCTGTACATGGCTTTTATATTGTTAAAAGTACAGTTATACACTTTATTCCCACTTGGTTTGGAAGTGCCACTTGTTTTTGTATGATAGGTGCGATGCACTACATTTATATTTTCAAAAACACAATTCCTAATAATACTGTTTTGTTGAATATTAACATCTGTGTCATGTTCTCCATTAGCGATCCATGATATGGCCACATCTACATCATGAATATATAATCGTTCAAAAACATTATAACTTCCTCCACTAACAAATTGGATCCCTCCTGTTTTTTCATCTGTTTTACTGACCTTACGGTTCGGAACTTTGGCGTGAGCCTCGCTATCCTTAAAGACATTATACTTAACATTCTTATGTCGTGCCTGAAACGATCCGTAAATATTTATCGCAGTACAAAACTCTATTAAATTATAATGAACCGGAGCAACGTTTGCTTGGGTTTTTAAGGAGAAACCATGACCATTATGACCCCAACTGTTCGGGGTATCTTTATATGCCAAAGAATTTCTAATAATATTGTCACTACCGCCTAGAAGGTAATAATAATCTGTTGGGGCTTTTGTATCGTATAATCCTAAGGCTTCATTACAATATACCTTTGTGTTATCAATTAATCCATGGTTACCAGAAATCTTAATTCCGTTATGTGTTGCATTAATAACTATCGAGTTACTTATTCTTACTTGATTAGATTCGGAAATATTACTTTCCATTTTGAAACCATAGCCATCACTAGAATCCAAAGCACCCATATCTTTAACAAGAACATTATCTGCAACAAAACCTGTCATTGTGGACGATCTAAATGCCACCTTGTAATTTGTTACTTGTATATTTCTTACTATTAAATAATCAGAATTTTTTAAGTCACAAAAAGTTGATTCATTGCCTCTCTTCCCACCATTAAATAATGGCATTTTCTTCGGATCCAATTTCTTCAACTTACCATTCTTAACATACTTATAATACATTGAAGAAATATCCCCGGGCCTTTTTACATAACCTTCAATCACATTAGGTGAATTAGGGCTATTATTGCGAGGAATCGTTCTTAATTCTCCCTCATTGTACTCATCTCCTGCCTTTACCCAAATTTTTCCTCCACCACCATCAGGCAAAGCCTTAATTGCTTCTTTTAAAGTTTTATAAGCCTCTTTCTCGCTCGAACCATTTCCTGATTTCCCGACTTTGGAATTTACATAAATCTCTTGAACGGACCCTTCTCTTACGCTAAGTCCATTTTCTATATACGAAAGTGTGAAGCTTGGTAATTTATTATTCTTCTTATCTTTGATATTTCCTCCACCTTCATATCTAATGGTATTATTATCCCAAAAAGTAAATGAACTAGATACCTCTAAATAATGCCCTGACGTACTCCCATTGTTTATTTTAATTTTGGTGATTTTCTTTCCCGAAACTACAAAGCCTTTCGAATTTGAACCAGAAATTGCTTTATTACTATTAAAATAGACCCTAGATTCCTGCCCACTTTTTATTTTGAATTTTGACAAGGCAGGAAGATCGCTTTGAGCAAATGCATATAAATTCAATCCTAAAAATAAAACCAAAAAATAATTTTTCATAGCTAATTTTAAACCCATTTCTTAATCTCTAAAATTTCTTAAAGAATGTTTATTTATCAATAATTAAAGGGGATATTTGCATGTTCGAAGAATAGATTATTCTCCCAACAATCAAACTTTAATCATAACGCCTTAAGGCATTAATTAATTAAAATTCTTGGCGAAAGTATTTGTAAATTCTAAAGAGATTCTAAAGAAATAAGTAAGTTATATCTGCTAATAATTCACGAAATAAATTAAAGCTTGATTAATGGCATATTAACAATTTTATTACCAAATTTTGACAATATCCACAATTTGCACCTATTTGCATTAGGCTATTGTCATTCAGCATTACTTATCAACAATTTGAATGATTTATTAAAAACCCATTATTTATTTAGGAAAATGAAAAGGTTGACATTGAGTTATAAAAAATTCATATTTACATTTCATTGACGATGAATTATTGTAGAAATAAATGTTATTCATTTTCACTTCTTTAAACAAATAATTATTTTTACAATTTTTTCAGCATTTTAAAGTTTAAGAATCAGAATGCAATAACTTTAATAAAGTATTGTTTAGAAAAAAGCTTCTTAGTATTTTGAAGGACAATAATCATAAATTAAATTTGATTGAGATTTTTTTAGTTGAAAAGCAACTGATTCTGATTTTTGACTGAAAAGAAATACCGTTTTAAGAGAACCCTAAGAAACTGGTTTAATAGAGCCATTAATAACTGAATAAACTGCAAACAAAATTTAATTATTAGTTTGTTATTTTTTGCAGATAGTTTAATAATAAAATAATTATATGAAGCAATTAGTTCGTAACGTTAAAATAATTGGTACTGGTTCGTTTGTACCTGAAAAAATTTATACAAATGAGTATCTTGAAACCATTATAGAAACTAATAGCGGGTGGATTGAAAAGAACTTAGGAATTAAAGAAAGACACATTGCCTCAGAGGATGAGGCTACTAGCGATTTAGCATATAAAGCAGGCTTAGCTGCTGTCGAAAATTCAGGATTGGCAATTGAAGACATCGATTTGATAATCGTCGCGACATCTACTCCAGATAGATTAGCTCCTTCAACTGCAGCCATCGTTCAAGACAAAATGAAAGCTTATAATGCTGTTGCTTTTGATCTTGCAGCCGTTTGTAGTGGATTTTTATATGCCATGTCTGTTGGTTCTCAGTTTATAGCCTCTGGAGTTTATGATAATATTTTACTAATTGGAGCTGATACTTTTTCAAAAATAACGGATTGGACAAGACGTGACGCTGTGTTTTTTGGAGATGGAGCAGGAGCTGCTATCTTGTCTGCTGGAAATATTAATGAGGGGTTTATGGCATTTAGATTATACACTGATGGTAGAGGGAAATTTAATTTTACAATTCCGGGTGGAGGCTCTGAAATTCCTTCGACACATGATTCCGTTAAGAATGGGAAACACTTTTTTCAAATGAATGGAGCGGCTGTATATGAAACGGCAACCAAAGTATTACCCCAAGCCATAACTCAGGTTTTAACTGATACAGGCTTATCAGTAGATGATATAGACTTTTTGATACCGCATCAACCAAGCATACGAATTCTTAAGAAGACGGCTGAAATATTAGAATTACCTTGGGAAAAGGTCATGACAAATATGGATAAATATGCAAATACATCGGGAGGGACAATTCCCATACTTTTAGACGAGGTGAACAGGGCCGGGAAATTAAAAAAAGGAGATGTAGTTCTATTTGCTGCTGTAGGCAGTGGTTGGACCTATGGAGCGTCTATTTTAAAATGGGCTTAGATATTAACTAAATAATAAGAATATGATAATTATTACAGGCGCTTCTAGAGGAGTTGGTGCATACTTGTTTAATAAATATGAATCTCTCGGAGAAAAAGTATTTGGCACTTATAACCTTACCAAGCCGCAGAGTCGTTCAGAAAATGGAGTTTATCATAAAGTAAACGTCGTCAATTATCCAGAAATAGAAAATTGGGTGAATGAAATTGGCGATTTCAATGAGGTCACGCTTATTAATTGCGCTGGAATATCATATAATTCATTTGCTCATAAATCAGATGTTGAAAAATGGAAAAATGTGATTGACGTTAATTTGATAGGTACCTATAATGTTATTAGGGCTGTACTAGTCCAAATGCGAGAAAATAATTTTGGGCGTATCATCAATTTTGCATCCGTAGCTGCTCAAAAAGGAACACCTGGGATAAGTGCATATTCCGCTTCTAAATCTGCATTATGGGGTTTGTCAAAAAGCATTGCTGTTGAAAACGCTTCAAAAGGAATTACAATTAACAATATAAATCTTGGCTATTCCGAATTAGGCATGATCGAGGAAGTACCTGAAAAATATAAAGAAATCATAAAGTCTCAAATTCCAAACGGGGAATTTTGCAAAAAAGAAGATATTTTCAAATGTGTTGAATTCATTAGAAATAATGAATATTTAAACGGGTCTTCTGTCGATTTAAATGGAGGGATATTCTAATTATCAATATTTCCTAATTCAAGAAACACCTCTGCCATCATACATCTGGCACTGCCTCCACCACAAGCTTCTATCGTACTCAAGTCACTTGATAAGATGGTGGCTTCTTTTGATAATATATCTAGTTGATAGTCTGTGAGACAATCGAAAGCATCTTGGCTCATTACCGTTATCGGCTTTTTGTCACTGCCAAGAACTTGAAGCATATTTCCGGCAAAATGTTCGACTTGTTCTTCTGTGATTTTTACAATTTGCTTATCGCTCATTAAAACATGGTTAATGAAATTTTTCCGCTCCTTTTTGTCATCTATTGCATCAAGGCAAACGACCACACTTTTCTGGGTAACTGCCATCATAACGTTGGTATGATAAATAAGTTCCCTTTTTCCATTAACGGTTTGATAGGCATGAAAAACGACTGGTGTATATTCAAAATCTTCGCAAAACTCGATAAAAAGTCCTTCATCAGCTCTTGCAGACAACGCGCAATAAGCCACCCCATTCACGCGATCCAATACGATACTCCCCGTACCTTCAAGAAAAACATTCTCATCTTCTGCTGAAGAATAGTCAATGATATCATTTATTATAAATCCTTTTTCTTCTAGTTTATCTAAAATGTCCTCTCTCCTCTCAAATCTCCTGTTTTCAGCAAACATGGGATATAAGCCTACTTTACCATTTTTATGAAAAGAACTCCAGTTATTTGGAAAAATAGAATCTGGCGTACTAGGAACCAAGGTGTCTTCAATGACAACAACTTCGACTCCAACCTTTCTCAATTTAGCAACAAAATTATCAAATTCAGTCACAGCCTTGAATTGAATATCTTCAACCGACACTCCCTTCAGGCTCTGTTGATAATAATTATTAACGGCTGTCTGTTCATTCATTCTGAATGAAACAGGTCTTATCATTAATATTGTATTTGTCAGTTGTTTCATTTTCAATATTATTCTCTAATTAAAGGTAAGGTTGAGCACCTCAACAACCCTTCTTGTTTACCAATTTCCGCATAAGCTATTTCCTCTACAGTAATCCCCTGATTCCTCATCCAAGAATTCAATCTATTAAACCCCAATTCAGACACCACTACTGTCTCTGATATGGAAAAAACATTAGAATTCATATTATACATTTCATCCTTCGATATCTCAAACACGTTCTCTTGTCCAAAATAATCCAATAAAAACTGATATTCCTCTTCAACCAAAAACCCATTTTTGTGCAATATGGCTTTATTTTTACCGATTGGTTGAAAACAACAGTCAAGGTGTAAAGCATTCTCTCTAGGATCAGTATTCGATTTCCTGAGTTCAAAAGATTTTACGATTTTGTTGGGAAACAGTTCTTTTAGAAAAGCTACTGCTTCAACATTGGTTCGAGCTGTAATAAAATCCGGATAATCTTCACCCGAATATACACCAACAAAAATGTAATCATTATAAGGCATCACATCACCCCCTTCAACATGAACCTCTGCTGGAGGTATAATCCTATTCACAGGATTCACCTGTTCATATACATCGTTTATCGCATCAAGTTCTTCGATCCGATTCGGCAAAATATTTGATCTAATAAATTTATCTTCAACAACAAAAGCAATATCTCTAGCAAAAATCTGGTTAACATCGTTTAATACTTTGGGTCGATACACCTGGACGCCATGCTTTTTAAGTACACGTTCAAATTCAGTCATTTCCTTCACCATATCTTCTTCCAAAGGATAGGTACCGGCAAGAATATTTTCAATTGACTTTGGGTCATAACAATCCTCAATCTTTGGAACTGGTCCGTTTGATTGGGCTGTGCCTAATACAACGGCCTTTAACCTTGAAGTCTCATTTACAATGTGAAGATCCATTTCTGACTTATTTCTCGCAAAAATAGATAAAAAAAACGCGCAAAGAACATACTTCTTTGGCGCGTTTTATTTATTTATTATTTGATAATTTGATTCGTTCAGACACCAAGTAAATCAGCGTTATCTTTCATCAAATTCTTTGAAATCACGCAATGCATGACCTGTATATAATTGTCTTGGTCTTCCGATAGGCTCGCCATTCAATCTCATTTCTTTCCATTGTGCAATCCAACCTGGTAACCTTCCAATAGCGAACATCACTGTAAACATATCTTTAGGGAAACCTAAGGCTCTGTAAATAATACCTGAATAAAAGTCAACATTCGGATATAATTTTCTCTCTGCAAAATACTCGTCATTTAAGGCAACCTCTTCTAAATGCTTCGCGATAGACAATATAGGGTCATTGGTTCCTAAATCAGCAAACAATTCATCTGCTGCTTTTTTAATGATTCTTGCTCTTGGATCGAAATTTTTATATACTCTGTGACCAAATCCCATTAATCTGAATGGATCATTCTTGTCCTTGGCTTTCAAGATATACTTCTCAACATCGCCTCCATCTTTCTGGATACTTTCAAGCATATCAAGTACGGCTTGATTAGCCCCACCATGTAACCTACCCCATAAGGCAGAAACTCCGGCAGAAACCGATGCATATAAACCCGCTTCAGAAGAACCTACGATTCTTACAGTTGAAGTAGAACAGTTTTGCTCATGATCCTCGTGCAAAATCAACAATTCATCCAAGGCCCTTACAGCAATTGGGTTCATTACATATTTTTCAGTTGGAATTCTAAACATCATTTGCATGATGTTTTCAATATAATCTAATGAATTATCTGCATAATTCAACGGGGTGCCTAAATTCTTACTATGCGCCCAAGCAGCTATAACCGGAAACTTTCCCATCACTTTAGTAATGGCTTCATAAACCTGTTCTTCAGAAGTAACATCCACTACTGCGGGATTAAAAGCAGTTAAAGCTGACGTCAATGACGACAACATACCCATTGGATGTGCTTTCTTTGGAAAACCGTCAATAATATTTTTCATTTCTTCATTTAATAAAGAATGAAATTTGATATCCTTTTCCCATTTAGCAAATTGTTCTCTTGTTGGCAATTCACCAAAAATGATCATATAGGCCACCTCAAGGAAACTTGCCTTTTTGGTAAGCTCCTCAATAGCATACCCTCTGTGTCTTAAAATACCTTTTTCTCCATCAAGGAAGGTGATCTTACTTTCACAAGATCCCGTATTTTTAAAACCAGGATCAATAGTGATAATCCCTTTGGTTGCTGCTCTTAAAGATTTTACATCAATAGCAACTTCGTTTTCAGTTCCAATAACTATTGGAAATTCATATTCTTGCCCATTAACAATCAATTTTGCTACGTCTGCCATAGGTTATAATTTATTTAACTTTTAATATTTTTATCTTTAGCGAAATTACGAAATAAGTATCAATTTTCCTTGAAAATTACTCGAATTAAAGCAACAAAAAAGCCGGATAAAATCCAGCTTTTTTCTATTCTACTCTAATAATACTTAACCTATATTAAACGCATTCAATTGAGGATAATATGCAGTACTATGCAATTCTTCTTCAATTCTTAACAATTGATTGTATTTAGCCATACGATCACTTCTTGATGCAGAACCTGTTTTGATTTGTCCTGTATTTAAAGCAACTGCAAGGTCAGCAATTGTATTGTCTTCAGTTTCACCTGAACGATGCGACATCACTGATGTATAACCAGCATTATGAGCCATATTAACCGCAGCAATAGTCTCCGTTAAGGTTCCTATCTGATTTACTTTAATTAAAATTGAATTGGCAATATTATTGTTAATTCCTTTAGCCAAACGTTCTACATTTGTAACAAAAAGATCATCACCTACCAGTTGAACTTTATCACCTATTTTCTCAGTCAAATATTTCCAACCATCCCAATCATTTTCATCCATACCATCCTCAATCGAAATGATAGGATATTTGCTCGCTAATTCTGCAAGATAGTCAGCCTGTTGCGCGCTTGTTCTTATAACCCCTTTATCTCCTTCAAAAAGAGTGTAGTCATACTTTCCATCCTTATAAAACTCGGCTGCTGCACAATCAAGAGCCAGCATCACATCATCTCCAGCCTTATAACCTGCTTTTGAAATGGCTTCAATAATTGTATCAAGTGCATCTTCTGTACCGTCAAAAGTAGGAGCAAAACCTCCTTCATCACCAACAGCTGTATTAAGACCTCTATCGTGTAATAGTTTTTTAAGGTTATGGAAAATTTCACTTCCCATTTTCAAAGCGTGTGTAAAATTCTTTGCTTTAACCGGCATGACCATAAATTCTTGAAATGCAATCGGAGCATCTGAGTGAGAACCTCCGTTCACAATGTTCATCATTGGTACTGGTAAAGTATTCGCACTTACGCCTCCAATATATCTATATAATGGTTGGTTCAACTCATTAGCTGCTGCCTTAGCCGCTGCAAGAGAAACACCTAAAATAGCGTTTGCTCCTAATTTAGCCTTGTTAGGCGTACCATCAAGCTCGATCATGATCTGATCTATCGTATTTTGTTCGAAAACAGAATATCCGATTACTTCTTTGGCTATAATTTCATTTACATTCTCAACTGCCTTTAAGACACCTTTACCCATATAATCATCTCCACCATCTCTTAGCTCAACTGCTTCATGTTCACCAGTTGAAGCTCCTGAAGGAACTGCTGCTCTACCCATTACACCATTTTCGGTGATCACATCAACCTCTACAGTAGGATTACCTCTGGAGTCAAATATTTGTCTTGCATGAATGTCTAATATAATGCTCATTTTGTTATAATTTTAATTGTTTTTACTGTCGTAAATTTACGAAATATTAAAGGTTTTATATCCTATTAATTCATTAAAGTACGATATCGTTTTCGATGGTTGCTCTCTACTTAATTATTACTTAGATGCCTTGATCATATCTATAAACTGATCAAATAAATACGACGAGTCATGGGGTCCAGGACTTGCTTCTGGATGGTATTGAACTGAAAAACAATTTTTGTTTTTCACTCTCATTCCTGCAAGACTCTGGTCATTCAAATGTTCATGCGTTATTTCTAAAACATCGTGAGACTCTACCGATTTCTTATCCACAACAAATCCGTGATTTTGCGACGTGATCTCTCCTTTTCCTGTTAAAAGATTCTTTACAGGATGATTGATCCCTCTATGGCCATTGTGCATTTTATAAGTTGGTATATCATGCGCCAAAGCTATTACTTGATGCCCAAGGCATATTCCAAATAAAGGTAAATCTCTGTCAACAATTTCTTTTGCCAATTTCTGAGCATTCTTTAATGGTGTTGGATCACCTGGCCCATTCGATAAGAAATATCCATCAGGATCAAAGCTACTCAAATCATCAAAGGAAGCATCATAAGGAAAGACCTTCACAAAGCAATCTCTTTGCGTTAAGTTTCTCAATATGTTTCTTTTGATTCCAATATCCAAAGCTGCTATCTTATAAGTAGCATTTTCATCACCAATTGTATAGGCCTCTTTTGTCGAAACTTGTGAGGCAAGTTCGAGACCGTCCATAGAAGGGACTGCCTTCAGTTGTTTTTTCAATGATTCAATATCGGTATCTGTAGAAATAATTGCATTCATTGCTCCCTTATCTCTAATGTATCTAACCAAAGCTCGTGTATCAATATCTGAAATCGCTACAAAATTTTGCTTCTTAAAATAGTCTAGTAAGTTTTCCTCCGCATTGATTCTTGAATAATCGAAACTAAAATTTCGACATACCAAGCCTGCTATTTTTATACCTTCAGATTCTTCTTCATCTGAATTCACTCCATAATTCCCTATATGTGCATTGGTTGTAACCATAAGCTGCCCATAATAGGATGGATCCGTAAAGATTTCCTGATAACCGGTTGTTCCAGTATTAAAACAAATCTCACCGACTGCAGTACCATCTATTCCAACTGATTTTCCTTCGAACATAG
>RCNB010002458.1_pt1 | contig 11340 bp, 9 predicted proteins | sample 2041321 | NCBI WGS metagenome assembly RCNB01 (sample SAMN09708232, study PRJNA481090) | Marine sediment metagenome, whole genome shotgun sequencing project.
CTTTCAAGGCATAGGTGGTATGGGGATCTACCGTAATGAGGGTTTTGATCCCGGCCTTTTTGAGCTTGGCGGCCACAAATTCGGCATGTCGGACAAAGCTTTCCTGATCCCCGAGATCGTATAACAAAATACCGCTGTATTCATCCAACTCCGGCTGGTAAAAAAAATCGACTTTGGATTTGGTAAGAATTTTGGCAATGTTTTGGAGCATAACGTTGAATCTTTTCTTTTCCGTTTCGGGTGTCAGCAGGGCAAGCCCCATGCCCGCCAGATAATTGGGCACATATTTGGCGTAACCCACATAATCCATCCAGGGCGTATCTTCAAATTGCTCTAGGTAGCGAGTTGATTTTTCGATGTAGGGCACAAACTGGTACATCAATCCGGTAAAAAGCAGGGTATCGCCTTTAGCGGGTATGGTTAAATTTTTCCACCAGGTGTTGGCCATAAATTTGGGAATTCCAAATGGGCTCTGGGTCTTTTTGACATTGTTAGCAATCAGATCAATAATATCTTTTGGATTATACATTTCAGGACCTCCTCCAATTGGCGACAACGTAACGTTTCAGCCCCAGAATGACTTCCCCGGGATCGGCTTCTCGCGGGCAGGTTTGCGTGCAAAGCCCGCAATGTAGGCAGCGCCATAGCTCTTGAGCATTTTCCATGATGCGATCCTTGGCACCCAACTGGAGATAACGGATCATCTTCCGCGGAAAATGTTCATAAATCAGGGGGCAAATAGCGGCACAGGTGCCGCAGTTAAAGCATTCCAACGCGGTATCCTCCCCAAAACGCTCCATCTCTTCGGCAAAATTTGGATTGACTAAAGCCATATTCATTCTCCTAAAGGTATATGTATCGGAAATCAGGCGGTGTCCTGCGATTCGTCAGGTTGGCCGCTGGAAATTTCCCCCGGGGGCCCTTCGGTCAAAATATACTGGAAATAACCGCCATCCTTTTCCGCTTCGCTGATTTCTCCGTATTTCTTTAAAGCGGCGATGTACCACAGCACCTTATCCGGTGAAATTCCCGTCTCCCGGGCAATACTCGGCACCGTTCCAACATCGTTTTCCATCTGCTCTTTGATGGCTTTGACATCGTTTTTTTGCGATTGCACTAAAGTGGCAATTTCTATGATTTTCTTTTTTCGTTCCTGGCGAAGCCTTTTCATGGCATCTTTTTTTGCTTTTTTTTGCTCATCATTCCGACTCATTTGAGATCCTTTCCAGCAAGGTGCTTGCCTTGTTTTTTACCGCGCTTTACACTATTATTTTATTGTTTAGGATTATGCCGTCTCTTCATCGGCAACGATCATGTCGACCATGGCTTCATATTGTTTCAAGGTCCATCCGTTGATATCGATGGCGTTTTCAGAGCAAACGGCCACGCAGGCACCGCACCCCAAACACAGAGCCGAGGTAACCTGCGCATTTTGGACTTTTTCACCATCCACTTCCATCACCACCAGGTTCAGCGCGCCTTCGTTTAAACAAGCTTCCACGCAGGCCCCAGTGCCCCGGCACTTTTCAAGGTCCACTTCAGCGACAAAGGGATCGAGTTCCACATAACCGCGTCCGAGAAGGGCGGCCGCCTTAACGGCCGCCGCGGCCGCCGCGCTGCAGGCTTCCCCCACATCCATGGGTGCCTGACAGGTGCCTGCCAGCATAATGCCGCCTACGGGTAGTTCCACGGGCCGCAATTTGGGATGGACCTCCAGGAGAAAGCGGTCCGGCCCCACGGGAAGTTTCATCATATCTACCAGGTCAGACACATTGTTGGGCTCCATTCCGGTGGCCAGCACCACCAGATCCACCGGAACTTCGACTTCTTCGCCAAACGTCAAGGTATCCTTTACCTTGACCCGCAAGGGGAAGCCGTCGGAACCATTGAAGCGGTTCACTTCCGGCGACTCGGCGGCTTCAAACCGCAAAAAGATCACTTTATTCTTTGAAGCTTGTTCGTAAAGTTCCTCCTGTCCTCGGCCGTAGGTTCGAATATCTCGATATAATTCGAAAACTCGGGTTCCGGGATAGGTCTGACGTATGGTGTTGGCCGCACTCAGTGTCGCTGAACAGCAGGTGCGGGAGCAGTGCTCGTTCAGGTTGCCCGACTCATCTTCCGAGTGTATGCCCGGGATCTGGCGACTGCCAATACAGTGAATCATGGCCATGCTGCGAATGCGGCGACCGTTTATTTCCAAAAACTTATCAGCACTTTTATTTTCAGCCATAATCCGGATCAACTCCGGCAGCGTAATCACTTCGTGGAATTCAGCATAGCCGTACTCGCCCCGGCGAGGTGTATATGACTTGAAGCCGGTTGCCAGGACAACCACGCCGGTTTCAATGATAAATTCTTCGGCACGGGCCGATACCGATTCCGGGAGAACCCCTGTAAATGGAATGAATTCACCGGGAGTTCTGTCGGACGGATTCAATAACGCCAATTTTTCGCGATCAATTTCAGGCGGCTGTTTTTTTACCCCCAGCGTAAAGTTGCCCACATAGCCGTCAAAGGTTTCGACAAGACTGCAGGTATGGACAGTAATACGGGGATCATTCAGTACCTGGCCGGTAAGCGCGGTAATGAGATCAGCGGCCGGGTCGCCGGTCGGTGCAAGGTGTTCCAACTGCGCAAGCTGCCCGCCAAGAAAGGGAGATTTTTCGATCAGCGCCACTTCAACCCCGCAGTCGGCCAGGTCTTTGGCGGCTCGCAAGCCAGCAATTCCGCCGCCGATAACCGTGACGTGCTGCCGGGCTTCCACCCGGATCGGCTCAAGAGGTTTGAGGCCTTCGGCCTTGGCCGTCGCCGCCGCTACCAATCGGATGGCCTTAGCAGTTGCCGGATCCCCGTGATGCACCCAACTCACCTGTTCACGAATGTTGGCATGTTCGTAGATATAGGGATTCGCGCCGGCCCTGGATATGGCGCTGCGGAAAGTGGTTTCATGGAGGCTGGGGGCACAGGAGGCTACAACAACCCGGTCGACGGTGCCGCTTTTAAGGTCTTTCATGATCATTTCCTGACCGGAATCGCTGCACATGAACATATCTGTTCGGGCAACCCCCACTCCGGGAATCTTTTCCATGCTTTCGCGGACCTTCTCCACATCCACATGATCGGAAATATTTCCGCCGCAGTAGCAAATGTATACGCCGACCTTGCCATTTCCGGCGGTTGTTTCTTTGTCATTCTTTTCGTCCGTCATCGGTACATCTCCTAGTGGTCAAGATGTCAGCATTCAAATATTTTTTGCCGTAGGCCGGAAGTAAGATTCGAACTTTTTAATCGCCGTTCTGTGCTTGCCAATCTCATGTCATGCCACGGCTTTGCGGGCGGTTTCCATGGCGGCCATATATTTGGCTGCCTCCATGGCCGCGGCGCCCGCTTCGGTGATCGTATCCACGATATCCTTGGGGCCTGCGGCCGCGCCGGCCACAAAAACGCCATCCATATCGGTTAGGGTCGGTGCAATTTTCGGCTGGACAGTCTGAATGAATTGATCCGTAGCTTTCGATACCGGACAAATACCTTCCGGGTTCCAGCCTGGAATCATACCCAAGGAGAGCACCACCAGGTCATGGTTCGCTGAAGTTACTCCTTCACCGTCCTGTGCTTCATAACGCAACGTTACACCACCGTTCTCCCCTTCATCGATCATGGCCACCTTACCCTTGACAAATTCGATGCCCATGGCTTTGGCATTCTGGTAAAATTGCTCGTAACCTTTTCCAAAGGCACGAATGTCCATATAATAAATAGTGATATCGGCCAGCGGCAGGGACCCGGACAGCAGCATGGCCTGCTTGATGGCATACATACAGCAAACGCGCGAACAATAGGAAATCCCCATGCTTTTATCCCGCGAGCCGGCACATTGAATAAAAGCGATGGCATCCGGCTCCATCCCGTCCGACGGCCGCAGAACCCTGTTGTACGGACCATGGGGGGCTAAAAGTCTTTCTGCCTGAAGCGAGGTAATTACATTCGGTATTTTGCCGCTTCCGTACTGCTGCTTGTTTTCAACGGGGGTCAGTTCGAAACCGGTTGATAAAATAGCGGTTTTCGCTGTAATTGTGAAACCCCGCGGCTGCTGAAAATAATCCACCGCCTGGGTGGGACAAACCTTTTCACACTTCCCGCAGAGCATGCAGTTTTCAACGTCTATAAGTGCGATCTGAGGAATGGCGTTGGAAAAGGGGATGTAGATTGCTTTGCGGGCGGAAAATCCTCCCTCCTCCTCATCCGCAACATAAACCGGGCAGCTATATTCACATTGGCGGCATCCGATGCATTTTTCCGCATCTACGTACCGGGGGCGCTGGGTTATGGAAGCTGTTAAGACCCGGTCCTCACGCGCCAGAGATTTCAAATCGCAATAGGTGAAGATGGTGATATTGTCATGGTGCGCCGCCGCGGCCATTTTAGGGGTTGTGATACAACTAGAACAGTCGAGCGTCGGAAACACCTTGGAAAGCCGTATCATTTTGCCGCCGATGGAAGTATCTTTTTCCACGATTGCCACCTTAAAGTCCTGGTCCGCGAGATCCAGTGCGGCTTGAAGTCCGGCAATGCCGCCCCCGATAACCAGGGCATCAAAATCTAGTTTTTGAATGGAGTCCATGCATTTCTCCCGATCACTTAAAACCGATCACAAATGACGAATGACCGATACGGTTAAGATGGTCCTAGTTCCTTTACCACCTCGTTCATCAGATTCACTTCTTTGAGAAAGGCCCGGTTGCACACCGTACATATTGCTGTCAGGCGCAGTCGTCTAATGTCCAGGTCTTGCGCTTTCATCAGTTGGTATACCCGATCCACTCTTTTCGCCAAGGCGCGATATGCACCTTCATAGGGGCACTCCTCACCGCAGGACATGATGATAATGCCGCTGATCCCCTTGGCAAAACAGTCCAGGTAAAACAGTTCCGGAAACAACACCGGCGCCCTGACCCTGAGAATATACGTGTTCGCCGGGTAGCTTGAATGGGCCTGTCCTACGGAGTCCGCGCCGGGGTATGCACAGGTTTCAGTTGCCAGAATTAAAATCTTGCCCTCATTTGCCTGACGTCCCATAATTTCCCTGCCTATTTTTTTCTTAGGACAAAAATTCTGTCATAACCATCGGCTTCTATATGCCCTAAAGATTCATGACCCACCTTTTTAGCCCAGAACGGAATGTCCGACCGGGTGCTGGAATCATTCGAAAGTATTTCGAGAATTTCACCGACTTTAACCTTTCCGATTCCTTTTTTTGCTTCCAAAAGCGGTCCCGGACAGGCACTGCCTCTTGCATCTACCGTACTTGCTGCTTCAATGGAGCTTAAATCGAGTTCAGACATGATTTCCTCCTTTTGTTGATTGATTTTTGGGTCGATCTTCAAACCATCTTCAAGAGTGGTTTCTTCACGCTCTCATTAAACGGATTCGATAAAATGAACGTTCTTCTTCGATCTCCATCAACTGATAATGAAACGCTTTTAACACTTTAAAAATGTTTTTGCGGGTATCCTGATCTTTGGCCAGAATTTCCAGTATCTCTCCAGGCTTCAATGCTTCCAATTCCTGAGTCACTTTTAAAAAAGTGACCGGTGCGATAATGTTTCGAAGATCAAGGATGTGTTCTTTTGTTGGTTCCAAACGAGCACCTCTTTCATTTTTCATTCACCCATAATGCAAAGACGATGCCACCCAGCGGATATCCGGGCTAAAAAGAGATGTTGTTCTATGTTGAGCGGTTGTTGAACTTGCCGAAGATGCAAGGCATGAGATATGCCGCCGTATATGCTACTACAACTATCTAATAACGCTGCAGATTCGGCGAACTCAATAAGCCCGTAGGGAAGATAGTTCAAGCGTGAAAATTTTTATGCATTCACGTTCCGTCCATGCCATTTTAATTCGGGGGTATTCGTATTTTAATCGATTTGTTGTTGCGTTCAATGTGTTAAGGTGTTAAGCGATTGTCCTTAACATGTGTTAATTTTTTAACAAGGGAGACCGTTGTGTTTGAACAGGAATTGAACGATTATTGGAAGACTGTGGTTGATACGATCCAGGACGGGGTGATGATCGTAGATATAAAGGGAACCATAGTTTCGTTAAATAAGGGTCTCGAGAAAATAACGGGATATACCAAAGCTGAATTGATCGGGGAACCCTGTTCTACGTTAGACTGTAATATTTGTAAACTCGTCCGCGGAAGGAAAGGTGCGCACTGGTGTAATTTATTCAGGGACGGTGTTGTGGATATGCGAAGATGCGTTTTGACTAAGAAAGACGGGAGCAATATTCATGTCCTAAAAAATGCCTCACTGCTCAATGACGCCGAGGGCAAGGTCATGGGTGCTGTGGAAACAATGACGGATATAACTGAAATCATTGAGAAAGACACCAAAATCGAAGCGTTTCGAAAGGAGTTAAGATCCAGAGATGGTTTTCAGGGAATCCTTGGGACTTCGGGTCCCATGCAGCAGGTATTTGACTTAATTACCAATGCGGCAAGATCAGATGCACCGGTAATTATTTTCGGTGAGAGCGGCACCGGGAAAGAGCTTGTCGCTGCTGCAATCCATAATACCGGTGCCAAGCGAAGAAAACCATACCTTAAAGTGAACTGCGCTGCACTCAATGAGTCCCTGCTGGAAAGTGAGCTGTTCGGCCATGTCAAAGGCGCATTTACTGGTGCCTTTCAAAACAGGAAAGGACGGTTCGAGGCTGCCCAGGGGGGAGATGTTTTTTTAGATGAAATCGGTGATTTACCTCTTTCAACTCAGGTCAAACTGCTCCGGGTACTTGAAGAAAAGGTTATCGAACGGGTGGGGGATAATCGGCCGGTTCATATCGATGTCCGTATCATATCCGGCACCAATCGAAACTTAAAAAAGCTCGTAGAATCCGATTTGTTCAGAGAAGATTTGTTTTACAGAATCAATGTCATTCCCATCGTTATCCCCCCCTTGCGGGAGAGGCGCAGCGACATCCCCCTTCTGGCAGAATCTTTTTTTCGAAGGATCCGGCTTAAAAGCGACAAAAGTATCGATGCCATCAGCAATCCAGCGATGGAAGCCTTAATGAACTATTCGTGGCCGGGAAATGTCAGGGAATTAAAAAGCGCCCTGGAGTATGGTTTTGTTACCTGTAACGGCTCTGTAATTGAACCTCAACACCTGCCGCCGGATATTTTTCTGAACCATAAAGTTGATCCAATTGATGGAAAAACCCGCTCCAACCGCGATGAGACTCAAAAACGCCGGTTGATAAACGCGCTTAAACAGACCGGTGGGAATCAAACCCAGGCGGCACGAATTCTCAATGTTTCAAGGATCACCGTTTGGAATCGGATGAAGAAATACGGGATAAGACCGGTTCGGAAATTCACCGAAGATTAATCTTGATAAAATTGGTTCTGAAGTTGCTATTTACTTTATCGGGGTTAAGGTTGGCTTTGCCTCCGTTGTCATATTATCCCTTATTTTTTGATCGGCCCTGGGATATCATTTTTAAAAGGCCGATCAAATTTTTTACCAATCCATCTTTTCCTTTCAGATTTATGTGTCCATTAAATTTAGTCCTTTCCTCGATTTTTTTCCATTGTATGATGTGATAAAATCACCTTAATAAATTTTAAAGAACTTGGCACAAATATTGAAGCTTATCAGATTTATAAAGGTAAAATCATTATGAAATGTTTCAGCTGCCAATTTAATAACCCTGAAGGTATGAATTTTTGCGGCAAATGCGGCAGTTCCCTGACGGCAGCCTGTCCATCATGCGGCCGTCAAAATCCAGCGGGTTCTGAATTTTGTGAACTTTGTAATGAGAAAATTGCTTGCATAGATGTTGTTCCCGCTTATGCTAAAAGATCTGCGCTGGAATATACACCCCGATTTCTGTTGGAAAGAGCGTTTAAATACAAAAGTACCATGATTGGGGAACGAAAACTGGTATCTGTATTGTTTGCAGATGTGGCTGATTTTACGACCATTGCGGAAAAGCTGGACCCCGAAGATGTACACGAAATTATGGATGGCTGCTTTGGAGTTCTTGGCCGGGAAATCCACCAGGCAGGAGGGACTATCAACCAGTATACCGGTGATGGAGTTATGGCCCTTTTCGGAGCCCCGATTGCCTATGATGACCATATCCGGCCTGCCTGTCACGCAGCCCTGCAGGTTCAAACGCGGATGAAAGAATTTCATCGGGAAAATTATAAGCGTTATGGTGTGACCTTTAAACTGCGCATCGGTATTCACACCGGGCCTGTGGTCGTGGGGGCTATCGGCGACAACCTGCGTCTGGACTATACGGCTGTGGGAGATACTACCAATCTGGCGGCCCGTCTCGAATCAATGGCAGAACCCGGCACAATATTGGTTTCAGAACGTGTGTTTCAAAATGCAAAGGACCATTTTCTTTTCGATAATGGAGGTCAACGGGACGTTAAAGGGAAGAAAAAGCCTGTTCAGGTATTTCTTTTGGTTCGGGAGCGGGCTGTCAAACATGTGGAAAGCAAATCCGTAAGGGCCGGCATTCCTTTTATGAATAGAGAAAAAGAAATCGATCTTTTACAAAAAGCGTTTGAAAAATCAGTCGAACATGGCCCGATAATTACCGCTATTACTGGAGAGGCTGGAATCGGAAAAACCAGCTTATTCAAGCATTTCAACCAGTTCGTTGTAAAAGAAAGGGCCCTTCTCCTTGAAGGGCGTTGTAGGCCTTATGGCCAATTAACGGCACTGTTTCCTCTGAAACGGATGTTTCGATCCTATTTCAATCTTTACGAGCAAGACTCGGATGATCAAGTACAAGCCAAAATTCGAAGCAAGCTCAAGGGGACTGAACCGTTCGCTTCTCTGGATCATTTGTTTGATTTGTTTTCAGGGGTCGAAAAAAAAATTGAAGATTTCCATTTGGCCATTGAATGGAAAAAGAAAACCTTGTTCAGAGCGATTCGGGATTTGCTCGTATCCATTTCTAAACACAAACCCGTAATTATGGTCATAAACGATATGCAATGGGCAGATGCGTCTACCCGAGAATATCTAACGTTTTTGATCCAATCCCCAGAGAAAATACCGGTTTTAATTATTTGTATGGGAAGATCCGAACCCGGTCTCTGGTTCCCCGATTTGCCGATGGAACCTATCCGGGTAAATCCCTTGTCTGAAAAACAGGCTACAGACCTCTTTACTTCAATTTTGGGAACCAGGTATTTTGATCCAGACATCTGCAAAAAAATCGTTTTTAAAGCTGGGGGAAATCCTCTTTTTTTGGTTGAAATGGGAGAGGCGCTGAAACGACAAGGGTTGATTGTCTCTGAGGAATCGAAATGTACGCTAAAAGTGCCCGGCCACAACATAGAAACACCGGAAAGCATTCAGGGAATTTTAGCAGCAAGACTGGACGCCCTTCATCCGGATTTGAAACATTTGATTCAATTGGCCGCTGTTATCGGCGGAGAGTTCTCATATGACCTTTTGGAGCCTTTGACCGAATCACCGGAAAATCTGACTGATTTATTGGAAGAAATGGTAAAAGAAGGAATTTTAGAACGGGAATTTTCTGATGACAGGCAGCAATATCAATTCAGACAACCGTTAATGCAAGAAGTGGCGTATCACAGCCTTCTCCGCCGGGATCGGCGTCGTTTTCACCAAGTGGTGGGGAAAACCATAGAGACCTTCTACCCAAAGAACCTGCAAGATAATTTTGGTTTGCTGGCGCATCATTTTTACGAGGCCAAGAACTGGCCCAAGGCTTTTGAATATACTTTGGAAGCCATGGAACAAGCCAGTTGTTCCTATGCCTGCCAGGAAGCATTGACGAGTATTGACAGGGCCCTTGATATCATTTCTAAAGGACAGTGCGAACGTTCGGACCTAAAGATCCTTGATCTTACTATGCACAAAGGGAAAATGCATTTTTGTATGGGGCAGATGGATGCTGCCAAAACAGTTTTCAAAGATTTATTGCTTAAAGCAAAGCGTTTATGTGACCATGAAACAGAGGCCGAGGCTCTTTTTCGACTTGGATGGATCTCTTTTTACATGCATCAACCCCGATCAACACAGACCCTGCTTATCAAAGCCATCCACCTGAGCAGACAAAAAGATTTTCCTGAAATCCTTCTTAAGGCGACCGGTTTTCTTGGTTTTGTCTATGCTGTGCTGGGTAATCTTAAAGAGGCCGAACATTTGTTGACAGAGGCCTTTGACCTAGGAGTTCAGCTGGATAAATCTGAAGGAAAGGCCTGGAGTCTTGTGAATCTTGCCCGGTATTATAATTGGATTGGAGAATTCAAAAAAACTCTTGAGTTATGCCGGCAGCTCGACATGTTAAATCAGGAGATCCGAAGCCCTTATTTTAGGATATTGTTATATTTTATCCAAGGATCTGCCTTTGGAGCCCTGGGGCAGATGGAGAAAGCAAAACGGCAACTCAAGGCCGGGTTGAAGCAACTGGAGGGGGTGGATGATAAATTCTGGCGACCCAGATTTTTAAATACCCTTGGATGGGTTCATGCTGAAACCGGTGATTTTCAAGATGCCGTAAAGCTTAACAAGCAATCCCTTGAAGAAGCAATAAGCACAGGCGATCCTGAGATCATCCATAATGCCCAAATCAATTTAGGCGAAAATTATTTGGCGTTGGGAGACCTATCCAAAGCAAAAAACATGCTGGAAAGGGTATGGAAAGAGGTCAGAAAACCCGGCATTTCATATACACGCTGGCGATACAAGACCCGACTTTTTATTGCCATGGGCGAGCTTTACGGCAGACTGGGGGATAATAAAAAGGGGCTTGATTTTATTCGAAGGGCTCTGAACCTGGCTCGCAAAAGCGGCGCAAAAAAACACCAGGCGCTAGCGCTTCTCGCCAAGAGCAAACTTTTATCCCAAAGCCGTCCCGGCCTTGTGCAGAGGGCTTTAGAAAACGCCCTTACCCTGTCCCTTGAGATGAGGACCCGTCTTTTAACTCAAAAAATCCGTCATACCTATAAAACAATGGACGCTTTTGAAATGGACTCTAAAAAGGCTCTGAAACCGCAGGCCGAAATAAATTTTTAAGGCAAAATGTTATTGGCTCATTTTCGGACGAAACCAAAATACAAAGTGGTTTCTATATTAAAAAAGGAATATATACATAAAACGTGCTTCCGTGGTCGGGCGTGCTTTCCACCCGGATCATTCCATCATGGGCTTCGACAATACTTTTAACTATGGGTAATCCCAAACCGGTGCCGATAATGTATCGGGTTTTTTCATTTTTAACGCGATAGAACCGGTCAAAAATTCGCCCCAACTCCTCCTCCGCAATCCCCAGACCGGTATCGCT
>RCNB010002460.1_pt1 | contig 11333 bp, 9 predicted proteins | sample 2041321 | NCBI WGS metagenome assembly RCNB01 (sample SAMN09708232, study PRJNA481090) | Marine sediment metagenome, whole genome shotgun sequencing project.
TGATCTGGTCTTATTAGCTGCTGCGGATCCCCCTTTTTAAAGCTATGGATAAATGCATCATTAATTTGGAACTAAATCGGTTTCTGAAGACTCATAGCGTTCTTAACCGGCAGTATGATTAACATCATGGCTAAATCTACTTTGCATCGATTCCAGCAGCTGGGGCTTATAGCCCTGTTGGTGCTGTTGATCGGGCAAGTCGGTTTGCTGGCGCACAAGGTGGCCGCAGAGCATGCGCTGGAAACATCTTGCGAGCTTTGTGTTCAGCTCGAGCGTGTGGCCATTGCAGCACCTGTTCTGCCTCCAGCGGTCTTTATTGTTGCCGCACTATTTCTCTCTTTGGCTCTGCATGCCCGCACGTCACTTGGCCGAAAATACTTCCCATATTATCTGCGCGGTCCGCCCGCTCTCTAGTTTCCGATCACACCACAGCAAGCCGATAGCAACCGCGGTTGTAGTCGCTTGCGTCTGATTGTTATGAACAGAGAGCAGATCAATGAATACAAAAATACTCGCTGCCGTCCCGGTAGCAATGGTCCTATGTGCGATGTCCTTTGCCGCTACGGCAGAGTCAGAACGCCCTGAAGAAATTGTCGTTACAGCCGCTTCGTTAGGTGATGTCTTGCAGCCGAGCAAGGTGTTAAGGGGTAATGAGCTCACCCTGAAATCAGCCCCCACACTTGGTGAGACACTGAGTAATGAACTGGGTATTAGCAGTACCTATTTTGGTCCTGCGGCCAGCCGTCCTGTGATTCGAGGACTGTCGGGTTCGCGCGTCAAGATGTTGAGCGATTCGTCCTCCACGTTGGATGTCTCTGATGTAAGCCCCGATCATGCAGTGGCGGTGGAGCCGTTGCTGGCAGATCAGATCGAAATCATCCGTGGTCCGGCAACGTTGCTATATGGCAGTGCCGCTGCTGGCGGTGTTATTAACGTGAGTGACAGCCGAATTCCGGAAGGCCCGATTGACGGCATTGGCGGTGCTGTAGAAGTGCGCGGTGATACTGCGGCTGAGGAGCGTGCGGTAGTGGGTCGTCTTGATGGCGGCAGCGGTGCGTTCGCCTGGCATCTTGACGGATTTGATCGCCAAACCGAGAACCTGCGGATTGCGGAGTTTGCTACCGCTGACCCGGCCGAACGTCCTGCCGATGAGCGTAAGGGTGAGCTTGCCAACAGCTACGGAAACAGCAAGGGGGGTTCCGTCGGTCTATCGTGGGTGGGAGAGAGCGGTTATCTGGGGGCCTCGGTCAGTCAGTTGAACCAGACCTATGGCTTGCCGGGACCCGAGCTTGAGGAGGCTCCGGGCGGCGAGCCCGATCTCTTTGAAGGGCCGTTTCTCGATATGGAGCAAACCCGGGTTGATCTGCGTGGCGAGTATCGCTTCAGTGATGGCTATTGGGAGTCGCTGCGCGGCACGGTAGGGGTTAACGATTACACACACATTGAAGTGGAGCCTAGCGGCGAAGTGGCAACAGAGTTTCGCAACGAAGCCTGGCAGGCGCGACTCGAGGCCGTCCATGTGCCGATAGCAGGCTGGCGAGGTGCGGTTGGCATACAGGTCGATGATAGGGATTTGTCGGCGGTGGGTGAAGAGGCCTTTGTGACGCCCACCAAGACTGATGCCGCAGCCCTATTCCTGCTTGAAGAGCGCAACTTCGCCTTCGGTCATGTGCATCTGGGTGCGCGTGCGGAGTCGCTACAGCACCGCAATGATTTGCTGGCAGATTACGATAATACCGCCTGGTCTTTCGGTGGCGGAGTGGGTGTAGACATGATGGCTGCTTCCGAACTGTTCGTTAATCTGTCCTACACGCAGCGGAATTTGGCAGCCGAAGAGCTGTATTCCGACGGTGCACATATTGCTACCCGTCAGTATGAGATTGGTTTACTAGCAGCACCCGGCGGCAGTGTAAGACTAGAGAACTCGAGCAATTTCGAGTTGGGCTGGCGGCGCGAGCAGGGCGATACCCGCTGGGAGACATCGGTGTATTACTACGATATCGCAGACTACGTATATCAGAACCTGACCGGTGCGTTGATTGATGACCTGCCGGTTGTTCAGTACACGCAGCAGGATGCCAATTTCTATGGTGCGGAGGCTGCAGTAACAGTGCCGTTACTGCAGACTGATGCGTTTCTCACAGAGTTGCGTCTATTCGGTGACTTCGTGCGTGCGGAATTAAGCAGCGGCGAGAAGCTGCCGCGCATCCCACCATGGCGCACCGGCGCCAACTTCAAGCTGGGCCAGAATGCCTGGCAAACCGGATTGGATGTTGTGTATCACGCGAAGCAGGACGACGTCAGTTCGTTCAACACAGATGCCTATGTCATGGTCGATCTGAATCTGCTGTACAGCTTCGAGTTGAGCGATTTTGATTGGGAGTTTTTTGCCCGCGGTACCAACTTGCTGAATGAAGATGCCCGCAAGAGCGCCTCGTTTCTCGCAGCGTATGCGCCGCTACCAGGGCGCTCATTGATGTTGGGTGCAAGGTTGCGTTTCTGATTAAAGTTGCTTTCGATGGCCGGTAATAGTGCCGGCCATTTTCTGCCTCACGTTCCGCACTTGAGACTATCGCTATGCTCCGTAAACACACTATTCTGGATACCTGCGCTGTGGTCATTTCAGCGCTATGCGCCGTGCATTGTCTGGCGCTACCTATGATACTGCTGGCCTTTCCGCTATTGGGAGGCTCGGTGTTAAGCGACGAGGCGTTTCATCAGATTCTACTGTGGTTTATCGTACCTACCAGTTTTATTGCTATTGCCGCGGCACGGCGGACGCACCCCGATACTGCAGTCTTGTTACTGGTGGGCAGCGGACTGGCGATCTTGTTGGTGGGTGCGCTGTGGGCCCATGACTATGCCGCACCGCAGATCGATACGGCATTGAGCATTAGCGGGGGGCTGATTCTTGCGATCGGCCACATTCGGAATCTGCGTTTGTGCCGGCATTGAAAGATGATCTCATAACCTAAACCAGACACTGGAAATACGACCTTGAGCCCTCGTTTACTCAGGCTGCTTTCGTAATCAGTCCGACTCGAAAGTGCTCACTGCTATTGCTTAGAGAACACGAGGACAAATCGATCTGTTTTGCCGCGCATGGTTTTGTCGAAAACCATTTTTGTGCGGTCATCCTCAGGGTTACGCAGCACATCACTCGTGGCAATGAGCTTGAAGCCTCTTTTTTCAACATCCTGAATCGCGTACTGCTCATCGATTCGATGAATTTCCTGAGCGGCGCTACTGCCCGAACCCTCTGCGGCCGAATGATCGATGATCATCAGTTTGCCACCCGGCTTCAGCGCATCATGTACCTGCGAGAAAAACAGCGCCATATCAGTATCAAACCAACCACGATCCGGGGCGTTGTAATAAAGGTCGTGATAGGACATAACCATTAGTACTGCGTCGAAGCGCTCCGACCCCAGCATCAGGTTATCAACCTCGCTGGTCAGCAAGGAAATTCCTGAAACCTTGTTGTCGACGTAGCGTTCCTGGTTCTGTTTCTCGACGAAACGTGAGTACGGCGTATTGTTGTGCAAAACCACCGATCCGTCAGAGCCCACAACGCTTGCAATTAATTCCGCGTAATAGCCATCGCCGCCGAATATGTCGACAACGGTTTGGCCTGCTTGAAGATCCAACAGACTCAGTGTTACCTCGGGATGGCTGCGAGCATCGCGCTTTTGATGTGCGGCGGTGCGGTTTTCGTTCGCCATGGCGGCTGCTATTGCCTGCCCGCTCGCTGCAGCGCTATCGTCATGACTATCCGCTAAAGCGAGACTGCTTGTGGCGAACGCAGTGGCCATAATTAGAAAAGAAAACAATCGGTTTTTCATAGCACTATCCCTCTATCATCAATTCCGGCATGTTCAGTTAACGTCTGTTTCTTCACGGTTACAAGTCGAGAATTATTGTGCACCGCAATGGCCTGCTGATGACCAAACACAGACATTCAGGTTGCAGTAATGAAATAAGGATCAGCCTCTCGTCTTCATCAAGTAAGAAGCATTTGCAAATGCCATCGCTCGCTACTCAATGTTTTCCAGCGTGTATTCAACAGCGGCACGTATCTCTTCGTCTGTGCACTCGACACAGCCGCCACGTGCGGCCATTTCACCAAAGCCCATAATGGTATTGGCAGTTAACGCGTCGAGCCCTTTCGGTGTTCGGGCTTCCCAATCTTCCGCATCGTCAATGTCTGGTGCTTTGGAGAAAAATCCGCCAATCCCACCGGTATGACAGTTAGCGCAACTCTCTTCAAACACGGCTTCGCCTGAGCGAGCGGGCGCGCTATGAGAGGTTGCCAGAGCAATACCAGTTACGTTAAGGGCGATATAAGCAAGCAGAATGAAATAGAGATGACGCATGTTTCGTACTCCAGCGGGTAGTAGATATTTAGAGACTATTACAAGTTTCCTCTTAATTGGAAAGGACATTTTGTTCTGGAACCATTATTTGATGGTGCTGATGGTCTTTGCATTGGACGCGACAGTGGAATCGTCTACCGCTGAAGTTGCAAACGATACATCGAATGAAGTCCAGATTTGTTACCGGCAGTGAGTTGTGATCAACTGGGCTATACTCATTAGCTCTGGAGGCAGGAGCTTTTAACCTATGGCGATGCCATCAATTGGTGGCATCCCAAGTTTCGATATTTCCTGTGAGGGATTGAGAACAACACCCCTTTTGGGCCACCTGGATCGGAGATAGTTGAATGAGAATCGGAATTCCAAAGGAAATTCACGCAGGAGAGCGACGTGTGGCGTCGACCCCTGATGTAGTTGCCCAATTATCAAAATTGGGTTTCAGCGTTGCCATTGAAGCCGGCGCGGGAGCTGCTGCCAACTACTCGGATGAGGCTTATGCCGCTGCCGGTTGTGAGATCGTTGCCTCAGCAAAAGATCTGTGGGCGCAGTCAGATATTGTGCTCAAGGTGCGAGCACCCGAGGGTGACGAGGCTACGCTACTGAAATCTGGTCAAACCTTGATCAGCTTTCTGTGGCCGGCGCAACACCCCGACATGCTCAAAGACCTGACCGATCGCGGCGTAACCGCCATCGCAATGGACAGCATCCCTCGAATTTCGCGAGCGCAAAAAATGGATGCGCTTAGCTCGATGTCCAATATCTCCGGCTATCGCGCTATTGTCGAGGCCGCGGAGCACTTCGGTCGATTTTTCACCGGTCAGATCACCGCAGCTGGCAAGGTCCAACCCGCCAAGGTGCTGGTGATCGGAGCGGGTGTGGCAGGGCTGGCAGCGATTGGTACCGCGAAGGGCATGGGTGCAATTGTCCGCTCGTTCGACACACGACCCGAAGTTAAAGAGCAAATTGAGAGCATGGATGCTGAGTTCCTGATGCTCGATTTCAAGGACGAGGACGGTTCCGGCGAAGGCGGCTACGCCAAAGTGATGAGCGACGAGTTCATCAAAGCCGAAATGGCACTATTTGCAGAGCAAGCCGCAGAGGTCGACATTATTGTGACCACGGCATTGATTCCCGGAAAACCGGCACCACGACTGATTACGGCCGAGATGGTCAAGTCGATGAAAGCAGGTAGCGTGGTGGTCGACCTGGCCGCCGAGCAGGGTGGCAACTGTGAGTTAACAGAGCCTGGCAAGGTTGTCGTTAAACATGGCGTTTCAATTATTGGCTATACCGATTTACCCAGCCGCATGGCCGCACAATCGAGCCAACTGTATGGCAGCAATCTGCGAAATCTGTTGACCGATATGACGCCAGAAAAAAATGGCGAGATCGTCATCAATATGGAGGACGAGGTTATTCGGGGCGCAACCGTTTGCACCGGGGGAGAAACAACATGGCCACCGCCTGCCCCGAAAACGTCGCTTGCCCCGAAAAAGGCCGCGCCTGCACCTGCACCGGTCATCGTTGAAAAGAAGAAATCCGTATTTGGTCCGATAGTGGGGGTTGCTATTGCCGGGCTCGGGCTGCTGGGGCTCGGTTCAGTCGCGCCGCCTGACTTCATGGAGCACCTTACCGTTTTCGTACTCGCTTGTTTCGTCGGCTATATGGTGATCTGGAATGTCTCACCTGCGCTGCATACGCCACTGATGAGTGTCACCAACGCCATCTCGAGCATCATCGTCATTGGCGCGCTCATTCAAATAAGTTCTACGGACAGTACCATTAAGTGGATTGCAGTCGCTGCCCTTCTAATCACCAGCATCAACATCGTCGCCGGCTTTGCAGTGACGCGTCGTATGCTCGAAATGTTCCGTAAGTGAGGTCATCATGATAAGTGCTGGTGTTGTAACCGCAGCGTACATCGCGGCGATCATTCTTTTTATTCTTGCCTTAAGCGGCCTTTCCAATCAGGAAACCGCACGTCGAGGTAACTGGTATGGCATTGCCGGTATGGCCATCGCCTTGTTGGCGACTGTGTTCGGTATTGTCACTAACCACTATGTTGAGTTGATGCTTGCATTGGTTGTGGGTAGCAGTATCGGCTTGCTGGTGGCGAAGCGTGTGCAGATGACCGAAATGCCCGAGCTTATCGCGATCCTGCACAGCCTCGTTGGGCTGGCGGCTGTCATGGTTGGCTATGCGAATTTCGCGGATACTTCGGTGCATCTCACCGGCATTGATTTGACGATTCATGATATCGAGACCTATCTCGGCATACTGATCGGGGCCGTCACTTTCTCCGGTTCGGTGATCGCGTTTGGCAAACTATCCGGGCTCATCGGCAGCAAGCCTTTGACCTTACCGGGGCGGCACCTGTTCAATCTCGGCTTGCTAGTCGCAGTACTCTGGTGTGGTTACGTATTCGTTGTTCAGTCCGCGGCAGGTGGCGGCATGGTGCCGTTGATGATCATGACCGGAATTGCATTGGTGTTCGGTATTCACATGGTCATGGCGATTGGCGGTGCCGATATGCCGGTTGTCATATCCATGCTTAACAGTTATTCGGGTTGGGCAGCAGCGGCCACCGGTTTTATGTTGAACAATGATCTGTTAATCGTCACCGGTGCGCTGGTCGGTTCAAGCGGCGCCATTCTGAGTTACATCATGTGTCGAGCGATGAACAGAAAATTTCTGTCTGTGATCGCAGGTGGCTTTGGCACTGGCAGTAGCACGACCGTCTCCTCTGCAAGTGATGAAGAGCAGGGCGAAGTCATAGCGATCACCGCGAACGAATCGGCGCAACTCCTTCTGGATGCCAAGGAAGTGATGATCATTCCTGGATATGGAATGGCAGTCGCAAAAGCGCAGCAAATAGTCTTTGAACTCACCAGCAATTTGCGAGCCAAAGGCATCAACGTGCGCTTCGGAATTCACCCTGTCGCTGGCCGCATGCCCGGGCAGATGAACGTGCTATTGGCCGAAGCGAAAGTCCCATACGACATCGTTTTTGAAATGGATGAAATCAACGATGACTTTCCTCAGGTTGACGTTTCCCTGGTTATTGGTGCCAACGATATCGTCAATCCGTCAGCGCTCGATGACCCGAACAGCCCCCTCGCCGGGATGCCGGTACTTGAGTGCTGGAAAGGCAAAACGTCGATCGTTCTGAAGCGCAGCATGGCAACCGGCTATGCCGGTGTGCAGAATCCGTTGTTCTTCAAAGACAATACGCGGATGTTGTTCGGGGACGCTAAAGATACGCTACAGGCATTGCTCGAGGCTTTGTAACAGAGGTGTCAAAACTCCCGGGTATATGCGCGTCCACTGCGGAAGCTGTACAAAAATCTTCTGAGGTGCTTCTTTAGAACAAGGTAATAGATAAATATGTCTGCTATAAGAATGGTCAAAGCTGTGCTCTTTTCGAACCTGATGTGCGCCTAAGGACTTGTGTCCATCTGGTAGCGTGGATGCTATCGCAATAGACCTAGCGGGAAGCACTAGATCTAGAATGCCTATAATCATGAAAAGACACATTTTCAAAACTATTATTGTGTTGGCGGCGCTCAGTGCCGTTATTTCCACAGCGCGCGCGGATGAGGCTGGCAGGGACTTGTACGATGAGTTTTGCCAACGTTGTCATGGCGACGACAAGGAAGGTGTTGCGAACTACAAAGGCGATCTTGCAGATTTTATTGATCGCCTGAATGGCAACACACAGAACATGCCCGATTTCACCGATTTTTTTGACGACGATGAAGTCGTCGCCTTGCATGAGTATCTGATGCAAACAGAGTAAGACTGCAATCCACCGGAGCAAGCAATGAAAGAACTAGTACGGCAACTTGTCGATAACGAACTTTCCCGCCGGGATTTTGGCAAGGCGCTGTTGGCTCTGGGCTTCAGTACCGCAGCGGCCAATTCACTGGCGGACTCTATTGGTAGTGCAGCAGCGGGTGAAGAACCAAACAGCTATGAGTTCACAGGCAACGGTGGTGAAATTATTGCCGAGTGCCTGATGGCGGCCGGTGTTGAATATATCTTCGACGTTAACTCAACCGGACAGACGACCTTCTATGATGCTGTCGGCCAGCGCCCGGAACTCAAATTGATCGTTGGTCTGCAGGAAGGGCAGGCGACCAGTATGGCTCATGGTTACGAATTGGCCAGCGGCAAGGTGGCAGCATTGTTTATGCCCAGCATCGGCATGCCAAATACCCTATGCAATCTCTACAACGCCTGGAAGGATCGTTCCTCTTTGGTGGTTTTTTCTGATGGTCAGCAATCGAAGCAAGTGGGTCGCGATGGCTTTCAGCAGGTTGAGAACTGGCTCGAGATGACAGATCAGTTCACGAAGTGGCAGTGGCAGGTCAATCACGCCGACAGAATTGCCGAGATGACTCGCCGCGCCATAAAAGTAGCTGCAACCCAGCCGGGTGGACCGTCCTATGTGAAGTTTCCTCGCGATGTGCTCGAGCAGAAGAACGTTACGCAGACAATCTATTCTCAGGAATACTTCAATGTTCCGGTAAACATGGAGCCGCGCTCAGAACTAATAGAGGAAGCCGCCGAGCTTCTTTTGAATGCGAAGAAACCCATGATTAACGCCGGTCCTGAAATCACCCGTGCCGGTGCGGCACCGGAGGTATTGGAGCTTGCGGAGTTGTTGGGTATTCCTTTTTCTCAGGGGTACAGTGTTTATGGCGACGTGCCGTTCCAGCATCCGCTGTTTCAGGGTTTTGCTGGAATGGGATTCCCGCGCGGTGTGCGACGTACCGATGTGTATTTGAATCTCGGCGCGATGATGCCCGACGAAGGTCTGATCACGATGCCAGTCAAGGACACCACAACGTTAATTGATGCCCGAGTTGAACATGAGAAAATCGGTAATCGTTTCCGCACGGATGTTGCAATTACTGCCGGCATGAAAGAAACGACGGTTGCTTTGCTGGATGCCGTAAAGTCGAAAGCGACTGAAGCTCAGCTTGAAGCCTTGCGGGCACCACGCATGGAAAAGGCAATGCAGGACTACGAGAAGAACAAGGCCCGCGACCGTAAGCGTGCGACTGCCGATTGGAACTCGAGTCCGATATCTGCTGATCGGCTTTGCTATGAGATGGATCAGTTGCTCGATGAGAACGCGATAGTGGTTGTTGAAACCGGAGGTCGTGACCCGCAGCGCTGGATGAATTTCGCTCCTGGTAAGAAAGACATTATTGGCCCTACATCCGGCTATGCGTTGGGCTGGGGTATCGGTGCTGCACTGGGCGTGAAGATTGCCCAGCCAGACCGGCAGGTTATAGCGATGGTGGGTGATGGTGCAATGCTGTTCGGCCAGATAGAAGCCCTGTGGACCGCCGCCCGTTACGAGATACCGGTTATTTTGGTGGTGTTCAACAATCACAGCTATGACGGTGAGCGCGGTCGTATCCAGCTGTTCTCGCAGTTGGCGCGAGAGAACAAAGAAGCTTGGAAAGACATGTCCTGCTATCTGGGTAATCCTGATATCAACTACGTTGATATCGCAAAGGGCTTTGAGATAGAAGGAGCGAAGCTCGAGAAGCCTTCTCAGATTACTAAGGTCATGAAGCGTGCTATAGCAGCAACCCGCGAAGGGCGTCCCTATATGATTGATGCCTCGATTTTGCGACGAGGCCCCGGTGCCGAATCTACTTGGCACCCGGATATCTCTATCGCGCGAGACCGTAAGCTTAAAGTTTAAATGAGCTGTCGATCAGTTTTTTGGCTTATATTGGATGGAGCTATCGGACCGACGGTGCTTAGTTCTCTGATTTTCTTTTCTGCTATATTCAGCATCGCATGTTCCGCCGGCACGTCGGATATTTGTGCGTAGAACCCGACGAAGACCTACTGCTATGCAGGACCCGTTTATAAACTTACCGAGTGCGCTAGCTGCAAAAAGAAAAAGGAGCTGAGAAAAGCTCTCGATTAGTGTACACCCTAGAAAGATGGTGCCCAGAAGAGGACTTGAACCTCCACGACCATAAGGCCACTAGCACCTGAAGCTAGCGCGTCTACCAATTCCGCCACCTGGGCAGGTGTCTTGATTGAGGCGCGAATATACAGACAGGCTGTATCGGGGTCAATAATCCTGCCTACCAATTGGCCTGCATGAGTTATGCTAGCCGCCTATGAATATCACTATATATAAGTACCGTGGCTGATTCGCGCAAGCCTGCGTCAGGCGATAAGGCGAAAACGACTCCGGGTAGTGGCAAAAAGGCCACTAACAAGGCTGCTGGAAAATCAGCATCTAAAGCATCTGCTAAGAAGTCTAAGAAGGCCTCTTCTAAGAAGCCCGCATCTAAGGCCGGGTCTAACGCACCTGCCAAAAAGAAGCGGCTCAGAGATCAGATTAACAAGGGCAAGCGCAAAGCTAAGGCGGGCGGCGAAAAGCCTGAGCAGCAAGCCGTTGCTGAAAAGCCCAAACACAAGAATCCATTGCCATCAGGTAACGAGTTGGTTCGCATGCTTGAGGCAACCGGCGTGCCGGTTTCTATCGAGGCCGTTGCGCGTCATGCAGGCTTGAAAGGCCCCAAAGCTATCGAGGCACTGAAGAAGCGATTGGGCGAGATGGTAACCAGCGGCCGGATCATGAAAAACCGGAAATCCGAATACTGTTTGGTGAGCAAGATTGGCGGCATTAGCGGCAAGGTGCAGGCCCACCCGGACGGCTTCGGTTTTTTGATTCCTGAAGACGGCAGCGAAGATTTGTTTGTGCCGTTTCATGAGATGCGCCAGTTGCTGGATGGCGACAGAATTCTTGCGCGAGTCGCGGGCACCAGTCGCCAAGGCAAACGCAAAGCATCGATCGTTGAAATTTTGGAGCGCGGCAAGAAAGTAATTGTCGGCCGCTTCAATCGTGAGCATGGCGTTAGTTTTGTTGTTGAGCAGGCAGCCCGTTCTCCGCATAACTTTCTGGTAGCGAAGCACCACACCGGC
>RCNB010004310.1_pt1 | contig 11329 bp, 8 predicted proteins | sample 2041321 | NCBI WGS metagenome assembly RCNB01 (sample SAMN09708232, study PRJNA481090) | Marine sediment metagenome, whole genome shotgun sequencing project.
CGAACGCTTTTTATCATGGTCATTATAATTTGTTTTGCAGACACCGCTATAGCTGCCGTTAAAATTAAACTCGGTGTTGTGACCAAACCAGGTTCCGCACAAAACATTGTTGCAGAAAAATTTCAAGAACTTATTGAACAGCGATCCAAGGATAACATCAAAGTGAAAATATTTCATTCCGCCTCGCTCGGTAATGAAGCCGAGATTTTACAGCAGGTGCAAATGAATACCGTTCAGATGGCTATTGTTACAGGTGGTCCTTTTGACACTTTTGATTCCATGGCAAGTGTCATTAACTATCCCTTTCTCTTTAAAAACTATAAGCAGATAGATACCATACTGGACGGCCCGTTAGGAGCCGAATTGCTAAAAAGCCTGGAAGAGTCCGGATTTAAAGGCCTTTGCTTTTCTGAAAATGGCTTTAGAAATCTTACCAACAACAAACGATCGGTTAAACGCCCCGAAGATATTAAAGGACTAAAAATCAGGGTCATGGTCTCTCCCATCCATAAAGCCATTTGGCAGGCTCTGGGGGCGAATCCTGTCCCCATGCCCTGGCCAATTTATACTGAATTAGAACAGGGCGTAATCGACGGTCAGGAAAATCCGCTCTGGGTCATGGAAATTTATAAATTCTATGAAATTCAGAAATACATGACCCTTACCCGCCATGTCTATTCCTACCATATTGATGTGGCTTCGCTCCAATGGTGGCAAACTTTAAATGCCAAAACCCAAAAAATGATTCAAGAGGCCATGCATGAGGCCGCTGTGTTCCAGCGTAAAGATAATCGGTCAAAAAATGCAGTCCGGCTTAAGTTTCTTAAAGAAAAAGGTGTGCAAGTGGAAGAAAATCCCGATATTGATGCCTTCCGCTCTCGGGTGGCAGGGCTGAAGGATATGGATATATACCAGGATCCTAAAGTTCAAGTTTTGCTTATAAAAATATTGGATGCAACCAAATAACAAACCATTCACCTATTACCACAAAAAAATCACGATAAGACCGACAGACTATTAACATTTTATGCTGTAGTATTTCCTAAAAATGAAATTAGATGTGTTGAACTACAACAGCTCGCCCAGTTGAATTTCGGAGATTCAACAGGGCAAGTGCATTCCCCGAAAACTTGTCGAGCGGCTTACCACACGCAAGCAGGAGGTGCAAAATGAATGCTTATCCTTGAAAGGCGAAGCAGTACGGATAGAAGAGGCCTGTATTGGGACCGAAGAAAACATAAAATGTCCTGTTAAAGCCAAACCGACAAAGCACCGTTAGCATAGGTTTTTTACTGGATAAAATCATGATAAATTTAATCATAATTAAGGGCAAAAAAGTTATTTTTTCTTTCGTCGCTATCTTTCTGGTGACAAGTGCCGCATTAGCTGAAGATTCGATAATAAAAATAGGAGCTTTTAAGAGCTCAAAAACTTGAATCCGTGGGGGTGCTTGCAAGCGGTATTGCTCATGATTTCAACAATATTCTGACCACGATTCTCGGCAATGTTTCCCTGGCCAAAAATCAGGTAACATCTGAGGATGAAATATTTGACTTGCTAAATGAGGCAGAGATGGCTTCAACAAGGGCTCAGACGCTGACCCGGCAGTTACTGACCTTTGCAAAGGGAGGAGCGCCGGTAAAGGAGGCTACCTCAATCAAAGATATCCTCAAAGAATCGTCTTCCTTTATGCTGCGAGGCTCAAAATCCGGCTGCAAGTTTTCCATATCAGAAAACCTCTGGCCGGCTGAAGTTGACGTGGGACAGATGAGCCAGGTCATCAATAATATTGTGATCAATGCAAATCAGGCCATGCCAAAGGGAGGGATCATTCAGGTCGCGGCAGAGAATCTGATAATAGATGATGGAGGTGATCTGCTCATCAAGCCGGGCAGATACATCAGAATATCCATTAAAGATCGAGGAGTAGGTATAGCGAAAAAGCACCTTTTAAATGTATTTGATCCTTATTTTACAACAAAGCAGGAAGGAAGCGGCCTTGGGCTTGCCACGACCTATTCCATCGTTAAGAAGCATGATGGACACATCACCGTAGAATCCCAGCTGGGGGTTGGTACGACATTTCATGTCTATCTGCCCGCCTCTGAAAAAGCAGTGCCCGAAAAAGAAGAAACTCGGCTAATAAAAGGCCAGGGTAGGATTCTGGTGATGGATGATGAAGCGCCATTACGGAAAATAGTCAGGAGGATGCTGGAGAAATTGGGTTATGAATCAGAATTTGCAAAGGATGGCGCTGAGGCGATTCGGATGTTTAAAGAAGCCAAAGAAGCTGAAAAACCCTATGATGCCGTCATCCTGGATCTGACCATCCCCGGCGGAATGGGCGGCAAAGAAGCGATTAACAAATTGCTGGAGATAGATCCTGAAGTAAAGGCCATTGTTTCCAGCGGTTACTCCAATGACCCGGTTTTGGCGAATTTCCAGGAATATGGTTTTAAGGGTATGATGCCCAAACCCTTTGAATCCCTATCATTGGGCAAAGTGTTACATGAGGTGTTCAAGGGTGAAAAATTGAATATTGAGGATTGAATATTAAAAAAATAATCCTCATTCGACAAAATGGAGAAAAAAATAATGAAAAAGATTCTCATAGTGGATGACCATGTGGAAATTAGAAAGTTGGTGGAAATTACCCTCAGGGTTGAAGATTATCAGATCCTTCAAGCAAAAAGCGGGGAAGAAGCCATTAAGATTGAGAAGGCTGAAAAACCTGACCTGATTATCATGGACGTCGTGATGCCCGGGAAAATAGACGGCATCGAAGCCACCCGGATTTTAAAGAATGACCCTGAAACCAAAAAATGCCCCATAATCATGTTAACTTCCAAAGACGATGAGGAAGATGTAAAAAGAGGCCTCGATGCCGGTGCGGACGATTATTTTACTAAACCTTTCAGTCCGTTGGAATTGATCAAGAAGGTGGAAGAGGTTTTGGGATATCCGGGATTAAGGGTGAACATAAAAACATGGCCCGTAACATATAAGGAACACTTTCATGGAGATAAATAGCTTTTCTCCCGGTTATTCTATTACTGAACAACTGATAAAATATGCCGAAGATCTTGCTAAGGTCTACAAAACCGCAAAACAAAACCAAAAAGATTTTGAAGCAGCCAATCGGCAACTTACAAAATACGCGAATGACCTGAACAAGACTGTCTCAGAATTAAAAGCTACCTATCGGGAATTACAGGAAGCTTATTTGGATACTATTCACCGACTTGTACTAGCCGCCGAGTACAAAGATGAAGACACGGGCGACCACATCGTTCGTATGAGCCGTTACAGTGCCCTTTTGGCCGAAAAACTCAGGTTGCCGCCAGATGAAGTTAAAAGCATACGATATGCCGCTCCAATGCATGATGTGGGTAAAATTGGAACCCCTGATCATATCTTGCTGAAATCGGGGAAATTGACAGACCAAGAATTTGATTTAATGAAAACACATACAACCATAGGGGCAAAAATACTGGGCAATTCTAAAGCAAAAATATTACAGGTTGCGGAGCAGATAGCACTTTCCCACCATGAAAAATGGAACGGCAAGGGATATCCCCGGGGCCTTTCCGGGGATAAAATTCCCCTGGTCGGCAGGATTGTTGCCCTTGCGGATACTTTTGACGCCCTTACGTCCAAACGCCCTTACAAGGAGCCCTACCCTGTGGCAATTGCTCTTGAAATTATCAAAAAAGAGCGCGGACAGCATTTTGATCCTGATGTGGTAGACGTATTCCTGGAAAATATAGATGAAATTTTGGAAATAAAATCAGAAGTGGGTTCGACTGAGGATAGTTCACTGTCCGGTTTTACCCTGAGTAAACGAGATCAAGCCGAAGGTAAACTTCGAAATTTAATACTCGAAGATTTATAAATATTCAGGAGATTACGACTGTATACCCGGAGGATGTCCTAATGGCCAAAAAGCCAACTTTTCAAGATCTTGAACATAAGATTAAAGAATTAAAAATTGCTTATGAACAGTCAATAATCTACGCTAAAGAGCTCAAGGGAGAAATAAAAGACCGCAAGAAGGCCGAAAGCGCTCTGGAAGAAGAACGAGCAAGGTTTGAGAGACTGGTTGAGCTGTCGCCTGATGGCGTTATCCTGGTTCAAGACGGAAAAATCCTGCTGTCAAACAATTCATTTGCCGAAATGCTCGGCTATTCTGACCCTAAAGAGATCGTTGGAATAAAAATTGTTCAATTCTTTGAAGGCAAATACAGGGAGTTATTTGCCAGGGTTTTTGAGTCCGGAGAGAACCACGGAGATCTTGAACCTTTACAACGGGGAATTTGTGTTACCAAAGATAACAGAAAAATTTGGATATCTACCAACATCAAAGTGATTAACTGGAAAACCAGACCGGCAATCCTCGCCGCTACAAGAAATATTACCCATGACGTGCTTCGAGAAGCGGCTATTCAGGAAGAAGCCGAAAATATCCGAAGAGAGAATATCAAGCTCAGGTCTTCCATTAAAGAACATTACCGGTTTGGCCGCCTTATCGGAAAAAGCGCTCCCATGCAGAAGGTCTATGAACTCATCCTAAAGGCTGCTGCAACCGATGCAAACATTATTATCCTGGGTGAGTCCGGGACAGGCAAGGAGCTGGTCGCAAGGTCCATCCATGATATGAGTAATCGTAATAATAAAACTTTTGTGCCCGTCAATTGCGGAGCTATTCCTGAAAACCTGGTTGAAAGTGAGTTTTTCGGATATCGCAAAGGCGCCTTTACCGGTGCGGATGTTAACAAAAACGGTTACTTGCATGCTTCCAACCAGGGAACATTATTTCTGGATGAAGTCTGCGAGATCGGCCTGAATATGCAGGTCAAATTACTGCGGGTGCTTGAAACCAGAGAATATACTCCTGTGGGTGATACCAGCGCCAGAAAATCTGACGTCCGTATCCTTTTTGCTACCAACAAGATACCTTCAGAAATGGTTGAAAAGGGATTGATGCGGGAGGATTTCTATTACCGGATCAGTGTAATTCCCATAAACTTGCCCCCCTTAAGAGAACGAAAAGAGGACATCCCTTTGCTCATCGAGCATTTCCTTCAATCATACCGAAAGGGTAAAGAAACACCGGCCATACCCGGAAAAATTATGGATGTTTTATATAATTATAATTGGCATGGAAACGTTCGCGAATTGGAAAGTGTGATTCGAAGGTATCTTGTTTTAGGCGATTTTCCCCTTTTGGACATGGGTAAAAAGACCGATAAATTGGTAACCGGGATTGACCCTGACCTTGGAAATGAAGTCACCGGTCTTGCACACACCATGGAAATCCTGGAAAAACGGCTTATTCTGAATGTGCTGGATCAAAACCGATGGCAAAGGGGAAAAACAGCGGTCGCTCTGAAAATAGACCCGAAAACTCTTTATACAAAAATGAGAAGATTCGGGATATTATGACTGAGCATCGGACATTGCTGCCCGATACACGTTATTTGATATATTATCAGACAGATATATATCAATTCCTTCCCTTCCCCAGGGTATTCTTACCCGATTTTTTTCTATCCCCTTATCTCATATTTTCTTTCTTTTTATAATTTAATTATCAATTCAACCAGTTAAAGAGGTTCGCTCCGTTTTGGCACGTACCTTGCTCTTAAAGTCTATCGAGGACGAAAACTTATAACCCGAATTTCTCATGAAGAATTTATCTCGTTCCTATAATAAGATCTTTTAAATTAGTCAATCAATATTGGACAAAGCTACGGAGCGAAAAGGCAAACCCTCTGACCTGGCGAGGCGTACTATGACAGAGAAGCAAACTTTAGATCCGGGAACCCAGAAACAGCTCATAAAATATGCTGAAGATGTCGCCAGGTTATATGCAGACCTGAAAAAACAAAGAGAGTTATTTTCAAAGTCCAAAAGAAAACAAGTTAAAGGGTATATTGAAAGTGTAACAAAAAAACAAATTTTTTATATCCATTTAATGGTTACAATTATTACTTCCTATCTGACAATCTTCGGACACGTTAAGGATAACCTGATCATTTGGTCACAGATATTCACGGTTTTTTATCTCTCGAGCAACCTTGTTATCCACTATATTCCAACCCGGTATTTTATTGAAAGAACGATATTCTATTATTTGATATTTTTCCATAGTGTCATGATCTGTTTGGGCATGTACTTATCTAATTCCGGCACTGATTTTTACCTCGTTTATTTTCTGATCCTGGGCCTGTCATCTATGAGTATCAGTTTAAAATATCTAATGTTAAACTCGATTGTTTTTGTCCTTGTTTACGGATGGATTCTATTTCAAAAGGGACTTTTTGCGGGAGATATGGCGGTCAGTTATGCACTGCGATTGCCATTTATCATTATTATCGCCCTCCTTTTTGGCTATATTGTAGATATTCTAATTAAGGATAAATCCAGAAGCCTCAAAGCATCAGAAGAAAAATACCGTTCCCTGGTGGAATCTACAGATGATTCCATATACATGGTGGACAAGGATTGCAGACATCTGTCTGCAAACAGCAAATTTTTATCGGAACACGGTGTAACGGAAACACAGATTGTGGGAACAAATTTTAGCAATTTTCATTCGATTGAAGAAACAAAAGAATTTACAAAAAACGTAGATAAGGTTTTTAAATTCCATAGGGCAACACAGTATGAAGCTTACAACGAAAAATTGGGGAAATGGGCCCTGCGAACTCTAAGCCCTATTCATGAACCCGATTCTACCAAAATAAAAGCTGTTTCCGTAGTGTCAATGGATATAACCACCCGAGTGCAAACAGAAAAGAAATTGAAAAATACTTATAACAAACTCAAAGAAACTCAAGGCCAACTCATACAAAATGAAAAAATGGCGGCTTTAGGACGATTGGCATCCGGGCTGGCCCATCAAATCAGAAATCCACTGGAAATCATTATAATGGGTGTAGAATTCCTTGGCAATACGTTACCCAACAAAGACCTAAACTCTGAAAAATCTATTGAGAGAATAAAAGCGGCTGTCAATAGAACAAACCAAATTATTACTGACTTTTTACGATTTTCAAGAAAATCCGAATTAAAGTTTGAATCGGTAAATGTATGTGAATTACTGGATGAAACCATAAAATTAGTTGAACACAGGATTAATATGAAAAAAATAAAAATAGAACGAAACTATTCCCAAGAATCTATGGAAGTTAAAGCTGATAGAAACTTGCTACAGCAAGTATTTATGAATCTTTTAAATAATGGAATCGATGCCATGTCAAAAAGAGGTGAAATTAGAATCAGGGTCACCCCTGATAAAGCAATGCAGATAGAGAATAAAATCGGTTACAGAGAAAAGGATTATTTTAAAATAGGAGATAAAATGGCCGTAATAGAATTTGAAGATACCGGCAAGGGGATCCACGAGGATGTATTATCAAAAGTATTCGAGCCGTTTTTTACCACTAAAGAATCCGGAAAAGGTACAGGTCTTGGGCTCAGTTTGGTACATTTAATCATGGACCGCCATCGAGGAACAATAAAGGTACAAAGTAAACTAAATAAGGGCACAAAATTTACTTTAAAATTACAACCAGCTATCAATTAAAATCAGGCATACAATCGCTTTGCGATTCTATATAATCCCGCCTGGAGCGGGACTACGCAGATCTAAAAAAAGAAATTTCTATACTATCAAGGCAGGTGTAATATGAAAAGCAAGAAAAAAATACTATTAATTGATGATGAAAAAGATTTTTGTTTCTTTGTAAAAGGTAATCTGGAGAATACAGGAGAATTCGAAGTAATAGCCACTACTTCAGGTAAAGAAGGGATTAAATTAGCTTGTGGAGAAAAACCGGATTTAATCTTGCTGGATTTGAATATGCCTGAAATGTCCGGCGACGAAGTTGCTCAATTTTTGTCTGACAGACCTGAAACAAAAGCAATACCCATAGTATTTCTTACAGCGCTTATAACTGAAGATGAGGTAGGACCTGAAAGTATGGCAAATATAAGGGGAAGTAACTTTATAGCTAAGCCCGTAACAACAAAGGATCTTATCGCCAATATAAAAAAGATGCTGGGTGAAAAAAACAGCATGGATATTTCACAGGCTAAGTTGTCCTGAAAAGAGATCCAAAAACTCCTATTGCAAATTTCATTATTCTGGAAGGTCGGGTCAAAATAAAAAGGAGGTGCTATTTTATGTCATATACACCTGGAATTATAGATCAATACGAGAAACTCTTCGGAATAATTGCAATGGAGAAAGAATTTATCTCTCGGAATGATCTCATCAATGCGCTAACAATTCAGGCCAAAGAGAATGCTAAGAATGGCAAACAACGATTTATTAGGGATATTTTGTTTGACCAGAATATTATGTCCGTCAATCAAATCGAAGAAGTAGTAAAAGCTATTTATCAGTAGTCAGCAGATCGACCGTTTTAAAATTTAACCGTCTCGATCCCAACCCGGAATCCAGTGAAAGTAGATATCTATGGTGATAAAATCAAATTGGCATGGAATGTGACCAAAGGTTTAAAAAAACCATTATAAAAATTGTGCCTAAAATTGTGCCTATTTTTTGTGATTAACAGTGATTTTGAATGATAAGCGATGACATCATGGCCGGAAGAGTTGGTGATGAAAAAACTTTTTATTTTATCATTTTATATCATCGTTTGTCACTGTTAACCATTTGTAATAATTGCAATTTTTAGGATTCGACTCCCGCCGCCTCCACCACTTATATTAAGCGATTTCAATAAGTTAAGTTGAATTCGCTTTTTTATTTGGTATCCCACACGTAAAACCACGTCAAAATTGATTAGCCCCGTTTTTGATATTTGACACACAAACTTTTTTCCTCTATAATCCCACGATCATAAAGCTCCCCGCAGTAAGCTGCAGGGTATTCAATTATCACTTCCCAAGTGTTAAAGAGTTGACCAAGGAAAAAAACATGGAAAAAAACGCAAATGAAAAACCGCCTGCTCCGAAAATTGGAGAGCTGTTGGTCAAAGAGGGCCGTGTAAAGAAAGAGGATATTGAAAGGGCTCTTGAAATCCAACGAAAAGAAACCAAGGAATCGGAACTGCCTCTGGGCATGCTCCTTGTCAAAAACGGACTGATAACAAAAAACCAGCTCCAAAGACTCCTGGATCATCCCTATCTGCGAAAACATATCGGCAAGTTGGCGGTTGAAAAAGGGTTGATTAATGAAAAACAGCTTGAGGATTGTCTCAAGAAAAAGAGGCCCGATGAGCTGATCGGCCAGGTATTAATAAAAGAAGGATATGCCAAGGCTGATGATATAAAAGGTTTGCTGAATCAACAGGTTGCCGGGTCTAAATTGGGTCAGCTTGCCCTAAAATTTGATATGATAACCCAGAAGGATCTGGATGAAGTTCTAAAGCGCAAAAACAATCCCAGAGTCCTTGGTGAGATTCTCTGCAGCTTGGATCTTATCAGCCCTATAGATCTTACGCGTTGTCTTAAAAAGTACAACAAGCAGCAAAAGATCGGAGATATCCTGGTAAAACAGGGGGCCATTACCCATGCACAGCTTACCGAAGCGCTTCATGAACAAAGACACAGGGCTGAATACCTGGGTAATATACTGCTGGAAAAGAAGTTTATTACTCTTGATGAGTTGTATTACGCATTATCCAAACAGTCTAATATTGAATTTAAAAAACTGGATCAGTTTGATTTGAGTCAGAACCAGATTAATATCCTTGTCAGTTTTATCGGTCTGAATTATGCGGAAAAAAATAAAATCCTGCCCCTATCCCGAGAAGGAAACCGGCTTACACTCGGGTTGTCCGATGTGGCTAATCTTAAAATTGTTCATGAATTAAGCTCCCTGTACCCTTACCTTAAGATCGATTGTGTGTTGATAACGGATGCTGACTTTAAAAATATATTCAAGTCCCTTTACGGCAAGTCTTTGAAGGGTTCGGACGAGGTCGAAGAGATACAGCAAATCGAGGATGTGGATAGTATTTCAGTTGATCTGGAGGAAAAAACCGATCTTAGAGAAATTACGTCGGAGGCCTACGGTGTTTCCGATGTTAGGGCCCAAGAGGTGGTTAACTATATCATCAGATACGGCATCTTGAAGAATGCCAGCGATATTCATATTGAACGGGACCGCGAAACAGCCAGACTCCGTTACCGAATCGATGGAATGCTGCAAACATTAAGACAGGACTGGCTCGACGAAAAACTCCGAACAATAACAGGAGCAATTATTTCCAGAATCAAGGTCATGTCCAATCTTGATATCGCTGAAAGACGCCTCCCCCAGGACGGAGCTTTCAGAATAACTTATGAAGACAAAGAAAATAATAAGAAAGTCGATGTGGACTTAAGAGTTGCTGTATGCCCGGCTATTGTTGGTGAAAATATAACCATAAGGATACTCGATTCCCGCACAGCCAAAGTAGGACTTGAAAACCTGGGTCATTCTAATCATGTGCTTAAACCGTTCAAAACACTGCTTAAGAGTCCTGCAGGAATGGTCCTGGTCACCGGACCCACAGGAAGCGGCAAGACCTCAACGCTTTACGGAGCATTGCAGTTTATTTACAATCCGGGAATCAAGATCGTTACTGCGGAAGATCCCATCGAGTACAGCATTCCTGGAATTATGCAGACACAAATCCACACCAAGATTAATCTTTCATTTGCAAGACTTCTCCGCTCGTTTCTTAGATCTGACCCGGATGTCATACTGGTGGGTGAAATGCGTGACGAGGAAACGGCAAACATAGGATTTGACGCCGTTCAGACAGGACACCTTCTTTTAAGTACGTTACACACAAACGATGCGGTAGGTGCTATCTCCCGATTACGCGGCCTTAACGTTGACCCCAACCAGATCGCCGCTGGCCTGATGGGGGTGCTTGCCCAGCGGCTTTTAAGGAGAATCTGTACTTCATGCAGCACAAAGTATATCCCCACCAAAGAGGAATGGAGCTTACTCTTTAACGATTACCCCTCGGATTTTAGCTTCTATAGGGCAATAGGTTGTGAGCTATGTGATTTTACAGGATATAATGGTAGGATCCTGATTTCGGAGTTTTTTGTGATGAACGAAGATATTGTCCGTGCACTCATTACGGATGCAGGAGAAAAAGAAATTAAGCATATCGCCATAAACGGTGGAATGAAGACAATGCTTGATGATTCTATTTTAAAATTGGATCAGACAACACTGTCCGAGATTATCAGAATCATACCCCATGAAATGATAAAAGAATATAAATCCAGACCGGAAAGGCTTTGAGTTTCAGCGGACAATTTCATTTGACATATAAACCGCTTTTTTCTATAATTTATT
>RCNB010002462.1_pt1 | contig 11327 bp, 15 predicted proteins | sample 2041321 | NCBI WGS metagenome assembly RCNB01 (sample SAMN09708232, study PRJNA481090) | Marine sediment metagenome, whole genome shotgun sequencing project.
GAGCTCTCACTACCGGATGACCCCGCCTGGGAGGCGGGTCTTTCCCAGGGCGCAGGGCAGGAGCCGGTCGGCGCGTTGCCCGGGATCATCGTGGGTAAGACTCTGGCCGAAGATCTCGACGTCGAAGTTGGCGACCGCGTGCGCTTGATTTCGCCTCTGGCGGCGCTGGGGTTGGCGCTGTCGGAGCCCGGCGGTGCATCGACGCGTTCGCGCGAGTTTCGGGTCATCGGCGTATTCCAAGCCGGCTTCCAAGAATATGACTCCGGCCTCGTCTACACCGACCTCTTCGAAGCACAGCGCCTCTTCGACGAGGGCGACAACGTGACGGGCGTCGAACTCCGCGTCCACGATTTAGATACCTCCGCGCAGCTCGCCCGCCGCATCGAGCAAGACCTCGGCGGTGCGTTCCACTCACTCGATTGGTCGGAGCTCAACCGCAACCTCTTCACCGCACTCGAAGTTCAGAAGATCGCGCTCACCTTGGTAATCGCCACCATCATCTTCGTCGCCGCTTTCAACGTGATCGCGACCCTGATCATGGTCGTCCTCGAGAAGAAGCGTGAGATCGCCATCCTCAAGGCGATGGGCGCCACCGACATGACCGTCCTCGGTGTGTTCATGGTCCAAGGTGTGCTCGTCGGCGTAATCGGGACATTCGCGGGCGTCTTAGTCGGTGGCGGGCTCGTGATCTATCTAGACAAGGTTCGCTTCGCGCTCGATCCCAAGGTCTACCTGATCGACCACCTCCCCGTTGTCCTCAACCCGACCGTGTTCCTGGTGACCATCGCCATCGCGCTACTGATCTGCACCGTCTCCACCATCGCCCCCTCCTGGTGGGCCGCCCGCATGCTCCCCGTCGAAGGCCTCCGCTACCAGTAAAAAGGGGACAGTCCCCTTTTTCGAAGCTGGTAGGATGCCGCTCGATGGGAGCTTGGATGTTGTTTGGGGTTCGTTGCGGTGCGTTTGCGTTGGTCGTGTTGCTTGGTTCGTGTGGGAGTACCCCGGGAACAGGCTCGACGACTGAGGGTAGTTCCGGGTGCGTCGATGGAACGCTGGATGCGAGCGTGACTCATGTCGACATCGACGGCCTGACTCGAAGCTACGAGCTTCACGTGCCGCCCAGCTACCACGGCAAGACCCCCGCTCCACTGATCCTCAACTTCCACGGACTCACCCAGAATGGCAATCGGCAGCGCGAGCAGTCGCACATGGACGAGAGAGCTGACCAGGAGGGCTACATCGTGGCCTATCCGAACGGTTTGCAGGACTCGTGGAACGGCGGCGAATGTTGCGGGGGCGCCGCCGCCTCCGACGTCGACGACGTGGGGTTCACACGACGCGTCATCGATGACTTGGGCGCCCGCGGTTGCATCGATCTCGGGCGCGTCTATGCGACCGGCATGTCGAACGGTGGCGTCATGTCGCACCGGCTCGCATGTGAAGCGGCAGACGTCATCGCCGCCGTCGCTCCCTCCGCAGGTCAACTCGCGCTCGTTCCAAGCGAATGCAAGCCCGCACGCCCGATCCCCCTCATCCACTTTCACGGCGTCAACGACACCATCGCCACCTACGAAGGTGTCCCCGAAACCATCGAGGCCTGGGCCAGCCGAAACGGCTGCACCGACGAGCCCCGCGTCACCTATCAAGAAGGGGACGTCACCTGCGAGACCTCCGACGAGTGCGATGACGACGCCAGCGTGACCCTCTGCACGGCCGAAGAAGCCGGCCACTGTTGGTTCGGCTACCCGTGCCCCCCCGACATCCCCATTGACCTCGGCGGCAGCACCACCAACATCAACGCCAACGACGCCATGTGGACCCTATTCAGCCGCACTTCCCTCCCTGAATAAAAGGGGACAGTCCCCTTTTTCGAGGGGTCAATTTGGCGGGTCAGGAGCTTGAAGGGTGGGGTCAAGCAAGCTAACTATCGCCTCCTTTTGCGGGAATAACTCAGCGGTAGAGTGCGACCTTGCCCAGGTCACACTCTACCTCATGGCGCTGATTCCCTGAATTTTCAGGGCTATTCCGCGCTTCCTGAGCGGGACATGGGGATCGAACCCACGACCTATTCGTTGGCAACGAATCGCTCTACCGCTGAGCTAGTCCCGCAAACGGCCGATCAAGTAGCACGCCTCCTCAACCTCGCAAGGAAGCTCCGCGAGGAAGCCGCCGAGCTCGAGCAGATGGCGCTGGAACTCTCACCGACTCCCGAGGCGGAATCCTCCGTCAACGGCACCGGTGCGCTTTGAACATGGAGACGAGAATGCAAGACAGCACAAGAGCAAAATCGAGATTCCTCGAGATCCGGCTTCGCAACGGGGGGATCAAGAACCTCGCCGTGAGCGACATCAAGTCCGTCCAAAACAGAGCGGAGGGCGGCTCCGCCATCCGGCTTCAGAACGACCGCACACCTTCTGGTGGACTGCCCGGTTGGGGCGGTAATGAAAGCGATCCAACTCGCAAGCGAAGGGGGCGACAATGCTCTCACCGCCTGAAATAGAAAGAGGCGGTCCCCATCACGAAGCCGCCTCAAACAAATCCCTTTCGAAAGAGCCTGTTAGCCGGAAACCATACCGACGGTCCCCGCGGGCCGCAAGTGACGGGCGGGTATTCTGAACGGACTCGCTGGATAGCCCCGAAGGCCGCGCCCTTCCGCGGGTTTGCCGAGAAGTCCACGATCGACCCCAGCGATTGCCGCTCATCGTCTTGGCGGGCTTGTGAACGCTGGTCGCCTTCCCTATCGGCGAACGTGGGATTCGCTACCACTTGGTTCCAACTCGGATTGACTAGGGACGGGCGAATCACGGCCCAGACCGGGGCGAAGGCCCGTGCAGTTCTGTCTGCTCTCTGAGCCTCTCGGGCTCATGTGGAGACCCGAAGCGCGCGGAACTAGATGTCATGACGCGTAGCTCGTGGCGCAGACAGGGCGCTTCATTCTATCGCTCGATTTCCTGCCAATCTTTCTCCCCGAAGTGAAACCACCGGTCGACATGCTCACCATCGAAATGAAATCGGAGGTTGGGTCCTGAGATTGGGGTGCTCACGGCCTTTGGCCGAAACGCAGCAAGACAGGAACCTCCTTCGCGCCGCACGCTTCTGTAAACGATGCCATTGGATCCCCGGGCGCGGAGCTCGCGGCCAAGCCCTTGAGCCACTTGATAGTCGTTCGGATCGTGGGCCTTACGAAATCCGCCTCGAATGTCGTCGAAGCGTGCGTCGATCGCAGCGACCAGGGCACGCAGCTCCATCGTGGTTCCCAGAGGCTCGCCGGTTCGTGCGAAGAAGAGCCCGACATGATGGGCCTTTTCATGGACCGCGGTCATCAACGACCGGGCGCAATAGTAGACACCCCAACTTCCGTCACTAAAACGCGACGGCCAACCGATGTGCGTGAAGGGGGCCATGACCCATGAAGCACCCACTCCACTCACACGTTCCTCCGGTGGAACCAATGAGATCTCGCCGGCTTCCTGTCGCACGCGTGGATTGGTGAGAGACTCGAGCTCGATTAGGCTTTCCCAGTCGTCGGGATCGGCAATGCGTTCAAACAGGTCGACCGGCGGAAAGCGCGCATTGATGACGCGGTAACTCTTCGCCCATCGAATGCGACGCTTTAGAGGACGCTCCGCCACGCTAACCTCGAGCGAAGTCGAGGTACTGACGCACGTGAGCGAGGTCGACGACGCGACCCCCAAGGGCATGCTCGAGGGCAGACTGACCACCGAAGGCCGTGTTCGGTTTCCTCATCCACGCGTCGGCCTGGCCGGGGTTAGAAAAGAGCAGCTGAAGCGCCTTGTAGATGCCCAGCACGTAACTCACGCGCTCCAAGGTATCGTGTGAAAGCTTGCCCCCCTCAGCCTTTTTCCAGCCGTAAAACGTCGTCCGACTCGGCTTTCCAAGAAGTACCTGAGCGTCCGAGTCCCGAACCTCCCACGCATCCATGATGCGAAAGAACCCTCGTTTTACCGCATCGTGGTCGATGGCCCGAGGCGTTGGATTGGGCTCCCTAGCAGCTTCCGCAGGCATAGTTCATATATGTATGCTTCTTCGTATATTGTCAATATCTGAACTCTACTAGGTCGCGCCCGTCGGCTCGACCCAAGTCGCGAGCGCTCCGCTATGACGTCCGGCACTAAGACACGCATTCCCGATCCAAGACCGCGCTCTCGATGGCCCTGAGCGCCTCTTGGTGAAGCCTTCGGAACTCGGCGCTACCGAGATGGAGGCTTCGGCCTACGTCCCCCGGATCACGCCTGTCGCCGTAGAGAAGACGCATCGCCTCGCGCTGCCGCAGATCATCGAGTCTATCGAGAGTTGAAGGCAGTCGTGGCGGGTCGAGGGCGCCACCAATGGCGAGCAGTTCGCGAAGCATTTCAACACCCGATTTCAGAATCCTCGAGGTCGTGGCCTGTTGAATCCCAAAACGCTCCCCGAGGGCACGCTGAGTCATCCCGTCGAGCCCAACCATGCGCACGATCTCCCGTTCTCGGATGAACGGGATTCGCTCTGTCGCCGCATACAGGGCGTCCCGTTCGATCCCCCATTGCGACGGTCGAAGACTTGATCGAGCGACTCATGGCCAAGCCGCCCGGCGCGGCGCTAGCCCACGACCTGCAGCCCCAGCGCCGAATACCGCCGGAAAGAAGGTTTCATGTTCGAGCGGCATGGTCTCTGACCCTTCCTTCTCCATGCCGGATGCTTGCTTCACCGCTTCAGGGCATCCTCCATGCGTTCACTGTAGTCCCAGGAGTCGATCCGCGAGGGCTGCAGGCGCACGATGAGCTCCTCTTCGGCGCGCGCGAGCAGAAAGCGTCCGAGACTGGAGTCGCCCGAGCCCAGGTACCGATCGAGGAGACGATCGAGCAACTCGGGCGCCCCGTCCGGATCCAGGCTCGCTACCGCTCGCCCTCTCACCCCACGGTAAGGGGGTTCGTTTGGAGCGATCTCGAAGGCGCAGCGAGGATCCGTCTTCAGGCGCTTCGCGATCCGCGCGTCCCGGTGAACCGCGGCGAGAAGCTCATCTTCTTGAGGCAAGAACCAGAGCGACAGGATGACAGGAAAGCCCGAGGCGGTGTTCGCGGCGAGCCGCATGGGGATGCGCGCCTCAGCGAGGAACTCCTGGACGCGGGACTCCGTCCAGGGGCCGGTGAATCGAATCGGTGAGGACGGGACTGAGCTCATAGCGTCCATTCAGCTCATAGGTCGAGTCGCCCTCGGACGCAAAAACGGCGTCTCGCCGGGAAAGATGTGGTGTTCGCCGCACGACTGCTGTCTTTTATTCCAGACGCCTTACGTTTCGATCACACCAGCCCCAGATTCACCTCTATCCATGGCGTCCACCCGCAACACACTCAGCCGCGTCCTCGCTATCCTGGCGATGGCACTGGTCTCTCCCGCAGCGGCCTCCCCCTTAGACGGCGCCCTCGGCCCGGCCCCTCGCGGCGATGGCGGTCGGTTCATGAACTCTGCAGGGCCGATGCCCGAAGTAAGCGCCTCGGTGACGCTTCCCTTCTTTCTCCGACGCATCGCGACCTCCTTTGCCGAGATCTCGAGTGCGCTTGATCGGGTTCCCAACGATGGCGCCTGGCTGCGCGAGAATGCGAAGCACAGCGAGCCCACGGTGACCTGGATCGGGCACGCGACGCTCCTCGTTCAAATGGGTCACATCACGTTCCTCACCGATCCGATCTGGTCGGACCGGGCGAGTCCGGTCTCCTTCGCGGGGCCGCAACGAATCGTGGAGCCAGGCGTCGCAATCGATGATCTGCCTCCGATCGACTTCGTCGTGGTCTCGCACAATCACTATGACCACCTCGACCTTGCAAGCTTGGTTGAGCTGTCGGAGCGGGATTCAAGCACACGATTTTACGTTCCTCTCGAGAACGGCGACCTCCTTCGCGAGAACGGAATCGAGAACGTCGAAGAGCTCGACTGGGGCCAGCACGCAGAGCACGAAGGGGTGCGCGTCTACTGCCTGCCCGCGCAGCACTGGAGCAAGCGCGGCATCGGCGACGATCGCGAAGCACTCTGGTCGTCCTGGGCCGTAGTCAGCCCGGAGCGAAGGTTCTTCTTTGCGGGAGACACCGGCTACTTCGACGGATTTGCACGCATTGCCGAAGCACTCGGCCCGTTCGACCTCGCAGCTGTGCCGATCGGCGCTTACGAGCCCACCGAGATGATGAAGGCGTCACACATGAATCCCGAAGAAGCGGTTCAAGCGGCCATCGACCTTGGCGCTCGCGCTGCGGTCGCCATGCACTACGGCACTTTCAAGCTCTCCGACGAGCCGCTGGACGAACCTCCCAAGCGCTTCAAGAAAGCGGCGTCCGAGGGGGCTCTCGGAGACGAAGCCGCATGGTTGCTACGCATCGGCGAAACCCGAGCCTTCTGAGGCGAGTCAATCGACCTTCAGGCCGGCACCGGCCCCATGCCGCGGCCTCCGGAGATCGTTCGGTAGAGGATCGCAGGCGGTGCGATTCCTTGCTGCTCGAACGCGCGCATGACCCTGAGGTTCACGTCCGTCTCGACCGCCATGCTCGGGGCCGGCCCGCTCCTGGCGACCACGGCGAAACTCGGAGCGATCCGCCACCGCTCGAATGCCACCCAAGTCGACGACTACAAGCGGGCCTACTCTGGTCGTGCCTTCGAAATCATCCACTGGTTCGAGGACTTCCGAGCCAAGGCAGCCGACCTTGCTGACCGAGTCGGCGAGATCAACATCCCAACCCTGGTGTTCTGGGGCGACCTCGACGTCATGTTCCACGTCAGCAATGCCGAACTCCTCAACGATGCGCTGCCCAACAGCACGATGCAGATCCTTCCCGAAGCCGGCCACCTCTCGTGGTCTGACCAGCCTGAGATGTTCGCAACCATGATCATCGACTGGGTGAACAGCGGTCACAAGACCGTCGGAGACGGCTGAGCAACGATGGATACGTGTCCATGTCGCGGCTCAGCGATCGAGCCAGAGTTCAATATGGACGCCGGTGAAGGTATCCGTCCGGGGATGTTGTTGAATTTCCCGAATGGTGTTGGGAGCTAGGCGAATATTGCCAAGGTTGAAGTCGTGAGTGTACTCGGCTTCGCCTGCGTACTGCTCCCGTACTCGTGCAGCGCACTGCACTCGTACACTCGCAAGCGAATCTCATTTCCCGCTCCAAAGGCTCCGTTTCGACGGGGCCTTTTTTCAATTTGGAAACGGTCATATTCGCGGCCTGTTGTCTATCTCGCGTCTTCTCTAGAGCTCCGCCAGATCTTCTGCGCCGCACGGGCCTGGCTCGTCATCTACGACCAAGCCAATCGTACGCCTCGCGCAACACCTCTGCGCCGTCCTCGCGGACTGGCATGCCATGGGCCAGGGTGATTTGCTCCGGGTTCCATTCGAGGGCGCGGTCGATAGCGCGGCGTGATTGAGCCTCGTCACGAAACATGAGCTTGATCAGCCGACTGACTCCGCACTTGCCGTAGATGCCCGCGGCTTTCAGGTACGCCCGAGTGGGCCAGTGATCCGAGGTCTCGAAGTTCTCGACGAGGTCCGCCGAAATCAGTGTCCGGCTCGGCTCGTGAAAGAAAAACACCTCGCCAAACGCGCAGCCATCGAGTCGCTGCGCGCTGAGTGTTTGGCGCCAAGATGGGTCGAGCGCGTCGCCCAGAACCTCGTCGAACTCCAAGTTCTTTCTCTTTTTCTCGAGGCCCGGCGCAGCGTACGTCTTGGCGCTTGGGTAGGCAGCGGCGAAACCACCGACAAACATGTGGTGATAGAGGCTCGGGGCGACGATGTGGCGCACCGGTCCAATCGCATCGAGTGCTTTCCTGAGCTCGGGGTTCAAGCCAATCGGGGAGTAGACGAATAGCGAACCGTCCGGCAGACGCACGACGGTCATCCGAGTCCCCATCTGTAAGCCCATGAAGCGGTTTGGCATCGAAGCCACCCAAACATTCGGCGCAATGGATTCCAAAGCCATTGCGCACTCACTAGGGTCCGATAGTTCAGGTGGCAAGACGCGCGGAGCGTTCGAGTACGACCGTGGGCCGGGATTGAACCCTGGACCGGACACCGTGGCTTGGGGCTTACAGTCCAATGGCGCGGTACTAATCGTTATGTCGCGCGGGGCGTCGATGGAGCTCGAGATACCTAGACACCTTCCACTCAACCTTCCACTTTCCAGGGGACACCAGGGGACACCAGGGGACGGCACGCAACGCCACGGGACACGTTGTGGTTGATGTTGTTCAATTTCCTGGATGGTGTTGGGGGCTAGGCTAATATTGCCCAGGTTGAAGTCGTGAGTGTACTCGGCTTCGCCTCCGTACTGCTCCCGTACTCGTGCAGCGGGCTGCACTCGTTCACTCGCAAGCGAATCTCATTTCCCGCTCCATTTGGCGATGACGGCTCCGTTTTTCGTTCCGGGGGTGGCGACGACTAGGCTGAGCGACGCTGCGGCTGCGCTTATCGGTCGGAGCGCCAATCCGGTTGCGTGACAATCGGACTTTCTGCTCAACCTCGGTCAGATCTTCCACCATATCGGACAACTCGGCCCCGAGCGGGAGCGGCATCTACTACTAGGACGGCTTCGTGGACGGCGACCTAACACTCGCGAATAGCGTCGTGGGGAGTGTGGGGGCTCACCCGTGAGCTCCGGGGGCGGCAACCTCGAAAGCCCAGGCGACACCTGCACTCTGGACGAGGCCGGCGACTCTCCCAACGTCAGCCCCGAGCGACTCGCGCTAGGGCCGCTACAGGACAACGGCGGACCAACCGAGACGCATGCTCTTGGGGTAGACAGCGTGGCTGTTGATGAGATCCCGGTGGAAGCGTGCGTCCAGGCAGATGGCGAACCGCTGACGACCGACCAGCGCGGCGAGCCACGGGCCTCGATCTGCGACGTGGGGGCGTTCGAGGTCCAGCCGTAGCCCCGCCGTCAACAGGCCGCACGGCGTGTCGCTCAGTTGTCGTCCGACAGCTGCTGCATCAGCTCCTGTTGGTCGAGGTGCCTGTGCGAATTGCCAACACGCTTGCCGCAAACGCTGCGCAACCGACTCCGACGCGTCCCCACTGCCACGTGCTCCAAGTTACAAGTGCGGCGGGCAGCGAATCTTCTGCGATCGCGCGATTCGCGAAATCCGCGTTTGCGTCCTTGAAGTACACAAAGAATGTCGCGATGACGAGGATTGAGAGAAGGGCGGCTACCCACCACAGCCGTGCACCGGGGCGTGATTGCGCGGAGTAGAGCACGGCGCACACGAGTGCGACAAGCACGCTGGCGATCTCGAGTGGGCTGTAGAAATCAACAAGAAGTGAGGCATTCGCCGCGTACCAGTCGAAGAAATCAGCCGGAGCGAGCGACCGCCAATACGGCACCAAGATGGCGGCTTCGGCGAGCATCGCGCCGGCTGTCACTCCGAGCACCAAGACCCCAAGGATAGAGAGAAAGGAAACCAATTGTCTGCCCATCTCCGCACGGTAACACTTGGCATCGACGCCTGGACGAACCTCTGGCTGAATAGACATACAAACATGAAGACCTCCACCACATCCGTCGTGCTGCCGTGCACGCCCGAGACGTTCTGGGCTGCCTTTCTCGACGAGTCGTATCTCAAAGCTCTCTACCTCGAGGAGCTTCAGTACCAGGCGTTTGCTGTCATCGAGATGGACGAGACGTCGCGCAAGCTGCGCATCGTGCCGAAGATGAAGCTCCCCGCTCCCATCGCTAGGCTAATCGGCGAGAACTTTGCGTACGAAGAGCACGGCACGCTCGACCGCGCGAGAAACCAGTGGACGTGGCGGATGGTGCAGCCCGCGAACCTTGACCCTACGAGCAAGCCGCGGAAGGACGTCGTCACGATGCGCGGGACGGTTCGCGTCCAAGTGGCTGGTGACGGACACTGCCGACGAACCGATGAATTCTCCATCGAGGCGAAATTGTTCGGTCTCGGGGGGCTAGTCGAGTCGAGTGTCGAGAAAGAGTTGCGGAGCGCGCGCGCGAAGGAGTGCGCGTTTCTCACGCGGTGGGTCGAGAAGGGTGGCACCTGATCAGCCTCGGGTTTACATCGGCGCGCTTCGCATGAGCCCCACTGTGATGAGCAGCGCCGCGATGATAGCCGCGACCGTCCGGACATGATTCCACATGACCCACCTATCCAAGTAGTGCGCCCACAACTCGACTGCCGCAGGGTCCGTAGCGCGCACAGCCGCCAGCTGGTCATTCAGCGGTACATTCCCGAGCGCGGTTACGAGAAACGTTCCGACCAGGTAGAAGAGCGTTCCAATGAGGAAGTAGAGCGCCGAGGGATGGCTCCAATTAGCCAGCGCCAAACCACCCAAGCCGAGTGACAACACCGCCGTCCCCATGAACAACCCCAGAAACGAAACGTTCATCACAACGATGTTGATCGACTGCATCGCCGCGATACCCTCCGAAGAAGGCACGGCTGCGAGAGCCTTCATCACGAAGCTCGAAAACGCGAAAAAGATCCCCCCTACGACGGCGGACCCGAGTAGCGCTGCAACGGCAACAATGGGCACAATCTGGTTCACTGTGGACCTCTGCTTTGGCACTTCAATCCGTCATCGGCAAATCAAGTCACCGCCCATGATGGCGATGCCCGCGACGACCCAATGCAGGGCCACTATTTCGGCGAGAGCGCCGCGAGAAGAGCCGGCATCATGATGCGCTGGATGTCCATCGTCGGGCGGTAGTGCGTAATGAGTCCGCCGAGCGTGGCGAAGACGCGGCCAATCATCACAAAGTGATCCGGAATGTGCACGACTGGGTCCTGCTCGACCGCCTTGAGAAGCCGAATGCACTCGTCGATCATCTCGGCGTTCGAAAGACCTTGCGCGAAGGCGCTCCCTTCCGTGCGCAGCTTGTCGAGCATCAGCTCCGCGAACCACAGCAAGGTGTCGGGTCGCCCGCTTCGGGTGCGGAAACCCAACTCATGAAGGATCTGGCTCACACGGTTGGTGTCTTGGACGAAGAAGGCCTGAAGCAGGAGGGCGTAGGCACGTCGCGTGCCGGCCTCGATGACCTTCGTGCATCCGAAATCGAGGATGACCAAGGTGTTGTCCCGTTCGACGAGCAGGTTGCCCGGGTGTGGGTCGGCTTGAAAGCGCCCGAGCTCAAGCATCTGACGCGCGTAGGCTTCGACCAGCTTGTTCAGCAAACGTGAGATTTCGGCGTGGGCGTCTTCGTCCCCCGCGGCGCGCGCCTCTGCGAGTCGATCGAGGACGGACGTGATCTTCTCACCGCCGATGAACTCGGTGACTAGCACGCGCTTGCTCTGATGTGAGCCCATGGGCTTGGGTGCACGGACCCCCTCCAACGTGG
>RCNB010002463.1_pt1 | contig 11326 bp, 9 predicted proteins | sample 2041321 | NCBI WGS metagenome assembly RCNB01 (sample SAMN09708232, study PRJNA481090) | Marine sediment metagenome, whole genome shotgun sequencing project.
TAATCGAAATGGCCATTGTACTGATTATCATCGGTATTATTATCGGCGCCATTGTAAAGGGTAAAGATATTGTAAAGAGCGCTGAGCAAAAGAAACTTTATACTAAATTTGTAAATTCGTGGAGTTTGTCGTTTAACAGCTATTATGACCGCACCGGCTGGATCCTCAGCGATACCGATACGGCTGATAATTCTGGTGTCCGAGACGGAAATTGCACGCCAGCTACCATTGCCAACCTTAATTCACAACTTACAGCCGTAGGTCTTGAATTGCCTCCAGTAGGGGCGAGCGGGATCACAACGGACAGGAGCTACAAGGATTCGCAAGGGGTACTGCACACACTTGTGCTTGTCTTTGATTATGATGCTGCCGTGGGAAATTTTATTCAAATAACGGGAACCGGCGGTATTCCCAATGACCTGGGAATGGCGTTGGATCGAATGGTTGACGGCACAATGGATGGCACTATCGGTGATTTGCTCTATACTGCCGACAACACTGCTACTCCTATTGTAACTGCCGCATGGCCGCTGGCCACCGCAGCCCTGGTTGCCAACTCGGCCATTATATATAAAGTGCAGTTTTAAATTAAAAAGCAAGTAATATTTGTAATTCACCTGGGCATCACGTGAATGCAGGCCAAAGAGGAGTTCCAGGCATCAAACCTTTAAAATCACATATAATCACGGTGATCCTGGCAATTGTTTTTGTTATTGTCGGTCACTTTTTCCTGAGGGCCTATGATCATTTTGCCGCAAGTTTGGAGAGAGTGACCATGTTGGAAAAGAAAGCCAATCTTTTTCGGCTGCAAAAAAAAGAAGTGGAGCGCAAAAACAGGATTCTTTTAAAGGTTGGACGTTTCATAGATAAGGCCGGGGCCATGGGGTTAGAGCCAAAAAAATGGTCTTTTTACGATGTTAACATACAGGATACGGTCAGTTTTCCGGAGATGGAACAGATCCTGGAACAGTGCACAAACTCCAGGTCCGCTTACTACAAGCCCATTTCACTTCATATAAAAGCAGCTGCATCAGATGGGGTTAGGAAGACAGGCCGTACACCTGAAGACCGGACGGGGGATTTGCTCATCACACTTAACGGAAAATTTGTAGCAAGGCGCGAATGATGCGAAAAGGATCAAGACAATATGCCGTTGAACTGGATGGGGCTACATACGGTTTTGCAGATGGCAGCCTTGAGCCAATTGATGATCTTAAATCCCTGGATGGAGATAAATGGTTTGTCACCGATTTACAGGAGGCGATTTCCCGGACCATAACAATTGAATCGCCCGGCAAGTATGCTGAATTGGTGATTCGCAGGCAACTGCAGGAGTCCGGAGAGTTCGAAGAGCCTGTTTCCGTTATTGTACACTGGCAAAAGAGACGGGGAAAAAATACCACCGATATTTTCTTTACCGCCATTCCCTCCCGGCTTCATCGGTACTATTTTGAAAGCATCAGGGAATATGAGGACAACGTTCTGCTGTTTCCTCTCTACACGGTTCTTTTAGGTGCGTTAAAGCATATGCGTCCAAAGGAACCGGTGGCCATAGTCTTTCAACATAACCGGTTCGCCGATCTGATCATCGGAGACCGCAAAAGGATTTATTATGCCAACCGATGTTTAGCATTTGATACAAGTGAGGAACAGATACAGAACCTGTGGGAGACAGTTCGCCTGGATATCAAAGCAGTTGAAGATGAAAATCGAATCAAGGTCTTAAAGGTTTTCTCTCTTAACTGGATAGACAGCGGGCTCGAGCCCGAGTGGCCCGATGATGTTGAAAGTGAATTTTATTCCTTTGAAGAGGAGGACATAGCATTTCAGGGCGGGATACGTCCGGTCTCTTTTTTTGACGCCTTGAATGTACAGTCCGGCTTACAAAGCGCCTCATCATTTATTGAAAAAATATTTTATTATACACGGCGATGGGCCTTCAGATTAAATGCAATTTTCTTTTTAATCGTTTTGCTGCTGGCAGGAGGATATTTATGGTCTGATCTAAAAGCCGCCAGCCTGCAAAAAGACGCGTTGGTGCTTGAACGGGAAATTGAAAAAATTAAGCTGAAAACGGCGCCCATGGTTATTTCTCAGGCAGATTACAGAAATACCATGGGGTTTGTAAAGGACCTGGCATACAATAAAAGCGCTCCTCCGTATAAACAAATCATTAACGACCTCTCCGAGGCGCTATTTGCTGAGGTGAAATTGGAGGTCTTGAAGATGGACTATTCCGAAAATGAGGTAAAGCTTGAACTCTTTGGCCGAATAACGGCGCCTTTTGACAAGGCTCACCAGGGGTATAAGCGCTTTCTGAAAATTCTAAAACGCAAAGAATATATAGTTAAGGAAAGCCGGTTTGAAACAGAAATCAAGGAATCCCAATTGTTGATTAAATTGAAAAAGCGTATTCAATGAAAAGAAAGCACCATGGTATATTATCGGCAGTCCTGATCTTTTTGGTGGCAGGCGCCTCGATCCTGTATTATATGTATGGCACCTGGCGGGTAAACAGGGGGATACACACGACCCTTGGAAAACCATTGATTGAAATGCGGGTGCCGGGGCTGACTGAGATAAAAGAGCTTCAAAAGCTGGATGCGATAATGGCCGATTTGGCCTTTCCTCACAGAGCAGATTATGATCCTGTAGACCTTGTCCTTTTCGGTTATCGCCCTGAGAGAGAAAATAATGAACTTAAAGCAAAAAAAGAAAATGATACCCCGGCACATGAAAAAGTTTATAAACTTACCTTTGCCTTTGCTGCGGGTAAAAAGCGGTTTTGCATCATAGACGGTGAATTTTACAGTGAAGGCTCCACTCTTTTAGATGGTGGAACCATCGTAAAGATTGAGACAGTACGTGTTTTAATAAGAAAGCGGAATCTAAACCATTGGATACAAATGACCGAAAGCACTCCAAAAACTGGATAGGAGTTCGTTACAAAGCAAAAAATACCCTTTAAAGGGGGCTATAACACCAGCTATGAAAACATTATTTGGTATCATTTCGGCACTTTTAATTGTGGCATGTGCGCAGTCACCGTCCACTATAAAGGACTCAAAAGCAAATTTGGCTGTTCCTCCTCTTACTGGAAGAATCAAGGCGGAATCAGAGGAGATCGCCAGATCTCAGAAAGAACTGCGTGAGTTATTTAAAAAACCGTTGCGGGAACTGGATATTGAGCCCGTCATGCCGGCCTATGATCCGCTTGAAGATCATATCGTATCTTTTTCCATGGTTGATGAAGACCTGCAAATGGTTCTGTATGCACTGTCCAGGGCGGTCGGAATGAATTTGATTATAGAGCCTTCCATAAAAAAAGAGGACCGCCTGCTGACGCTCAATTTTGAGAAGGTTTCTGCTGCTACCATGCTAAAAGAGATATTGAACTCATTCGATCTTTACTACGAAACTGTGGAGAACGTCATAAGAGTCAAGCCTTTTCAGGAGCGTATATTCAGGTTGAACTTTCTGGATACGGAGGTAAATACCAAATTTGAAATCGGTGGTGATGTTCTCGGTGCCGGAGAAACGGAATCGGCCAGTGGTTTAAGCGGCAGCTTTAAACTTACAGGGAAGGGGGCAAGCCGTGGTAATGTCTATGATGTGATCGAGGAAATGACTAAACGGGTGATGTCCGGCGGCGGCAAATACTCCCTCAACAGGTTGTCAGGAAGCCTGTATGTCAAAGACAAGCCTTCCATAATGCGTGTCATCGCAAAGCTGATCAACCATTTTAATACAATGCTCTCCAGGCAGATATTGATTGAGGCCAGGATTATTGAGGTAGCCCTTTCAGATGAATATAAATATGGTATTGACTGGAATGTAATAAGGGACGCAGCCGCATCCCATACAACCCTTACGAGCGCCTCCTGGGCAGTGGGTACCGGTCTGATTTTTAACAATGCCAGTGGCAAGTTTTCCATTGGGGCGGCCGTTGATGCCCTTAATACCTATGGTGATGCCACAGTTGTATCGAATCCCAGTATCCGTTGCAAGCATGGTAAACCGGCTATAATCAGTGTGGGGACATCTTACACATACAAAAAAAGCGTGGAAGTAACAACATATGGAGGCGATACTGACAGGGACACCACCGAAGTTGAAGTTTCGACGGTCTTTGACGGGCTAATCCTGGGCGTAGTCCCCTTTATTGAGGAAAATGGCAAGATATCGTTGCTGATCAATCCGATCAAGAGTGATGTCGATCGGGATAGTTTGGAACCCGAAAACGTTGGCGCCCAGGCCGGTAACAGTATCTCGCTTCCAAGGGTTCGGATCAAGGAGATCAGTACGACAATTACCCTTGACAATGATAGTGTCGTGATCCTCGGTGGTCTCATAGACAAGTACCAGACCAATTTAACCAAAGAAGTCCCTTTTCTTTCTTTAATTCCAATCTTGGGCTATCTTTTCAAAAATGAAACCAAAAGCGAAGAAACGAGGGAACTAGTTATTATTTTGAGAGCATCTCTGATATGAGTGTTATTTTCAGAACCCTTAAGAGGCTGCGATCAAATACGCCTGAAAAAGAAGAAGAGATAAATTTACGGAAAGGCCGTAAGATCTACTCTTTTCGCGATGTCCTGTTTTCGCCTGCAAGCATCCTTCTCGTTACCCTTATAATCTTTTTTGCAGGCTATCTTGCCATTTACGGTGTTGGTTACTTGGCGAGTATTGCTGAGCGTCCGGGAGCAGAGTCGGTTATATCTGAAAGGGATCATTCCGCAGCACAAAAAGAAGGCGGCAAGGAGAAAGGGAAGCCGTCAGTCCAAGCAAATCACCTTAAGACGGAAGCACATGAGACTTCTCCCCTTGCGGAGCAAGGTGGTGAGATTCCACCGCCTCCCGGGCAGGTTTCGGATCCGGGCCAAGGCGAAGACAAGATTTATTACCATGATAATGATATTAAAACTTCTGCTTCCGGTGAATCGGTTCAAATTCGCTACCGCCCGCCCGAATTACAAAGCAAACAAACTGCAAAAACCGTTGCAATGTACCAAGGTCCACCTGAGCCGCAAAAGTTAACGGACCTGCAAGCAAATAAATTCAAGAGTGAGCAGCCCGAAGATGCGCCTTTAATAACGGAAAACAGAAGGGCGAGTAAATTGAACCACGACTTAAATGCCGGTTTAGTGACCACCTCAAAAGAAGCTAAAAAGACCGGCACTATTTTACCCCAAACGCCTGTTATTGTCTCCGGAGAAATAAATGAAGCTGCAAAGAATAAAGCTTCGCCATTTTCTGGTGCGGGAAATACATTTAATGATCGCAGAACCGTTTCTCCGAGAGAGCCGCTGAACCCCAAAAAACCGGAAACAGGAAAAGACGACCGATCGCAAGAATATAAAATTTACTTAACTAACGTCGAGAAGGGTTTAAAGACTGCCAGGCTTGTGGCTGAAATAACTGAAGCCATCAGGCAGGATAACAACGAACGGACGGATAAGCTTCTTGATCAACTATCGGTGTTAAAGGGTGTGGGAAACGGGTATGTTTTGAATTTAAGGGCTTACCGTTTCCTTTTGCAGAAAAATTACCAGGCAGCTGCATATCCCCTGAACAAGGTACTTGAAAAAAATAAGGACGACCTTGAGGCCGGGGTTAACATGGCAATTGTTGAGATAGGTACTAATCGGTTCCAGGCCGCACGCAAACGGTTGTTAAAGCTGAGAAGCCTCTACCCCGAAAATACCCGGGTAACTGAGTTAATACAAAAAATAAGGTAACTACTCAGGTTCACGGTTAAAGGTTCAACGAAAAAAAGATGACTTTAAACGGTGAACTTTGAACCTGTGAACGCACAGAGGATTTATCAACCTCGCCTGCCGGCACTGAGGGCAGGCGTGCAGCTAAGAACCTAATTACTTACCTGGATTGCAGAAATTATTTTGCGGAAGAACTAAGGTAATGGCCCTTTCAGGAAAGGCAACAGACAAGCTGGTGTTCGCATTCTTATATGCGTGTGTTATTGCTCTGGCTTCATGGGGGGGAATACGGCTGATTAACTATTCTCTGGATTCAAAATTTTACAGGGATTTTTTGTTGAAATGGGACATTTCCATCACAAATTATTCACGGGAGATAGGGGACTGGCCAATTTTTACGGGTAGCAATCATTTGAAATACATGGAAAAATTGACTCGGTCCCTAAAGAGAAGCAGTTTCCCTGCACCGAAATCCAACACCAATCGTTCCTTTATTTATCGAATGCACAAAATCGGTTCAACCGGTGAGCAGCTCTTTCTCCTCTGTTTTGCCAATAGAATTATCGTGTATGGGATGTCAAAAGAAACTTTTGAACGGGTTGATAACCTTGTAGATGGAAAAATTAGCGCAGAGAAAGGGTCTTTTGCCGGTTACCCGAGCAAGGATAAAAAAACATATATAGGCTTATTGAAATTATGAAAGCAGCCCAAGCCACTGAAGAATATGACTACCTCAATTTTTTCGGATTGCGTCACAATCCGTTTCCCGTGGCCCCGGATGCTGAAAATTTTTACCTTTCGGCACAGATTGACGAGATCATAACAGAGATCGTACACGGGATTGACTTACGCAAAGGGTTTATGGTTTTGGCAGGTGAGGTCGGCCTTGGCAAGACAACCATCGGGCTCAGAGTCATGGGCCTTCTCGAAGAAAAGGGGATTGAAACATCTCTGGTTTTTCATACAACCTATCAGGATGTAGAACTACTTAATGAAATTAACCGGGACTTCGATTTAAAGCCGGAGAGCCTCACCTTAAGTGACCAGATGTGGGCCCTTAACAATTTTTTGCTGGAGAAGTACCGACAAGGGAAGAATTGTGCCATCATTATTGACGACGCTCAAAATTTAAGCCTCAAAACCCTTGAGCTCATTCGAATGATTTCAAACCTCGAAGCCCACCATGAAAAACTCGTCCAGATATTACTGATCGGCCAACCAGAGATGATGGACAAGCTGAACTCCAGGGAGTTGAGACAACTCAAAAGCCGCATTATTATAAAAAAAGTGGTAAAGCCCCTGAACCCGGAAGAATTGAAAACCTACCTGCATTTCAAATTGAATATGGCGGGCAACAATGGCCTGATCACCATTGATAAAAAGGCGTTGAAAAAAATTTATCGGTTTACAGCCGGCAATTTAAGGCGGGTAAACATTTTGATGGACCGCTGCCTGTATGTTGCCCTTTTTCATAACACCAAAGAGATCAACGCGTTGTCAATACAAGAAGCTTGCACTGATCTTGAGCAGGATGAATCCCGCAAAAGAGGAAACAAACTGAAGCTGATCCTCGCAATATTTGTGCCGATTGCTTTAATCGCCTTGGGCGGCGCCTATTTTTTTTACCAACAGATATTTGGAGACGGATATGCCGGCCGTACGCAGCCCTCATCATCCATGCAGGAAATAACTCCGGCATCTCAAGCCAGAGTGTGGTGGTTTAAAATACCCAAGTTTAAAAAAGGCTCGACTCATCATCCTGAAAACAATTCGTCTGCACATGCTATAAAAGGCAACGCCGCTATACCCAAGGCTGTAATTGATTTTTTAGCAGGCTATAACCTGTCGCTATACAAAATACCCTTTTTCAGTGCTTTGAAGGCGCAAAGGTTCGAAGAGGTAACTGAATCCATATTGGACCAGACCGGATACCGGCTCATTCGGCTTAAGAAATTACCCCACCATATTCAAGCGAAATACGGTACTCTACTCTATTCTTCCGGTTCGCAGGGTAATGATACCTACTATCTATTTTGGAAACCCACCATCCGGTTTGAAAGATTTTATTATAATTATAAGGGACAAAATATTTATGTACTCCAGGAGAGGCTGGCTAAGATGAATTTATATAATGTCAATATAGATGGCATTGTCGGCAAAAACCTCATGCAGGCAATTGTCAAGTTTCAGGTCCAGGCCGGTCTACCTGTAACAGGCTATCCGGACGTACGCACGGTTTTTCTTTTATGCCATCAGGAGGCAAACAGTTAAGAATGATCACCAAAAATAGTAAAAAACCGATCGGTGTGCTCTTAAAGGAGAAAGGGTTCATCAATGATGAGCATATAGAATATGCTCTTAAAGAGCAGAAGATTACCAAAGAGATGCTGGGGCAACTGCTTGAACGGTTGGGGTTCGTTACTGAATACGATGTGGTTGCAACCCTGGCGGAACAAGGGGGCGTGCCGTTTATAGAAGTAGACGAGGTTATTCCTGAAGAGGCAATCCTGAAGATATTTAACAAAAATTTATGCCTCAATAACACCTTCCTGCCGATACGCAAGTCAGACCGATTCATCGAAGTAGCGGCCTACAATGTTTCAGATGAGAAGCTGGGACAGATTATTGCCAGGCAGTCTGGGTTGATACCCAAATTCTTTATTGCCGAGAAGAAAAAAATTATTAACGCTATTAATAAATTCTATTATTTCCTTGAAAATCCGATTGAAAAATTGATCGAAACCGAAGTCAGAATCCTTGCGCAAGATGTGGAAATGGCCAGGGGAATGGACAGCCTGATTAAGTACATTTTACATCTGGCGATTAAAATGCGGACTACCGATATCCATGTTCAGCCGATGAAAAAGGTAACCAATATTTCTTTCCGTGTGGATGGTGTCATGAAGATGGTAATGGCTCTGCCTCCTTCCTTGAATCGTCTGGTAGCCAGTATAAAGATGCGGGCCGACATGGATATTGCCGAACAGCGTTTGCCACAGGACGGCCGTTTTAATGAAATTATTTTAAATTCCCCTTATGACTTCAGAGTATCTACCATAGTTACGCCTCAGGGTGAAAATATGGTGCTCCGAATCCTGCCCCTTGAAAGCGCAATTATGGGGATGGGGCAACTCGGTTTCTTTGACGAGCATATTAAAATCATAGAAAACATTTTCAATGAACCATTCGGGATTATACTTCTCACCGGGCCGACCGGCTGCGGTAAGTCGACTACCTTGTACGCCGGCATACGAAGCCTTAACTTACTGGAGAAGAACGTTCTGACAGTGGAAGAGCCGATTGAATATGAGGTTCCCCTGCTCCGGCAGACCCAGGTGAATGTTAAGGCCGGATATACGTTTGCCAATGCAATCCGTTATTTCTTAAGGCATGATCCGGATGTTATGCTGGTTGGTGAAATAAGGGATGAGGAGACGGCCGCAGCCGCTGTTACGGCATCAACTACCGGACACCTTGTGCTTTCTACACTGCATACCAACAACGCACTCGGAGTTATCCCGCGGCTGAAAGATCTTGGCATCCGTCCTTTTTTGATCGCCGATGCATTAATAGGGATTGTAAACCAGCGCCTGGTGCGTAAGATTTGTAATTCCTGTCGCAAAGCGTATGAACCGTCGGATTCAGAAAAGGCCTATCTGAAAGATCCTTCGATTACCGAACTTTACAGAGGTGAAGGTTGTGAAATATGCAGCGGTTCCGGCTATTTTGGCAGGACCCTGGTTTATGAGATACTGACTGTGAATAAAAAACTGGCCATGCTCATTGAAAAGGAAGCTGATATGAATCTCCTGTTGGCCGAGGCAAGCAAGTATGCGCATATTGATATCTTTGCAGTAACAGTGGAAAAAGTAAAGCAGGGGGTAACTTCAACCGAAGAAGCTGTTCGGATTTTAGGTAATATCCGGCAAACTTGACATCGTATTATATGAACTATTTTAAATATAAACTCATAGAACCCTCGGGCCAGATCACTGCGGGCATTGTTAAGCTGCCGTATAAAGAAGTGATGTCGGCCATTTCTCATCTTGAAAGGGACGGCGCTCTTACTATCTATGTAAAAAAACTGAGTCGGGCGGCAGCTTTCATATTTAACCTCGGAGGATTAAGACTACACAAAAAACTGTCCAGGACCGTGCAGGCGGAAATTTTAAATAACATTGCCTTGATGCTTCGCACGGGGGTGCCCATAATAAATGCCTTGGAAGAGGCGGCAGAGAGTACCGAGCTGCCCGGTATCGCCGGGGACATGAATGATATCATAGCCGGTATTCAAGGAGGGGCATCGTTTTCCGAAGCGGCACAAAATTATACGTATATATTTCCGGAATCAGTAATTCACCTCATAAAAATAGGGGAAGAGACCGGCCAACTGGATAAAATGTTAAAGGATGCTTCAGAACATTTAAAGCGCGTACAGGTAATTGTCAGTGAAACCAAACAGGCACTTTTATATCCGACATTTGTATTTATCGCCATCGGGGGGGGGCTTGTTTTCTGGTTTTATTATGTTGTGCCCAAAATTATGACTCTTTTTACAGAGATGGACGTTGCTCTGCCGGGAATTACTGTTTTTCTGGTGAACGTTTCCGATTTCGTTCAAAACAATATTTTTTACATGTTGTTTGGAACGGTTTTCACAATTGTCATTATTAGTGGCGCTCGTAAAAAGAGTCGGCCGTTTAAAAAAGCCACCGATGCTTTGCTTCTAAAGCTTCCGCTGACAGGGACGCTTATTTCGGCATCTATGCTGGCCTTTATTACCGAGTACCTTGCACTCCTGCTCAACGCCGGGATCGATATCATACAATCGGTCAAGATCCTGGAAGCGTCTTTGCGTAACGAGGTTTACCGTGAAAAGCTATTGGAAGTAAGCGATGATCTGGCAAGAGGGGGTGGCATTGCAGAGGCCTTCAGTCATGCTGTTGTTTTTCCCGCCTTTGTGGTCAGGATGATAAGCGTAGGAGAGATGAGCGGAACGCTCTCCGAGCAACTGGAATATATTGCCGAGGAATACAGGAACAAGCTTTCAGCTCTGGTTGCCACTCTTGGTAAAATGATCGAGCCGATCGTGCTTATATTTGCCGGAACCATTTTTGCCGTTATTATCGGCGGTCTTTTTCTTCCGATTTATGATCTGGTCAGCCGCCTTGCCGGGTAGGTCTGTTACTCCAACGCCATGGTTGTCAAAAACCCATCCGCACCACTGCCGCTGTAAGCAACCGCCAGTACGTTTGCGTTCACCGTGATGACACTTGGCTTGGCACCGTTTAATGCCGTATAATCATGGCTATCGATGACCGTATTGCCAATATCACCGTCCTCGGCGATTGCAATGGTTTTCAGGCTGCCTGTGTTCCCGCGGTAAGCAATAGCCACCACGCCTCCTCCCAGATAAATAATATCAGGCTCATAGCCTGATACCGGATCGAATTCGAGCGAATCGATGACTGAGCTGTATATCTGGCCATTGGTGGCGATTTCAACCGTTTTAACGAAGCCGTCATCGTTGGGGCCCCGGTAGGCGACAGCAAAGATATCGCCGCTGATGTGGACGAGACTGGGTTCTTCGCCATTGACGGTGTCAAACT
>RCNB010004189.1_pt1 | contig 11326 bp, 11 predicted proteins | sample 2041321 | NCBI WGS metagenome assembly RCNB01 (sample SAMN09708232, study PRJNA481090) | Marine sediment metagenome, whole genome shotgun sequencing project.
CAGTTGAGTGAAGAAAGTCAAGCAGCAACTGGTGTAACACAAGATTTAATTCGACTGTCAGTAGGTATTGAGAACATAGAAGATTTAAAGAATGATTTAAAAGAAGCTTTCAAATCAATTCCAAAATCAGTATTGCAGTAAGCTATTTATGATGAATCTTGAAACCTTAGAAATATCAAATTTCAAAATAAAGAGTGGTAAGACAGTACCTATTGTATTGTCTTATCAAACTTTTGGTATCCCGTTAAATGAAGCGCCAGTGGTACTGGTCAATCATGCTTTAACAGGAAATTCAAATGTATGTGGAGCAAATGGCTGGTGGAAAGATTTAATAGGTAAAGGCAAGTGTATTGATACAAATCGGTATACTGTGTTGGCATTTAACATTCCGGGTAACGGTTATGGAGCTGAAGAAAATAATAGCATTACAAACTATACAGATTTTATAGCTGAGGACGTTGCTCGTATTTTTTTACGTGGTCTAGAAATCCTACAAATAAAATCATTGTTTGCGGTTATTGGTGGTTCAGTTGGAGGTGGTATTGCTTGGGAAATGGCAGCGCTAGCACCTACTTTAATTGACCATTTAATTCCGGTGGCGACCGATTGGAAATCGACAGATTGGCTAATTGCAAACTGTTTTTTACAAGATCAAATTTTAAACAATTCTTCAAAGCCTATTGAAGACGCCCGCACACATGCGATGCTGTGTTATCGCACACCAGAATCATTTCAATCTAAATTTAAAAGAACTGTCAATCAAGATTTAGAAATTTTCAATATTGAAAGTTGGCTGTTACATCACGGTGATACATTACAAAAGCGCTTTACTGTGGCCGCATATAAGTTGATTAATCAGCTCTTAAAGACTATTGATATTACAAGAAATGGGCAAAATTTGGAAGCTATTATTTCTCATGTGACCTCGAAAATTCATATTATTTCGGTTGATTCTGATCTTTTCTTTACGTCAACCGAAAACAAGGCAACCTATCATAGGTTAAAAGCAATTGGAGTTAATGTGGAATATTGCGAAATCAAATCGATACATGGTCATGATGCTTTTTTGATTGAATTTGATCAGTTAAGTCATTTTTTAAAACCCATATTTCAGCAGAATTCCGAAAAAGTAGCATAAAAAAAATGGCAGAGAAGAATAAATTATCATTTGAAACTGAGGCGATACGAACCCAGATAGAGCGTTCACAATATTTAGAGCACTCAGCTCCGTTATATCTAACATCTAGTTATGTTTTTGAAGATGCAGAAGATATGCGGGCTTCCTTTGCGGATGAGAAAGATCGAAATATTTATAGTCGTTATTCGAATCCTAATACGTCTGAATTTATAGAGAAAATATGTAAAATGGAAGGGGCAGAAAGCGGCTATGCTTTTGCCACCGGAATGGCCGCCGTATTTTCAACGTTTGCAGCGCTACTAGATGCAGGTGATCATGTGTTATCTTCAAGAAGTGTATTTGGATCTACGCAAACCATGTTCAATACTATTTTACCAAAATGGAACATTTCGACGAGTTCTTTTCGAATCGAAGAAATTGAGGCTATCGAAGATTTTATTCAACCAAATACGAAGGTACTCTATGCCGAAAGCCCGACAAACCCGGCAGTTGATATTTTGGATCTTGAATTTCTTGGTACCATGGCAAAAAAGCATAATCTGATTTTAATTATAGATAATTGTTTTGCAACGCCATATTTGCAGCAACCGATAAAATTTGGCGCCGATTTGGTCATTCACTCAGCTACAAAATTGATAGATGGGCAAGGTCGTGTGTTAGGAGGAGTTACAGTTGGTCGTGAAGATTTAATACATAAGATTTATTTATTTGCGAGAAATACTGGGCCTGCATTATCTCCTTTTAACGCTTGGGTGTTGTCTAAAAGTTTAGAGACCTTAGCTGTTAGAGTCGATAGGCATTGTGAGAATGCGTTAAAAGTTGCTCAATTTTTAGAGGAGCATCCTAAAGTGACTCTGGTAAAATATCCTTTCTTAAAATCACACCCACAACATGAATTGGCGAAAAAACAAATGAAATTAGGAGGCAATGTAGTGGCTTTTGAAATAATAGGAGGTCTTGGAAAAGGACGTCATTTTTTAGATGCCATTAAGTTGTGTTCCTTGTCGGCAAATTTAGGAGATACACGTACTATTGTCACACACCCTGCGTCAACAACACATAGTAAATTATCTGAAGAAGATCGTTTAGAAACTGGAATTACAGATGGTTTGATACGAGTTTCAGTAGGCCTAGAAAATGTAGTCGATATCATTGATGACTTTAGACTGATTTGAAATTGGTATATTTGTTGTATGCTTTCTAAGAAAACTAAATACGGATTAAAAGCACTGGCATTTATTGCTAGACAGGAAGATAAAACTCCTGTTCAGATTGCTACCATTGCCGAGAGCGAGAATATATCGCACAAGTTTTTAGAAAGCATTTTATTGACACTTCGAAAGTCTGGAATTTTAGGTTCGAAAAAAGGAAAAGGCGGAGGTTATTATTTACTAAAGAAGGCTTCTGATATTCCTATGACCGACGTTATCCGAACCCTTGAAGGGCCCATTGCAATGCTACCTTGCGTGAGCTTGAATTTTTATGAAAAGTGCGATGATTGCCCGGATGAGCATGCGTGTAGTGTGCATAAATTAATGATTCAGGTGAGGGATAGTACTCTAAAAATTCTCAGACATAATACCTTGGCCGACCTGGCATTACCTCCAAAATAATATTTAATATTTTTTCTTTATTTTCCTTGTGAATAATAAAATAAAATATACATTTGCATAATAACCTACTAATCCTATAGGATTATAGTTTTTAATAAAATTTAGCATGGAAAATATTTTGAATAGAAACTCTGGGTTACAAATTAATGACGACAAAATTAATTCAGTATCGGGTGAAAAAGTAAAACGCAGCCTGGTAAAAACAATGAGCTGGAGAATTGTTGGAACGGTAGCCACTGTTTTAATCTCGTGGTTGATTACAGGTACATTGGCTCTCGCATTTTCGATTGGAGCTATAGAATTGATATCGAAATTAGTATTGTATTATTTTCATGAAAGAGCATGGAATAAAATAAAATGGGGTAAATAATGACACTAGATTTAGAAACAATAAATAAACAATTACAGACAAAGACGCCAGCGGAAATAGTGGCATGGGCTATTATTTGGGCAAAAAAACCAGTAGTGACAACGAACTTTAGGCCTTATGAAAGTGCTATTATCCATGCCGTGACTCAAGTAAAAAAAGACATAAAAATTATTTGGTGTGACACAGGTTATAACACACCTAGTACCTATAGACATGCCGAAGACTTAATTGATCGATTGCAGTTGAATATTCAATTATATGTACCTAAACAAACATCAGCGCATAGAGATATACTTATGGGCGTTCCCGATATAGACGATCCAAGTCATAAGGAATTTACAGAACAAGTAAAATTAGAACCTTTTAATCGTGCTATGAAAGAACATACTCCAGATTTGTGGTTTACGAATCTTAGGAAAGGCCAAACAGCATTTAGAGATAGTATAGATATCGTCTCTATAGGTGCAGATGGAATTGTAAAAGTGAGTCCGTTTTATTATTGGACAGATAAAGAATTGGATGCTTTTTTAGCCAAAAATGATTTACCTAATGAATTTAATTATTTTGATCCAACAAAGCAACTAGCAAATAGAGAATGTGGTTTACACTTATAACAAATGACAATGAAAGATACATCACAAATAAATCCGTTAGAAAACGAAGCTATTTATATTATGAGAGAAGTAGCGGCTCAATTTGAGAGGCCGGTATTATTGTTTTCGGGAGGAAAAGATTCAATTACCTTAGTGCGATTGGCACAAAAAGCATTTTATCCTGCAAAGATTCCGTTTCCATTGATGCATATTGATACAGGTCATAATTTTGAAGAGACTATAGCTTTTAGGGATAGACTGGTAGAAGAATTAGGCTTAGAATTAATCGTACGGAATGTGCAAGATTCTATAAATGAAGGAAAAGTAAAAGAAGAGTCGGGAAAATATGCTAGTCGAAACGTGTTACAAACAACAACGCTTTTAGATGCTATCGAAGAGTTTAAAATAGATGCATGTATTGGTGGTGCTAGAAGAGATGAAGAGAAAGCAAGAGCCAAAGAACGTATTTTTTCGGTACGAGATGATTTTGGTCAATGGGATGAAAGAAATCAGCGTCCGGAGTTATTCGATATGTTGAACGGACAAATAGAATTGGGTCAAAATGTACGTGTTTTCCCCATTTCTAACTGGACGGAATTAGACGTTTGGTCATATATAGAAAAGGAAGAGATGGAAATACCTTCAATTTATTTTGCACATACGAGAGCTACATTTTTAAGAGATGGCTTGATATGGTCGGCTGAAGATGAGGTAGTATATAGAGAAGAAGATGAACAGGTTGAAGAGCGAATGGTACGTTTTAGAACGGTTGGTGATATGAGCTGTACTGCAGCGGTGCTTTCTGAGGCTTCTGATATAACAACGGTGGTTCAAGAAATTCGAACATCAACCATCTCAGAAAGAGGCGCTAGGATAGATGATAAACGTTCGGAAGCCGCCATGGAAAAACGGAAACAACAAGGTTATTTTTAATTAGAAGAAGATTGTTGTTGGTGCCTTGTTGTTAGATACAAGCAATACACCAATAACTAATTCCAACAACAAAATATTAATAAAAAATGGAAGTATTAAAAATAGCAACAGCAGGTAGTGTAGATGATGGCAAGAGTACTTTAATAGGGAGACTGTTGTACGATACCAAGTCATTAACCTCCGATAAGCTAGAGGCCATAGAAAAAAAGAGTCAACAGTTAGGATATGATTATCTTGATTTTTCACTGGCTACCGATGGTTTAGTTGCAGAAAGAGAACAAGGAATCACGATAGATGTGGCGCACATATATTTTTCGACAAGTACAAAAAGTTATATCATTGCCGATACTCCAGGTCATGTAGAATATACTCGAAACATGGTTACGGGAGCATCAACTTCTCAAGTGGCTATTGTGTTAATAGATGCTAGAAAAGGTGTAATCGAACAAACCAATCGTCATTTTTTCATTAATAATTTATTGCGGATTAAAAATGTAATTGTTGCTATAAATAAAATGGATCTTGTTGATTTTGATGAAGGTAGATACAATGCTATTAAATCTGATTTTGAAAATTTAATGAGTAAGAGAGAGTATCAAGATCAAAAAATCACTTTCATCCCAGTAAGTGCTTTAAAAGGTGATAATGTAGTACATTCTTCAAAAAATACGCCTTGGTATGACGGGCAAACCTTATTAGAGCATCTCGAATCATTAAACACCCAAGATATTTATAATGTAGGTACACCAAGGTTTCCTGTTCAATATGTTCTCCGACCAAAAACAGTAGATTTTCATGATTTTAGAGGATATGCGGGCAAGGTCTATGGAGGTGAATTGAGTGTGGGAGATTCGGTAGTTGTATTGCCATCTCAACGAGCATCTAAAATAAAGAATATTCATTTTTATGATGAGGAAGTAGAGACGGCTTCGAGACGTTCTTCGGTTGTGATTACCTTAGAAGATGATGTGAATATTAGTAGAGGAGATATGATTGTAAAAGAAAATGATTTGCCAAAAATAGAGAAACAATTTACAGCGACTATTTCTTGGATGGATACTCAAAACCTCACCCCTGGTGCTAAATATGTGGTACAACATGGTATCAACAAAGTATTAGCGAGAGTAGATAAAATTCACCATAAAATAAATCCTGATTACTCAGGGATAGATGAAAATGTAATTTCACTAGAAATGAATGACCTAGCTACCGTATCGTTCAAATTAAATAAACCAATATTTTACGACCCATTTAAGGAGCACCGAACCAATGGTTCTTTTATTCTTATTGATACACAGTCAAATAGTACCGTAGGAGCAGGGTTTATACAATAAGATAATTTTTAAAAAATAATCCAAAATTGTTTCAATTATCCTACTTAATCTATAGGATTTATATAATTAAAAAGCATGCAAAGTTTTAGAACAGAAATAGAAAATCCCGTTGTAGAAAACGATATTATAGAATTGGCAAACAAAATTGAGCTTTTCCATGAAGGTAAGATTGATGAAGAAAAATTCCGTAGCCTTCGTCTAGCAAGAGGTGTTTATGGACAACGTCAAGAGGGTGTTCAGATGATCCGTATAAAGCTACCTTATGGTAAAGTGTTGAGTAATCAACTACATCGTATTGCAGATGTGTCTGATGAGTACTCCCGTGGAAGATTGCACATCACTACGCGTCAAGATATTCAAATTCATTATGTCGATTTAGACAGAACACCTCAACTTTGGGCGGCATTAGAAAAAGATGATGTAACACTTCGCGAAGCCTGTGGTAATACCGTGCGAAATGTAACGGCTTCAGAAACAGCGGGTATTGATATAAACGAACCTTTTGATGTTTCACCTTACGCCGACGCTATTTTTAAGTTCTTTTTGAGAAATCCTATTTGTCAAGAAATGGGTAGAAAGTTCAAGGTTTCTTTTTCTGCATCTGACGAAGATACGGGCTTATCTTATATGCATGATTTAGGTTTTATTGCTAAGATTGAAAATAATATCCGTGGGTTTAAAGTGTTGCTCGGCGGTGGATTAGGATCGCAGCCACGGCATGCAGATGTATTGTATGAATTTTTAGCTTCTGATAAAATCATTCCCGTAATGGAAGGAGTTTTGCGAATTTTTGATCGCTATGGTGAGCGCAATAGCAGAGCAAAAGCACGGATGAAATTTTTAGTAAAGGATATCGGTTTAGATGCGTTTAAGGTATTAATCGAGGAAGAGCAAAAGGCCATTGAGTTTAAATCGGTAGGAATAGATACCACAATTTATCAAGCATCGGTTCCGGTGAATGTTGAGGTGCCAATAGTAACGGTTAAAAATAAAGAAGCCTTCAATTTATGGAAGGTTACAAATTTAGTTCCACAAAAACAGGAAGGATTTGTGGCAATTGGAATTAAAGTGCTCTTAGGTGATTTTTATACCGATAAAGCACGTTTATTGGCAGATTTGACAAAGAATTATGCCGCTGGTGAAATCCGATTATCACTCCGTCAAAATATTTTAATTCCTTTCGTTAGAGAGGAATTGATTCCGTTCTTTTATACAGAACTTGAAAAGTTAGATTTTGTCGAAGCAGGATATAATAGGGCTGTTGATATTACAGCTTGCCCAGGAACAGATACCTGTAATTTGGGAATTGCCAGTAGTACTGGTATTGCCAAAGAGTTAGAGCGTGTTATTAAAGCTGAATATCCGCAGTACTTAGCAAGCCCAGATTTGGTGATTAAGATTAGTGGATGTATGAACGCATGTGGTCAGCATAATATGGCGAATATTGGTTTTCAAGGGATGACTATTCGAACAAAAGATAAATTAGTGGCACCAGCACTTCAGGTATTACTAGGTGGAGGAAATTTAGGTAATGGTCAAGGTTATTTTGCTGATAAAGTAGTAAAAATACCCAGTAAAAGAGGACCACAAGCATTGCGTCGTATTTTAAATGACTATGAAACGAACGGAAATAAAAAGTCATTTTTAAATTATTATATCGAAAAAGGCGAAAAGTATTTTTATAAGATGCTCACTGATCTCTCGAATGTCGAAAATTTAAGACAAGCAGATTTTATTGATTGGGGAGAAGAAGAAAAGTATGTCAAGGCAATTGGCATTGGAGAATGTGCAGGTGTTGTGATTGATTTAATAGCTACCTTGTTTTTAGAGAGTGACGAAAAAATAGAAAAGGCGAAAATATCTTTTGATAGTCATGTGTATTCAAGTGCTATCTATCACGCGTATAGTTCTCTTATAAATTCTGCAAAAGCACTCTTGTTATCAGAAAATAAAAAAACTAATACACAAGCGGGCATCATTAGTGAGTTTGACAAAGAATTCGTTGCAGAAGGTAAAATCGACTTGGGAGTTTCATTTTCTGAATTCATTTATCAAATTAAAAATCAAGTACCATCGAAAGAGTTTGCGTATAGCTATATCGCAAATGCGGGAAAATTCCTTGAAAAAGTAAAAGAATATAGAGCAGCAGAAATGGAAACAAATTTAGTTTTAAAAAGATGATGAATACACCCAAGTTAACCGTTGTAGGGGCAGGGCCTGGTGATCCAGACTTAATTACTTTAAAAGCAATAAAAGTACTTGAAACTGCCGATGTTATTTTGTATGATGCCCTGATAAATACAGATTTATTAGCGTACGCTTCTGTTAACACCGAAAAAATTTTCGTTGGTAAGCGTAAGGGTTGTTATCAATATGAACAAGAACAAATTAATGAATTGATTGTAAGTCGCGCTAAGAGTGACGGCCATGTTGTACGCCTGAAAGGTGGCGACCCCTTTGTTTTTGGTCGTGGGGCAGAAGAAATTGAATATGCTCAAAAATTTGGTGTCGAGACAGCAATGGTTCCTGGTATTTCATCTGCTATGGCGGTTCCGGCATATCAAGGTATTCCGTTGACCAAACGAAACTCTTCTGAGAGTTTTTGGGTAATTACCGGAACGACTAAAAATCATCTTTTATCTAATGACGTAGCCTTGGCTGCCAAATCTACAGCCACTGTTGTCATTTTAATGGGCATGGGTAAACTAGCTCAAATAATTTCGGTTTTTCAGCATGAAAATAAAGGAGATACACCAATCGCAATCATCCAAAATGGAACAACAGCAGCCGAAAAAACTGGTTTTGGAACGATAGAGACCATTGGACAAGTTGTGATTGAAAAACAGCTCTCCTCTCCGGCAATTATTGTTATTGGCGATGTCGTTAGACAGAGTCCAAAATTTGCTTTTTTTTATAAAAATTTTAAACGCCAAGAACAGAATGTATTTGTATCATAAAAAATATAATGATGAAACAGAATGAATTGTATCCTATTTTTTTAAAAGTACATGAACTCAATGTCTTAATTGTAGGAGGAGGTAATGTCGCGCTAGAGAAATTATCCTTTCTGCTGAAATCAAGTCCGAACGCGAAAGTGGCGCTAATTGCATTAGAATTTTCTAAAGAAATTTTAGAGTTAGTGAATAGACACCATGTCTTGGCTATGCACAGGCCTTATAGTAGTAATATATTACACAAGCAACACATTGTGATCGCGGCTACCAATGATTTGGTAGTAAATAGGCAAATTTATATGGATGCTAAAAAGAAACAATTGCTGGTAAATGTAGCTGATACACCTAGCTTATGTGATTTTTATTTAGGTGGTATTGTTACAAAGGGTAATATAAAAGTTGCCATTTCAACAAACGGAAAATCGCCGACAATGGCAAAACGATTACGTCAATTCTTTGAGGCTGTGTTGCCAGATGAAATAGATGATTTAGCCAAGAATTTAAACGAATTTAGAAAAGGAATCAAAGGTGATTTTGCCTTAAAGGTTGCAAAATTAAACACCTTGACAAAGGGCTTGTTAGTCCAGAAATAAAATAGTACAATGATAGAAACAGATATACTCATTATTGGTGCCGGGCCTACGGGTTTGTTTACAGTTTTTGAAGCGGGATTGTTAAAATTAAAATGCCATTTGATTGATGCTTTACCACAACCAGGAGGCCAATGTTCAGAAATTTACCCTAAAAAGCCGATTTATGATATTCCTGGATTTCCAGAAATACTAGCAGGCGATTTGACTAAAAACCTCCTCGAGCAAGGCAAACAATTTCAGCCTGGATTTACGTTAGGCGAACGTGCCGAAACACTTGAAAAATTAGAGGATAATAGTTTTATAGTAACGACTAATAAAGGTACGAAACATCATGCACCTATTGTGGCTATTGCCGGAGGCTTGGGTTCTTTTGAGCCTAGAAAGCCACCTATTGATCAGCTAGAGAGCTATGAAGAGAACGGTGTTGAATATATTATAAGAGACCCTGAGTTGTATAGAAACAGAAAAGTGGTCATTGCAGGCGGAGGTGATTCTGCATTAGATTGGAGTATTTTTCTCGCCGATATAGCCTCAGAAGTAACACTAGTTCATAGAAGAAATGAATTTAGAGGTGCTTTAGATTCGGTAGATAAAGTTCAAGAATATAAATTACTGGGTAAAATCAATCTTATCACCCCAGCAGAGGTCATTGGTTTGTATGGTGATAAAAAATTGCAAGGTATTACCTATGTTAAAGGTGGGCAAGAGCAGTACTTAGAGACAGATCATTTTATTCCCTTATTTGGCCTCTCACCAAAACTAGGACCCATCTCAAATTGGGGTTTGGACATAGAAAAAAATGCCATAAAAGTTGATAATTCCTTAGATTATCAAACCAACATTCCAGGAGTTTTTGCAATTGGTGATGTAAATACTTATCCAGGAAAATTGAAACTGATTTTATGCGGTTTTCATGAAGCTACACTCATGTGTCAAGCAGCCTATAAAATTTTGAATCCTGGAAAGAAATATGTGCTAAAATATACGACCGTAAGTGGAGTTAATGGATTTGATGGTAGCCGTAAAGAAGCGCCAAAGGCAGTGGTAAAAAGTATTGTTTAATAAGACAGTTGCTCCATCCCTCCGTATTTTCTTTAAAATTAGGTACAATCTTATGGTAGTTTAAAAATTAATTACGTTATTTGTTTTTAGTTCATTCACGTACTGATGTTATCAAGAAAGGCGGAGGGATTAGACCCTGTGAAACCTTAGCAACCCTTTAAACTTATTAAAGAAGGTTCTACTCAAATAATCAATTCATCTATTGATGTTTGGATAGATAACAAAAACGTATTTTTTCAAATACATTTTTCATTATTTCTTGTTAGCATTCGTATAGAACTTTTAAATAAGTATATATTATTATGGCTACTATTAGGCAAGAAATTAAGAAGAAGATATTAGTATTAGATGGTGCAATGGGCACTATGCTTCAAGCCTATAAATTTACTGAAGAAGATTTTAGGGGTGAACGCTTTAAAAATTACCCAACGCCATTACAAGGCAATAATGATTTGTTGTCTATTACACAGCCCGATGCTATAAAGACGATACATAAAAAGTATTTTGAAGCTGGTGCTGATATTGTAGAAACTAATACATTTTCAGGTACCACAATTGCAATGGCAGATTATGGGTTAGAAGATTTGGTCTATGAACTCAATTATCAATCTGCAAAAATAGCCAAAGAAGTCGCAGATGAATTTACTACTAAAGAACCTCATAAACCTCGATTTGTAGCAGGTTCGATTGGCCCAACGAACCGAACTGCAAGTATGTCTCCAGATGTAAACGACCC
>RCNB010002464.1_pt1 | contig 11325 bp, 15 predicted proteins | sample 2041321 | NCBI WGS metagenome assembly RCNB01 (sample SAMN09708232, study PRJNA481090) | Marine sediment metagenome, whole genome shotgun sequencing project.
AAGAGCTCTGAATTCAGAGCTCTTTTTTATCACAGAATAATTTCTATTTCAAATGAGGACGCATATCTGCTTTTCTCTTTTTGAGTTGTTTATCTAAATCTTTAATGCTGTTATCTGTAGCTAATTCAAAATTTTCTTCATTAGATGAAGCAAATATTCTTGGCCCAGGGACACTCAATTGAATATCACATATCTTACCTTTCTTTTTGGGATCTTTTTCTAACTTATAAAAAACATCAGCTTTAATGATCCAGTCGTATCTTTTTTCAAGCTTGCTTAATTTTTTTCTCACAAATGCATCCATCACTTCACCTGAACGCATTTTTACAAATTGAACATTGATTTCCATATTCTATTCTGTTAAGATTAATTAGTAATAGTGTTTGTAAAATAGTAAATAAAGTTTAATACTTCATACTTTCTAAAGTTTTAGTATAACAATATTCCATATGCTGTATTGAGTAGAAAAATACCTAAAAGGAACAGCATAATATAAATAACTTGCACGAATTTAATATTAAATTCTTTTAGTTTGGATACTGTTGGATTTGGAAAAATAAATAAGGCCAATCCAAAAAACAATGCTACCCATCCTAATAATGTGATTATAAGCTTCCAGTTAGGTTCCCAGATATTGTGGAATAGTATACTTAAAAGTCCGACAATAATTGCCAAAAAAGAAGTTAAAATCAGGAATTTCTCATCCCTAAGGTCTTCAAAAATTTGTTTGATCCGTTTAGGATTGAAACTGAGAATCACAAAAAAAATAATTAAATACCAACCCCAAAATTTGGCTAAGAATATTGATATATTTTCCATAATATTAGTTTTATTCGTGTAAGACTAAAAATGGTAATTTAATGTGATAACTTATATCTTCTACTGTTGGTTTAAATAAAATTTGTTGGAAAAAATTTAGGTTTTTAGCAACCATAGATATCATATCTATATTTCTACTTTCGGTAAAATATTGTAAAGCAACTTCTAGTTTGTTGCTTGTTATGGAATGAAAATTATGGTCATGATCTTTAAAATAATCATGTAAAATACCTTTATTCTTTTCTTGCTCTTCTGTCAAACTGTCTTCTCGTTTCCTAATATGTACAATTCTGATTGAAGATTCATGAATTCTAGCCACATTTAATAAAGTGTCTAGTATTTTAGACGAAAAATTTTGGTTATAATCTGTTGGGAAAGCAATTTCTCTTGGTTTGATGAAATGAGCCTCTTCAGGAACCACTAGAATTGGGCATTTTACTCGTGTTATTACATCACCCGTATTACTGCCTATTATTACCTCCTTTAATCCTGAAGCACCTTTGGTACCCATGACTATTAGATCAATATCATTGTCTTCTACGTTTGATTTAACGGCATCAATTAGAAAACCATATTCTGCATGAGTTATAAAACTATGTTTAATATTTAAAGAGGTCTGGTCAATTTTATTTATAAGAGCTTTTAACTTGCTTTTAATTTCAACTCTTACATCCTTTTCAAGTACTAGGGTAGTAGAAGGAACGGATGGAAGTTCGCCACTCACAAAAGTATTGATATTGCTAACATGAAGTATATGAAAACTGCATCTAGTTTTTTTATACAGCTTTAACGCATACTTAATGGCATTCCACGAATTTTCGGAGAAATCTGTAGGAATTAATATATTCTTCATATAGACAATATCATTTTTCTAAAGCAAATGTAAATATCTACGTTCTGCTAAAAAATGATAAAAATCATTCAAATAAGAATTAATTCACTCTTTTTAATTTTTCAATATCTAAAACTGTAATATTTCGGCCTTCAATATTAATTAATCCATCTTTTTTGAGACTTGACAAGGTCCGTATCAAGCTTTCTGTTGCTATACCAGCAACACTAGCAAGATCACTTCTGGATATTTTTATGGTACCTACTGATTTTGTTGGGATTTTTTCAGTAAACTGTAAAATTGTACTGGCAGTTTTCTTTTTTACACTGCCGTAAGCCATTTGAAGCAATTGCTCCTTGAACTCAACTAAATTATCAGCTAAAAGCTGAATGAATTCTAGGGTTAACTTATGATTTTTTTTTAATATTTTTTTTAGCTCATCCTTTGATATTGCAACTACTTCGGTCTTTTCCATTGTGGTTGCGGATTCTAAATAAGGTACATTATCTGTAAAAGACGTGTACCCAAAAAATTCATCTGTTTTAAAAATTGTGGTTATAAGTTCTTTACCAAATTCATCTATTTTATGACTTTTTACCACACCATCTTTGATCAAATAAATGTTATTAGCATGGTTTCCTTCATCATAAACCACCTCTCCAGATTTATATTTCTTTATTTTTCGATTATTAATAATGAATTCTTTAAGCTCTTCAAGCGATTTTATACCTTCCTTATTTTGTTGAATTATATTGGTTTGAACGGTTCTTTGCTCTTTTAAAATGGAGGCTTTAGCCAAACGGCTTTCAATTGCAGTTATTAGTTCTTCCTCCTCAAAAGGTTTGGTTATATAATCATCGGCACCAAGATTCATCCCTTTTCTAACATCTTTACGTTCAGTTTTGGCAGATAAAAATATAAATGGAATATATTTTGTCTTATTTGATTTGGAAAGACCTTCTAAAACGCCATAGCCATCTAGTTTAGGCATCATGATATCACAAACAATTACATTTGGCAACTCTCTTTTTGCTCTATCCAGTCCTTCTAAACCATTAGTTGCGGTAAGGACCTTAAAGTTTTCCAGTTCTAAAAGTTCAGCTATATTTTCTCTTAGAGTTGCATCGTCTTCTATTAATAATACTTTTTTCATTTCTTAATAATTGGTAATTCTACAGTAAAAGTAGATCCTTTATTTTCTTTACTGGTAAAGTTAATATTTCCTCCCAAACTTTCAACATGACCTTTAACTATGTTTAGGCCTATGCCAGTTCCTTGATCTAATAAAGCATTTTCTGCTCTAAAATATCGCTCAAATATGTTTTTTTGGTCTTTTTCTGGTATTCCAATTCCTTTATCACTTATTTTAAATGATAGGGTTTTATGGTTAATATTGAATTCTAGATTAATTCTTGAGTTTGGCGGTGAATATTTAATTGCATTATTTATCAAATTCGACATTATAAGTTCCAATACCTTTTCATCCTGGTAAATTGTATAGTCATCAATATCTTTAGGATAATTAATTCTTTGACCTGGTTTTAAAAGCATATTGGCATTATAAATAGCCTCATTGACCACTTTGCTCAACATGAATGAAGTGAATTTGTGTTTAACTTTACCAGAGTCAATTCTTTCAACAGATAAGAAATCGTTTAAAATACTATTCAAATAATTTACCTTGTCTTCTATGGTTTTTAAATGCTTATCTCTCTTTGCTTGTTGCGTTGTTTCTCTGTACTTTCCTACCAATACACTTGAGGTCAAAATACCACTTAAAGGTGTTTTAAATTCATGAGAAACAAGTGATAAGAACTTAGTTTTAAGTTCGTTTAATTCCTTTTCCTTTTGTAGGGCACTTTTTATTTTATTTTCTGCTTCAATCCGTTTTTTAATTTCTTCTTCAAGATCTGTATTTAACTGTTTGAGTTGATCTACAGATAGATTTAACTCTTCAGTACGTTTATTAATTCTCTCTTCCAGATTTGCATTTAGGTCTTTTATTACTTTTTCGGCTGCTAAACGCTCAGAAATATCTATGATCAATGCCATTACATATTTCTTTGTATCAATAGTAAATGGATTTAAACCAACTTCTACCGGAAACTGTTTTCCGGTTTTATGCAATCCGAAAAGGTTTCTCCCATGTCCCATGTTACGCTTTTCACTTTTCTTGTAAAAAGACTTAAAATGGTTTCCATGATTGGGATGATATTTTGAAGGAATTAATACATTTAATGACTTACCATTGAGTTCTCCTTTTTTATAACCAAAAAGTGCCTCAGTTGAAGAATTTGTTGCAACAATAGTTTGTGTTTCATCAACTACTACTATGCCTTCTGAAATGGCCTCTGATAGCATTTGAAAAACATCTTGATTTTTTTCGATCATTAAGAATCACTGTATAAAACGAATGAGCCAAAATACATATTTATTATCAAAATATCGTAGATGTTAACTAAAGTAATTAAGGATAATTATAACAATTAATGATTTATGTCATTTGTCTTAATTATTATGTTTACTAATTTACCTGACTAGAGTATATATAGAGCTTTATACTTCTTCTTTAATACAGGTTTTGATATGCTCACATTTAAGAATTATAATATAGCAGATTGGTTTTCATTCTACAGAATAGCTGCCGCGCCTTTTCTATTAGTTTTATTATGGTTTAATGAACGTGAATTATTTAGTTGGTTTTTATTAATTAGTTATTCTACAGATGCTATAGATGGCTTTTTAGCTAGACAACTAAAAATTTCAAGTCCAAGAGGATCTCAATTAGATTCCATGGGAGATCAAATAACACTTATTATTGGTTTGATAGGATTATTCATCTTTGAAAATGAATTTATTAAAGAAAATCTCATCTTAATTGTTATAGCTTTTGTTCCATACATCATTCAAATGATAATTGCCTATTTAAAGTACGGAAAAGCGACTGCCTTTCATACCTATTTAGCAAAGTTATCTGCCATCATGCAAAGCGCATTCATCCTTTGGTCCTTATTTTTTAGCCCAGACTATGTGTTATTTTATATTATGATAGGCATTGGATTATTAGAAACTTTTGAAGAAATCACACTCATTTTTATGTACGATAATTGGGCTTCAGATATTAAAGGAATATACTGGGCTTTAAGAGATAAAAGGAGATTAAAAAAAACAAAGAAATAATAGTTTTATTTGAAATTTAGAGATGCGTTCATATTCAATATACACCATCTTTCTGTTATGTTTAACAATTTTGGTTGTTGATGTAATGACATTTTATTGGCTTCAAGTTATAACACAACCAATAGAGCCTAAACTATTTAGAACAATAATTTATGTTGCGTTTTGGACTTTTACGGTTGGACTTTTAGTTTCCATATTGTTATTAAAAACTCGATTGGATAAAACCAACAGAAAGCGAAAACAGTTCCTAATTAGCTCACTTTATGGACTGACGATTTCATCATTCATACCAAAACTAATTTTTGTAATAATAATTTCAATTCTTTACTACACCAATTATGCATTTGGCCAAGAAGAATCAATCTATATTATTCCAATTATTGGTGTAATATCTGGTTTTCTTCCTTTTTTTGTTATTCTATATGCCATCTTCAGAACATTATATAGATTTAGAATTCACAAGATTCATTTTAAACACGAAGATCTTCCAGAGCAATTTGTTGGACTTAAAATTGCACAGATATCTGATTTGCATTTAGGTAGTTTTAGTTTTCGTTATCATATTTTGGACAGAGCTATTAGCGCAATAAATCATTTAGAACCAGATTTTATATTCTTTACAGGAGATTTGGTAAACAACTTTGCCTGGGAATTAAAAGGCTGGTCAAGTGTTTTAAAAAAATTAAAAGCCAAGCAAGGAAAATATTCAGTTTTAGGAAATCATGATTATGGCGATTATAGCCAATGGAAGACTTTCGAGCAAAAAAACCAAAATTTTGAAAGCATTAAATACTTCTATAAAAAGATAGATTTTAAACTCTTGTTAAATGAATCAGAAACAATTGAAAGAGAAGGAGAGAAGATAGCCATTATTGGCGTTGAGAATTGGGGAAATCCGCCTTTTAAGCAACATGGAGATTTGTCAAAAGCATTAGAAAATGTAAGAGAAGTTCCTTTTAAAATATTATTATCTCACGACCCATCTCATTGGAACGAAGAAGTCGTTGACAAAACCAATATAGCATTGACTCTTTCTGGTCATACACATGGCATGCAAGCAGGAATTAAGATAAAAAGTAAGCAATGGAGCCCAATAAAATATAAATACAAGCAATGGGCTGGTTTATACAGAGAAAGTAGTCAATATTTATATGTAAATAGAGGTTTGGGCTGGTTAGGTTTTCCAGGAAGATTAAATATGCGTCCGGAAATTACCCTTATAGAATTTGCAAATTAAAATCGTAAATAATAAATAAGATTTGATGGTTTTCTGTTTTAGAAAATGTGATGCATCCAGCAAAAAAATTAGGTGAGAAGTCGAATCAGGAAATTGAATATGATGCTATTCAGAAATTAAAGATTCTCAACAGAGAACAATTGGCTAAAAAGAAAGCGTCGCAAATATCTGGAGGCAAAAAACAACGCGTAGCAATCGCGAGAGCTTTAATCAATAATCCTTCAATCATGATGGGAGATGAGCCTACATGTAATTTAGATAGTCACAATTCGGACAACGTTTTTAATATTTTTAAACAATTGAGTGATGAACAAAGTTTATCCTTATTAATAGTAACTCATGACGAAGATTTCGCTAAACGTACAGATAGAATTATTCAAATGGCAGATGGTAGAATTATTAGTTAAGATGATTTTTATCATAACAATTTAAGGCCAATAGTTTTAAATTGAGATTAATATTACTAAAATAAAATCTAAAAATATGTCGTTTATAGATTATTATAAAACTTTAGGTATTACCAAAAGTACAACAGATAAGGATATTAAAAAAGCCTATAGAAAATTAGCACGAAAATACCATCCAGATTTAAATCCGAATGATAAGGTAGCCGAAAAGAAGTTTAAGGAAATCAATGAAGCCAATGAGGTTTTAAGTAATCCTAAAAACAGAAAGAAATACGACCAATACGGAAAAGATTGGATGCATGCTGATGATATTGAAAAGGCCAAACAGCAACAACAATATCAAAAAAGTTACCAAGGTGCTCCAGGTGGCTATTCTCAAGAAGATTTTTCAGATTTTTTCGAAAATATGTTTGGAGGAGCTTCATCAAAACAGAGACAAAGTATAACCAGATTTAGAGGGCAGGATTATAATGCAGAATTGCAACTCGATTTACAAGATGTGTTTTCTGCTCATAAACGTACGCTTACTGTAAACAATAAAAACATCAGAATTACCATTCCTGCTGGTGTAGAAAATGGTCAAACTATCAAAATAAAAGGTCATGGAGGCACAGGCATCAATGGTGGGCCAAATGGCGATTTGTATATTCAGTTTACCATTCGAAATCATTCAAAATTCAAAAGAGATAAAAACAATTTGTATGCTACAGTAGATTTAGATTTATACAAAGCGATGTTAGGAGGAGAGGCAACCGTTGATACGTTTGATACTAAAGTGAAATTAAAAGTGAAACCAGAAACCCAAAACGGAACAAAAGTGAAATTAAAAGGAAAAGGATTTCCTGTGTATAAAAAAGAAGGTCAGTTTGGCGATTTAATCATTACCTATGATATTAAAATGCCAACAAAACTTACTGCTAAAGAAAAAGAATTGTTTGAAGAATTAGATAAATTAAGATGATTATGAAAACCAAAGATTTAATAACCATTCAAAAAATTTGCACATATTACAAGGTTCCAGAATCATTTATAGATTCTCTATATGAGTTTGAATTGATTGAAATTGTTAAAGAAGACAATAATAGATGTGTTAGTATAACTCAAATTAAAATCATAGAAAAATTGATGCGTTTACATTACGATTTAGATATAAATTTAGAAGGTATACATGCTATTTACAACCTGCTTAATCAAGTTGAAACCTTGCAGGAACAAGTGAATTATCTTAAAAATAGATTGGATTTTTATGAGTGATAAAAACGTTATAACTGACAACATGAAGATGGTTAACGTAACACCAGAAAATGCTGAAAAAGAAACATTTTTTTGTATAAAAGATATCAAGAGCGCAGGATTTAAAAGCAAGCAACGTTGGTTTGAAAAACGCTATGCAGAAGGCTTAAGAATGAAAATTCTTAAGAACAATGATAAAATGGTTGGCTTTATAGAATATGTTCCAGCTAATCAAGCTTGGAGACCAGTTGATGCTCCAGAATTTATGTTTATACATTGCATAACTGTTTACTCGAAAAAAGATAGAAGCCAAGGTAATGGAGCGATTCTAATTGAAGAATCTGTTAAAGAAGCGAAAGGGTTATCTGGTATCTGTACTATGACAAGCAATGGTCCTTGGGTTTCAGAAAAAAGTATTTTTGAGAATAATGGTTTTATACAGATAGCACAGAAAGGTAGATTTGAGTTGCTATCAAAAAAATGGAGTGATAGTGTACAAGATCCAAAATTGATAGATTGGACTGCCAATCAGAATAAGTATAGAGGCTGGAATTTGGTCTACTCTGACCAATGTCCTTGGCATGAAAAATCGGCTTTCGATCTTTTGAATACCGCATTGGACTTTGGAATAGATTTAAAAGTTAAGAAGATTGAAACAGTAGATGAAGCTAAAAATGCACCTTCAGGATTTGGAACTTACAGTTTGATATATAACGGAAAGTTAATAGAAGACCATTATTTAAGTGCAACTCGATTTAGAAACATCTTAAAAAAAGAAATGAAGAAATAGAGATTTACTGATAGTTATCATTGTTTCAAGTATTTTGAGATGTTAAATTTATTAGTTATTCATAAAACGGCTATTAATCAATTTAAAAATATATAAAATGAAAACTATTATTACAATTAAGCTTAAGCAAGTAGTATTGTTAATCTTAACTCTGTTTGCTCTTGTACTCATGACCTTGTTTAGTTCTTGCAAAAAATCATCAGAAAAAACAGGTGAAAAGATTTTGGAAACAGCCATTGGAAATAATGCAGATATTGATATGGATGATGAAAAAATTGTCATTAAAACAGAGGAAGGAACGTTTACATCTGATGCAACTGTAAGAACTTGGCCAAACGAGATTCCTAACGATGTACCAGAATTTAAAGATGGTAAGATAGTAAATGTCTCTACTCAAGTAGTTGATGAAGGTAAAAACTGGACTTTACTTTTTGAAGATGTTGATGACAAAGCACTAAATGATTACGAAACAAAACTCAAGAAGAACGGATTTAAAGTGAGTAGCATAACAATGGGAGAGGCTAAAGCTCATCTTACTGGCGAAAAAGGTGACTTGTTTGTTATTGTTATGGGAGGAGAAGGTATGGCTTCACTTTCTGTTGGTACAAATAAATAATTTAGCAACCTTAAACGTCAACATTGAGAAATAAGTTTAAAATTATGGAAACTGTAGTATTAAGTAAATTTTGTCAGAGTTGTGGAATGCCAATGAAAAAGGATCCGAATCATGGAGGAATTAATAAGGATGGTTCTAAAAATAGTAATTATTGCAGCTATTGTTATGTAGATGGTGAATTCAGTTTTGAAGGAACGGCAAAAGAAATGCAAACCTTTTGTGTAGAAAAAATGAAAGAACTGGGATCATCTAATTTTGTAGCTTGGTTATTCACGAGAAATATTCCAAGACTAGCTAGATGGCGGAAAAAGTAAAACTTTAGGATGTGTTAAATTCTAAACAAAAAAGATTGGATTAAACAATTTTTGTTAGAAACTGAATCTCATTTTACACTTCAAATACACCTTTTGGAATAGCATGAAATCCAAAGCGTATTACTTCATTTTCGACGGTTTCTACACTAACTACAGATCTCGAATGAATAATAATTTCCATAGGGAATATACTTTTGTCTACAATGACATCTTGTATACCTGAAATTTTTAAGATGGCTTTTTGAATTTTATCGAGATCTTTCTTTTTTTTGGCGTCAGTAACGAAAACTTTTCCAAAATCTCCTGGAATAATATTTTTAGTTAAATAGCTCATAAATATGTTTTTTGATGACAACTATAAGTTGGAAAATCAAATAACAAAAAACAATGATTTAAATCATAAGCTTATCATTTTAAAATAAAATTAACGTTTCCAGCCTACTCTAGATAAGGTTAATTATTAGTACTAGTTTTTTTTAATTCTTTTGCTTTTTGCCTTTCCAATTTTCTAAAATAACCTCGAGTAAGGAAGTTATGTTTTAAGGCTTCCATGTTTTCATTGAATTTCATGGTGCCAGCGTTAATGTTTTTCATAGTTTCCTCAATCTGTTCGGCAAATTCTTTGTCTTGCGACAAGTAGTTTAAAGCGCCTTCACCTTCTTTGAACTCAATTATGGTTTCATTTATACTTTTGATTACGTCATTGATTTCCGAGCTACTAGATTCTAAATTTGTAATAAGGGATTCAACTTTTTTAGATTGAATTGAGTCGTTTAATAAAGCACCAGCTACACTGTTCTCTATATCTAGAGAAGAAATGATAGTATTCAATTCCTTCATGGCTTTAGAAGCTTCAATACTTGTGATTTTTAATTGCTTAACGGTTTGTTTTAAATCTGAAGCAACTATAGTATCATTAATTAACATTCCTAAAGTACCTTTATCATCAGCCATCGCATCGGCAACTTTAAGTAATTTTACTGTTAAAAGTGCAGCATTTTCGTTAGTGGTACTTAAGGTATTTAACATATCATCTGTACCAATTTTGGTATAGGTTTGAATGATATCGCCTGAAGTTACAATGGGACCTTTACCATCACCAGGAATAATATTAACAATCATATTACCAACCAACCCATCTGTACCTATGGTGGCAATCGCATCTTTTTTAATATGCGGAACCATTTTTTCTTCAATATTCATATCTACTTGTATAGTAGAATCATTTACCATGGTTATATTTTTAACGGTACCAATATTTATTCCTGAATAACGGACATTATTACCTTGCATTAATCCACTAACGTTATTAAAATTAGCACTAATAGTAAAAGTCTTTTTAAACATGTTCTGGTTTTCGCCTATCAAATAAACTGCTAAAATTAAAAGAGCTAATCCTGTAATAACAAAGACACCTAATTTTAGTGTATTTCCAGTTTCTTTTTTCATGATTACAATGTTTTAATTATTTAAAAAAGGCTCTTATTTTTTCATCTTTTAATGCTGATAATTCTTTAAAAGAACCTTCAGCATAGTTAATTCCATCAACTAATAATATCATGCGCTCAGACACGACTCTTGCACAGTCAACATCGTGTGTAATGATAAGTGAAGATGTTTTATATTGCTTTTGGATGTTTTTCATTAACTCAATAATTTCTTTTGAAGTGATTGGATCTAAACCACTTGTAGGCTCATCGTACAAAATTATCTTTGGTTTTAGAATCAAGGTTCTTGCTAATGCAACGCGTCGTTTCATGCCTCCAGATAATTCAGAAGGCATAAGATCAATTGCATGAGCTAATCCAACACTTTCTAACGCTTCTATAACTAATTCTGAGGTGTCTTTTATAACGCCGAATTTCTTTTTGTGTCGTCTTAATGGGAATTCCAGATT
>RCNB010002466.1_pt1 | contig 11320 bp, 14 predicted proteins | sample 2041321 | NCBI WGS metagenome assembly RCNB01 (sample SAMN09708232, study PRJNA481090) | Marine sediment metagenome, whole genome shotgun sequencing project.
TTGACAATTGTCTTTGCGGAGATTTGGTAAACGAAATAGGACTTGCTCAACCGACCATTTCTCAACACCTTAAAGAATTAAAACATTTGGGTTTAATTAAAGGCAAGGTTGAAGGAACAAGTGTTTGTTACTGTGTCAACGCCGAAAATTGGACTAAAATGAAAAAAGTTATGTTACAGTTTTTAGACCAGGACATTCCAAAAGGAGATTGTTGTTAAAAAAATCAATTTATTAATCGGAGTACCGCAATAAACTATTAATCGATATCAACCAATACTATGTTATTCCACAAAATAGAAAATACTATCAATTCATTGAATATTGAAAGTATATCGGAGGAACGCAAAAAAACCCTTCAAGCATTAATAGATTTTATCCAAATAAAAGTAAATGGCAACCAAGAAATCCGCATAAACTTTATTTGTACACATAATTCTCGCAGAAGTCATTTATCACAAGTTTGGGCACAAACAATGGCTTTTTATTTTAATATAAATAATGTGTTTTGTTATTCGGGCGGAACGGAATCTACAGCTCTTTTTCCAATGGTTGCCGAAACTTTGGAGAATTCAGGTTTTAAAGTAAAAACGATTTCAGAAAACAAAAACCCAATTTACAGCATTAAATATGCAGAAAACGAGCATCCTATAATCGGATTTTCTAAAAAATTGGATGACGCTTTTAACCCAAAATCAGAGTTTGCTGCTGTAATGACTTGTTCGCAGGCAGATGATGGTTGTCCTTTTATTGCAGGTGCAGAAAAACGAATCCCAATAACTTTTGAAGACCCAAAAGCATTTGACAATTCTCCGCAACAAGCAGAAAAATACAACGAAAGAAGTCTGCAAATTGCAACCGAACTATTTTACGTTTTCTCTCAAATCAATTCTTAAATATGGCATCCAATAAAAAATTAAGTTTTCTCGACAGGTATCTGACACTTTGGATTTTCATTGCAATGGCTTTGGGTGTTGGGATTGGTTATTTTGTTCCTTCATTTCCAGACATCATAAATTCTTTCAGTAGCGGAACAACAAATATCCCCATTGCCATCGGATTAATTTTAATGATGTATCCACCATTGGCAAAGGTCAATTATTCACTTTTGCCAAAAGTTTTCCGAAATACAAAAATCCTCTCTATTTCACTAATCCTCAATTGGATTATTGGTCCTGTTTTAATGTTCGTTTTAGCAATCACATTTTTACGGGATTATCCTGAATATATGGTTGGACTGATTTTGATTGGTTTGGCCCGTTGCATTGCAATGGTACTCGTTTGGAACGACCTTGCTGAAGGTAGTAGTGAATATGGTGCAGGTTTGGTAGCGCTGAACAGTATTTTTCAAGTTTTTGCCTACAGTTTTTACGCTTGGATTTTCATAACTGTTCTTCCGCCTTATTTCGGATTTGAAGGTGCAATCGTGGATATTTCAATTGGAACTATTGCTGAAAGTGTAGCTATCTATTTAGGTATTCCGTTTGTGCTGGGGATTTTGAGCCGATTGATTTTGGTTAAACTCAAAGGCGAAGAATGGTACACGAAAAAATTTATTCCAACTATTTCGCCAATGACTTTGATTGCACTTTTATTTACTATAGTTGTAATGTTCTCGTTAAAAGGAGAGTTGATTGTTGAAATTCCAATGGACGTATTAATCATAGCTGTTCCACTTCTTATCTATTTTAGTTTAATGTTCATTATTGGCTTTTTCGTTACAAAAGCAACGGGAGCGGAATATGATAAAACCGCTTCGGTAGCGTTTACAGCAGCAGGAAATAACTTTGAATTGGCTATAGCTGTTGCCATAGCAGTCTTCGGACTGAATTCAGGACAAGCATTTGCAGGAGTTATTGGTCCTTTGGTAGAAGTTCCTGCTCTGATTTTATTAGTTCGGGTTTCATTTTGGTTACGGAAAAAGTACTACGGAAAAGCCTACGCTTAAAACCAGACAGAACGGAAAGAGGCAGTTGCCAATAACGTGTATAAGTAATAGCGGTTTGAGCTTTTATACAAGTCGCTATTGTTTTTTTTGTAAATTACTTTCTGAGAGGGAGTTACTAAACTTCGCTACTACTAATACACAAACACGTCAGGTATAATTAAACAACAAGAACAGTAACTATGAATCGAATAATTAGAAATATTTTAGCAGTAATAGCAGGGTGGTTACTAGGAAGTGTTATTAATCTGAGTTTAATAAAAATTGGTCATAGTGTATTTCCGATTGAAGGTATTGATCCCAGTGATATGGAAGCTTTAGCGGAAGTAATGCCGACATTAGACTTTAAATATTTTATTTTTCCATTTTTAGCACACGCATTAGGCACCTTGATTGGCGCTTTCATTGCTGGTTTGATTGCGGCGAACCACAAAATGAAAATTGCTCTTGGTATTGGACTGATATTCCTAATAGGTGGAGTTCTCGCAAGCTTTATGATCCCAGCACCAACCTGGTTTGTGGTTGCAGACCTTGCAATTGCATATATACCGATGGCCTGGATAGGTGGAAAACTTGCAATGAAGAAGACAAAGATGTAAAATGGATAAAAATTTGTCTAAAAACAATAATAATGTAGGATAAAATATTAAAAATATATGACCAGACAAGCCGCCTTGGTGAAATTAAAGTTCCGACTCTTTTTATAACAGGAGAGTTCGACGAGGCTCGTCCTTCAACGGTGAAATACTATCAAAGTTTAGTTCCCGGAGCAAAGTTTGAGGTCATAGAAGGTGCTGCACATATAACAATGCAGGACAAACCTGAGCAAAGCAATAAAGTTGTCACTGACTTCCTAAACAGTTTAGAATTAAAGTAGTGTAACAAAACACAGAGGCGAAATAATGTATTAAATTAATAGCTGTCGGATTTCCCAAACGAAAATCCTTTCAAATAACTATCTTAGGACCAGGCGGACAATTTTCGTTGGAAATGGCTGCAACTAAACATATGCGAACACGTTAGCATTAATTAGATGAAAAAAACAGCTTTTGTAATATTACTTCTATTCCCAGTCATTATACAATCGTGTGCTGATCAATCGTTTAAGCAAAATCTTGAGGTCAAAAGATCTTTAAATGGATTTAATAAGAAGGTTGATTCGATAGTGATTAATAAAATGAACGAATATAATATTCCTGGACTTTCTATTGGTTTAGTGAGAAATGATTCTGTTATATACACCAAGGGATATGGTGTTAGAAATATAGAAAAAAATAATCCGGTTTCGGAACATACCATATTTCATACTGCTTCTGTTAGCAAGTTATTTACGTCCTCGGCCATTATTAAATTGACTAATGATGGGCTACTTTCACTTGATGATAAACTATATAAAGTTGTTCCCGAATTGCAGTTTAAAGACGAACTGATTAAGAAAATATCCATTAAAGATTTATTAAACCACACCTCTGGCTTACCAGATGTTAAAAACTATCACTGGGAAAATAATAATCAATCCAATACAAGCTTAAAAGAGTATGTTGGCGGCCTAAATCTTAAACTAGAATCAGAGCCTTCTCTTACCTATTCTTATAGCAATTTGGGTTATAATCTATTGGGGTACGTGATTGAAAAAAAGACTAAAAATTCGTTTGAGGATTATTTAAAAAAGAATATTCTAAATCCTTCAGGAATGGTTTTTAGCGACTTTAGATATTTCTACATTCACGACTCTCTCACTACATCACCACATACCAAAAATAAAATATTAGGGAATGTATATGAAAGAGACACCTACCCATATACAAGAGAGCATGCTGCGAGCAGTACTTTGAATGCCTCAGCTATAGAATTAAGTATGTGGATGATTCACTTTTTGAAGGAATCTAAACGAAATACTTCCAGAAACAATTACTCCTTGGCCTTGAAACCCACTTCAGCAAAATTCTCGCAAATAGGATTAGGTTTTCAACAATACGATTTTGAATCAAAACATGCCGTAGGTCATTATGGTGGAGATAAAGGTTTTAGAAGTTTTTTAATGATGATCCCTGAGGAGAATATTGGACTTGTCGTCTTGGGAAATTGTGACTATGAAGAAGATTTCAGGCAAGAAATTATTCATCCTATTGCAAAACTAATGCTAACAATAAATAAAGCTCATTGAAAATGTGCCTTATTCAAACATTTACCGGACATTGATAGTACAGGTAAATATTATAAACTGTTCTTTTAGGCTTAATCTATACCTATTTTCCTTCTATGGCCCATATACTTAAAAACAAAAACCTGGAAATTCAAATTGATTTCCCATCTGAAAATTATAATTTCTCACGATTTGATTGGACTGGAAAAATTGTTGATGTAAAATTTCAAAATATACAATTGTCAAGTGTTGAAAGAATTGATTGTCAAAATGCGAATTGTTTTGGTAAAGGATTTTATAATGAATTCGGAATTGATACGGCATTAGGTTTTGATGAGACTGACAAAGGTGGTTGGTTTCATAAAATAGGTGTGGGTTTATTAAAAAAAGATGAACCTCAATACCTGTTTAGTAAAACTTATGAGATTAAACCAGCCGAATTTAAAATTATTTCTGAAGCGAATAGAATTTTAATTAGCTGCAAATCAAAAGCTATTAATGGATATTCGTATTTTTTGAGAAAAGAGATTGAATTATATGAAAGTAGTTTTACAATTAAATATTATTTACAAAATACGGGTAAAAAAGATATCATCACCAATGAATACGTCCACAATTTTACGGCAATAAATAATGATTTAATAGGGAGCAATTATACATTAAATTTTCCATTTCAGTTAAAACCTAAGTTATTTGAGGAAACGGTTAATCCTGAGCTAAAAGTTGATATCGGGCAGAATGAAATTAAATTTAATGGTACGCCCAAAGATCCATTCTTTTTTAGCAACCTCACAGGTGGTGAAAATGTTGATGCAGAATGGGAATTGATAAATCTTGAAAGTAAAATTGGGATTAGAGAAACCGGAAGTTTTCAAACAAATAAGGTGAATCTTTGGGGATGGAAGCATGTAATAAGTCCGGAGTTATTCTTTCATATATTTATTAAACCTGGCCAATCAACCGAATGGTCCAGGAATTATGATGTGTATAAAGTAAAGTAGATTAGCAGCGTGGATAAAATTCCAGGTGTTGGAATAAAATATTAATAATTTTATGGAACTAGAGAAAACAGAAAATGACTCTTCAGATAACTTTGGAGTTCAAGAGTGGCGTAAAAGATTACGATTTTTAGCGGACATAATTTTTGCTACAGCCATGACTATAATGATTCTTAATATTGAAATTCCCGAATTCGGCCATATAACTGACACCAAAGAGCTTGCTACATTTTTGCTAAAGCAATTAAATAGTATGTGGGTATTTTTTATTGCTTTTGTGGTTATTGCAGTTTATTGGATGAAACATTTAGAACATTTTAGTGCTATCCTTATCGTGAATCAAACTTTTATTTGGTTTCAACTTCTTTTTTTAGCCAGTATAATGCTTATCCCTTTTTGGAACACTTATATAGAACAATTCCCGGAGAATGTTGCTATTAGGGTATTTTTAAGTATAAATATGGTATTAGTAGGTGGTTTTTCTTTTTTAAGCCTTAATTATGCTGCTAATCCTAAACACCGTCTTATACACGATAGCGTATCCGATAAAACTATTAGTGAAACAAAGCGCCAAATATTAACAGAACCAATAATTGCAATTTTAGCAGCTGGCCTGGCATATATTAACCCCGTTTTATGGGATGTAGCCTTTATTTTAGTGCCACTGGCATTCATGGCTCGAAAAAAACTAGTAACTATAAAATATTTCAACCTTAAAAAATCGAATTTATAAAACGTTTGCCAACAAAGAATAAACCGCATGCAATGCTCAGGAGTTTATACTTATCGTTGTGCATAATTTAGAAAATGAGCAATACAAAAGACAAATTTGAAATTGAATTTTTGGATCATGTTGCAATACGTGTAAAGGATTTGAAAGTTTCTGCAGATTGGTACGAAAAAGTTTTGGGACTTAAAAAATATCAAATGTCCCAATGGGGAGACACTCCGATTTTTATGTTCGCGAATAAATCGGGAATCGCTCTTTTCCCTGCAAATCTATCTGATAAAGAGCTTGACTTAAAATCAAAAAATATCAAAATTGACCATTTTGCTTTCAATGTTACAAAGGAGAATTTTGAAAAAGCAAAAAAGCGTTATGCGAGACTGAAACTAGATTTTAATATCCAGGACCATTATTATTTTCATTCAATTTATACAACAGACCCGGACGGTCATACCGTTGAATTGACAACAATAGTAGTAGATGAAAATAAATTTTACAAACAAACGAATTAATAAAAACTACATACAATAAGCAGAAGGAATAAGAATGAAAAAAATTGGATTGATTGGAGGAATGAGTTGGGAATCTTCCCAGGTATATTATGAAATAATAAATGAAAAAGTTCGTGAACTTTTAGGAGGTTTTCACTCATCAAGATGTATTATGGAATCTGTTGATTTTGCCGAAATAGAAAAGCTTCAACACCAAGATGACTGGGTTTCATTGAATAAAATGATGGTGGACAGTGCAAAGAATTTAGAAAATGCCAAAGCCGACTTTATTGTTTTATGCACAAATACTATGCATATAAGCAGTGAAGAAATAACAAAAAATGTAAGTATCCCTTTTTTACATATTGCGGTAGCAACAGCGGAAAAGATTAAAGAGCAAAATATTAATAAAGTCCTTTTACTCGGAACAAGATTCACAATGGAAAAAGACTTTTTTAAGGACATTCTATCTAAGGATTTTGGAATTGAAGTAATTATACCAAATCAAGATGATCGCATAATTATTCATAAGATTATATACGAGGAACTGGTTCGCGGCAAAATAGAATCCAAATCAAAAGAAAAAGTTCAGAGAATAATTAATGATTCTATTAAAAATGGAGCTCAGGGTGTAATTTTAGGCTGTACTGAGATCCCATTACTAATCAAAAGAGATGATGTAAATATTCCAATTTTTGATACCACAAGAATTCACGCTGAAGCTGCTGTGGAATTTGCCATAAAAAAGTCAGTTGCCAAAACGGGCTATAATTCATGGTGCTAATTCATCAAACTGAATGAATTTTCCTATTTTAGAATTTGATTTCTAATGACCAGGATGCTTGCTCGCCTTTACGTTATCAAAAGCTAACGCTGCTCGCATCCCAAACCCGACTGAGGCGTTCTGGCACAACGAAATCATAGCCCAAACACAGCAACCAATAGTATAAATATGAAATTTAATCATTTAACATATCTATTATATTTTTTACCGCTTTTTACTTTAACAGGTGTAGAAAATGGTGAAAACAGGGACTATCTTAACTATCATAGGCAAGTTATTGAAGCCGAAAGTTTTATAACTGAAGAAAAATATAGAGAAGCATTAAGTAGATACGAGAAAGTAATTGGTAGCCATGAATTTGTTTTTTTAAGGGATTATCAGGTAGCTACTCAACTTGCTCTATATTTAAATGAGAAACAAAAAGTCTTACGCTTTTTAAAAGAAGGAATTACTGCCGGATGGGAATTAAAAGAAATAAAGAAGATTAGCTTCCTGGCCCCTGTTCAGGACTATTCTGAGTGGAAATATATTGAAAAAGAGTATGATAGTCTTCGAACTATATATTTATCCGGAATTGATCAACCTACCAGAGATAGTGTTCATACGATGTTCAAAAAAGATCAAAGTAAAGCCCTGGGTGCTTTATTCCGGATAGGCGATAAAGCACAGGAAAGATATGGCACAAAGAAATTTGCCCCCCATAGCGAAATTCAGATGGTTAAGCTTACTAACATACTTGAAAATCAAGGTTATCCGGGAGAAAAATTGATAGGAAATAATTACTGGATGTCCACGATTATACTTCACCACAATTCTATTACTCAGGACTATACTAAAAAAGACACGCTTTATCAGTATGTCAGGCCAAAGCTAATTCAAGCAATTAAGTCAGGACAGATGTCTCCTTATGAGTTTGCATTGATTGATGACTGGCAAAAGGCAGTAATATCTAATCGAACAGAAACCGGATATGGATTTCTAAACCCTCCTATTCAATCTACCATCTCTGTAACTAATGACTTAAGACAGAAGGTTGGGTTAAGAACAATAGAACTAAGAAACAAATTAGTTGACATCGAAAAAAGGACAGGTATGGATTTCTATTTACCTGATTGGGTTCAGGGCAAAATAATTGTTGAACAAAAATAAACAATTGATAACAAGTCATATAGGCAATAAGAACTAATGTGGCTAAACTTATTGGATATACTTCGACATACATACTGAACCTTGGCCACAAGTCTGAAATAAAAATGAGTGATAGAGATTCTTTCTATTTAGATAAAGCAGAACCGAATAAGAGTTGTTTGTTGTCACTGCGAAATATTATTCTAAATCAGGACAAAAATATAATCGAAACAAAGAAATATGGAATGCCATGCTTTTGCTATAAGAAAAAAATGTTCTGTTATTTATGGGTAGATAAAAAAACAGATGAGCCATATCTGCTTTTTGTTGAAGGAAAACATCTTGACCATCCAAAGTTGGAAATTGGAAAGCGATCGCGGATGAAAATATTCAGAATCACTCCGAATGAAGATATTCCGATAAATACTATTGTACCACTCTTAAATAATGCATTGGATTTATATAGAAATGGAATAAAATGATATTAAAGAGACCCATAATCCCAGTGGAGAATGTTCAGAAAAGTTCAAAATGCCGCAAAAACTTACTAAATTGTATTAGTGTCCGCCTAAGAAGTACATTCGGGTTTTTAAGTAAAAATTAAATTGAATGAAAAATTCAGAAACATATGTTGCTTTTCTACGTGGAATTAATGTTGGTGGTCATCATAAAGTTCCAATGGCTGACCTGAAAAAAGAGTTACAAAAATTGGAACTTGAAAACATAGTGACTCTATTAAATTCGGGCAACATCATCTTTGATTCTACTAATGAAAGTTTATTGAACCTCGAAAAGAAAGTTTCAGAGCATCTGGAAAAATCGTTTGGATTCTCCATTCCAACTATAATCAGAAAATCTGAAATGATTTATGAATTATTGAGCAACAACCTGTTCAAAGATGTAAAACTTACCAAAGATATTAGGTTATATGTCTCGTTTTTGCGGAAAAATGACAACACCAAATTGAAACTGCCCTGGAAAAGTTCTGATAACTCATACATAATAACCGGAAAAAGCGACAAAACCATATTAAGTGTTCTGGACATTTCTGTATCAACAACTCCAAAAGCAATGGCAGCCCTGGAGAAATATTTCGGAAAGGATATTACCACCAGAAATTGGAATACCATTGAACGAATAGGGAAAAAACTTAAGGCCAGCGGCTAGCAATATAAGAAATCATAACACCCTATCGGGATGCTACTCTTCATATACCAAACATTAGCCAGCATATGATGGAACCTAAGAGCAAAATTGAAATAAGAATCGCAAATAAGAATGATGCTGAGTTTATTGCGTTGCTCGGCAGAGTTACTTTTACAGAAACTTTCGGGCATTTTTTTAAGGATAAACAGGATTTATTTAATTATTACAATGCTACTTTCTCAGTTGACAAAATAGAAAATAGTATATCGAAACCGAACAATGTGTATTGGATTGCCTTTGTAGATAGATTACCTGTCGGTTATGCAAAACTCAAACTGAAATCAACTTCAGAATTTATTGCGCTGGATAATGCTTGCCAACTTCAAAAAATTTATGTTTTAAATGACTTTTTGTCCATGAAAATTGGGTTTAATCTACAAAACCTAATTCTTGAAAAAGCTAAAGAAAAAGGGAATTCTTGTATATGGCTTTCAGTTCTTAAAAGTAATGAGCGTGCCATAAATTTCTATCGAAAAAATGGATTTGAACAAATCGGAAATCACGATTTTAAAATTGGTAAGGAAAGTTTTGAATTTATTGCCATGTCAAAAGATTTGGAATAAGATATGGTGGCTAACAATGGGCATAATTCAGGTTGACTTGTTGGCTAGGAAGAGGAACTTTTCTTACTTTTAAAAATATAAACAAGATTATTATTTCAGGCATAAGCTTGGTTCGCCGGAAAATTGAACCACCCAGCACACACCGCTCAACCTGTAAAACGCGCCAGGGTGCAGGCCTCTGTCGGGAAGCATAGCCAGGACCATTTGTGCAAACTAGGAAATCTTCATTCATCTAATAAACACGTGGAAAATTCAAATCAAATTGCAAATCGTTTCAAAGAAGTCCTTTTAAAAGGTAAATGGATTGCCAATACAAATTTTAAGGATCAATTATCCAACGTTACCTGGAAGCAGGCAACGAACAAGATTGGGTCTTTAAATACTATTGCTGCGCTTACCTACCATATCAATTATTACATAGCAGGAGTTTTAAATGTTTTCGAAGGAGGTTCGCTTGAAATTCGCGATAAATATAGTTTTGACCTTCAACAAATTAAATCAAAAGAAGATTGGGATAGCCTGTTGAGTAAACTGTGGGATAATGCAGAAAACTTTGCAAATCACTTGGAACTCATGTCAGATGAAAAATTAGAAAAAATTTTCGTAGATGAGAAATACGGAAGTTATAGAAGAAATATTGAAGGAATAATTGAACATAGTTACTATCATTTAGGACAAATTTCTTTGATCAAAAAAATGATAAAGGAATCGGAAAAAGGATAAAAAAGTATAGCCCCTAACAATGGGTATGAGAACATGGTCTCCATTGGACGGTTACACCACATACCGAGACGTTTTAGACTATTTGAAAAATCATACTAAAAACAAAATTTAACCCAATTAAAAATGTCTCCAAAAAATGAACTGATAGAAATTGCAAAACTATTCTTCAAGTTAGGCAGTATTGCTTTTGGTGGTCCTGCTGCACATATTGCAATGATGGAAGACGAAGTGGTAACTAAAAAAAAGTGGATGACACAAGAACACTTCCTTGACCTCGTTGGTGCAACCAATCTAATTCCAGGACCAAATTCAACTGAAATGACAATGCATTGCGGACATGAAAGAGCAGGTTGGAAAGGGCTTTTTGTTGCAGGTTTCTGTTTCATTTTTCCAGCAGTTGTTATCACCTCATTTTTTGCCTGGCTTTATAAACAATACGGACAATTGCCTGAAGTAGAACCTTTCATTTATGGAATTAAACCTGCAGTTATTGCAATAATTGTAATGGCGGCTTTTCGACTCGGAAAAAAAGCGGTTAAAAGCACAGAACTTGTTATTTTGGGTATCGTAACAGTGATAGTTTGTTTGTTAGGTTTAAATTTATAGTTTTTG
>RCNB010002467.1_pt1 | contig 11319 bp, 10 predicted proteins | sample 2041321 | NCBI WGS metagenome assembly RCNB01 (sample SAMN09708232, study PRJNA481090) | Marine sediment metagenome, whole genome shotgun sequencing project.
CAGAAGATTGCCGACCAAATTCACATAGGCGCCATGGTTTTCATGCGCCGCGAATATTCAATGCTGGCCTTATTCGCCGCTGCCCTCTTGCTTGCCATCTATTTAAGCCCCCTCGGTTGGATGACAGCTGTCGCATTTATTGCCGGCGCCGTCTCTTCTGGAGTCGCGGGTTGGTTCGGTATGTTTACCGCAACCAAAGCGAATGTCAGAACAACTCAAGCTGCACATACCAAAGGTCAGGCCGCTGCACTAACAGTTGCCTTCTTCGGTGGGTCAATTATGGGTCTGGCCGTAGCCTCACTCGGCCTGCTTGGCCTGGGCATTGTTTATCTTCTTTTCGGCGGCGACCCAGAAACCGCGCATCACATTCATGGCTTTGGCATGGGTGCTTCAGTAGTCGCATTGTTCTCCCGAGTCGGTGGTGGCATTTTCACCAAGAGTGCTGATGTTGGTGCAGATCTGGTCGGCAAACTCGAACAAGGTATTCCGGAAGATGACCCCCGCAACCCCGGTGTTATTGCCGACAATGTGGGCGACAACGTGGGTGATATTGCCGGCATGGGCTCCGACATTTTTGAATCCTATTGTGGTGCCATGATCGCAACCATTGCGATTGCATCGACACTCGCCATTGCCAAGGTCAGCGACCTTGCACCAGGAATGAGTGAAGCGGATGGTCGTAGCGTACTCATGTTCTTGCCACTAGCTCTGTCCTCTACCGGACTGATCGCATCAATCATTGGTATCGGTGTTGTGAGAGGTTTCTCCAACGCCAACCCGGCACTTGCACTGCGTATCGGCATGATCGGCAGTACCGCGATGTTTATCGTAGCTGCTTACTTTTTGATGGGCTATCTCGGTATCGACAATGGCATCTGGTGGTCCGTAGTCTTCGGTGCGGGTGGTGGTGTCGTCATCGGACTCATTACCGAGTACTACACATCCTCAACACCGGTCATACGTATTGCTGAATCCGGAAAAACAGGACCGGCAACAGTAATGATTACCGGTCTCGCCGTTGGCATGCAGTCGGTCGTGGTTCCCGTACTAACCATCTGCGCAATCATCTATGTCTCAACAGAGCTTGCCGGCGTATACGGTGTCGGCGTTGCCGCCGTTGGGCTGCTCGCCACCGTTGGCATGACGATGGCCGTCGATGCTTACGGCCCGATTGCTGACAACGCAGGCGGTATCGCAGAGATGGGTGGACTGGGTGCAGAGACACGTGAAATTACCGATTCATTGGACGAGCTCGGCAACACCACGGCGGCAATGGGCAAAGGTTTTGCGATTGGTGCAGCGGCACTCGCGGCACTCGCTATTATTGCGGCATTCGTTGAATCCATCAGCCACGAATCGGGTGAAGAGTTTATCCTGCATCTGGGCAACCCACTAGTTCTGATCGGCCTGTTTATCGGTGGCATCGTGCCGTTTCTCATTGCCAGCATCACCATGACCGCTGTAGGCGAAGCTGCCATGACCATGATCGAGGAGATCCGCAGACAGTTCCGTGAAATCCCCGGCCTCATGGAAGGTACGGCAGAACCGGACAACGCCAAATGCATCGACATTGCGACAACAGCGGCACTGCGAAAAATGCTGCTACCGGGCTTAATCGCCGTCGCTATTCCACCTGCTGTTGGCTTCGGCTTAGGTCCTGAGGCTTTAGGTGGAACGCTTGGCGGTGCCCTGCTCGGCTGTGTTCTACTGGCTCTTACAATGGCCAATGCAGGCGGTGCCTGGGATAACGCTAAGAAGTATGTTGAGAAGGGCAATCTCGGCGGCAAAGGTTCGGATGTGCATGCCGCAGTGGTTGTAGGCGATACCGTTGGTGACCCGTTCAAAGACACCTCCGGCCCCTCCATGAATATTCTAATTAACGTCATGGCTATCGTCAGCCTGGTGATTGCACCCCTGCTGGTTTAGATCGGCTGCATTAAGCAACATAAAAAAAGGGCTACGGCCCTTTTTTTATGTCTGCTTTATCGACTACTGTTATGGGTATCAATGCCAAACTCGGTATAGTAATGCCATGCTCTTACAGCGTGCTTGCCACATCCACTAAAGCAGAAATCGTTATGAACAAAACACCTGCACTAACCTCGGTCGATTCACATGTCTAAAAAGGGTGCAACAGGCGTTCGCCGCATATGGAATGCCTTCTTCTATTCTATGAAGGGGCTGCAGGCGGCTTGGAAACACGAAGCGGCATTCCGGCAGGAAACACTGCTCTTAGTGATACTGACGCCCTGTGCATTTTGGGTGGGTGAAACACCGTTGGACTACGGACTGCTTATCGGCAGTCTTATTCTGGTGCTAATCGTTGAGCTTATTAACTCAGGCATAGAAGCGATAGTCGATCGTATCGGGCTCGAGCAGCACGAATTATCAGGTAGAGCGAAAGATATAGGTTCTGCCGCAGTATTGCTGTCACTGCTGCTAGCCGGTCTGATATGGCTCGCGGTTCTCTGGCAGAACCTCTAAGTAAAATTTCATGAAAACGAGCTACGACCTCAGTCGTACAACCAATGCCATAATCGCTACACAGGCATTTATCACACCCATAAATATAAAGGGTGCCGTCGGCGAGATAGCATCAAAGATAATGCCGCATAAGAAGCTGAGCGAAAGTATGCCGAAGGTACCGCACAGCGCATAGAACCCAATGATCGAACCGCGAATTCTAGGGGGTGCTTCCTGCCCAACCAGTGAGCCACAACTGATTACCGCACTGGTTTCGCCAATACCCAACAAGATACATGCCGGAATAATGATGGCCGGATTAAACGGGTCATCGATAAAGCCCATAAAAAAATAACCGGCCGCAGCAGTTGCCAAACCAAGCGTTACCGCGGTAACGCGATTAACCCTGTCGATGATGATTCCGTAGATCGGCGCCCACAACATAATAGAAAGATTAAGTAAGCCAAAATACTGACCACTCGTGGTCGCCACTTCGGTGCTATCCATACCCTGCCCGGTACCTACATGCATAAACCAAAGGGCGAAATAGGTGCCGGCGACCGCAAGGTCGCCACGGGCAGCAAATGCGGCCAGAAACGACAACATCAGCTTCTTGTTCTTACGCGCCTCAGCAACGGCATCACTGATACCAGAAAACATACTGCTGGTGCGATGATCCGGATCGGGCAAACCACCGTACAGGCCAAAACGGGCGAGCATAGAACCAAACAAACCAATACCGACACAAATCATAAACGTCGAAATAACGGCTTCATTCTGTGAAGCACCCTGCCCCGCGAAGTACTCCGGCAAGCGCATGATACCAACAGCCATCACCAGCACACCTAAGCCGCTGAAGAGACTGTTCATGCCGGTGTATTTACCGCGCGAACGATCCTGAGGGTAATCCTGAATGACCGTCAGCATGGTGGTCGAGATCACACCCATGCCAACACCCAGCAGACCACGAAACAGATACAATTGCATGATGCCTTCAGCTCTTGGGTATAAGCCAAGGCCTACAATCAGAATCAAGAAACCAACCATAACGATAACGCGGCGGCCGGTGCGGTCAGATAGAGCACCGATAAAGACCATGATGCATAGCGCTATCACATCGCTTAATAAACCGAGATTGGCGGTGAGTGTGCCCTGTTGATCCGGGGGTACTTCTAAACCCTGGAAAATCAAAGGCTGAATGAAGTTGACGAAGGGAACCAGAATCAGTGATATCCAGTTCACAGCAAACATGACGACAACATGTCTGCGGGTAATCCCCGGCGAAAGATGCCAGGGACCAAATTTAATGCCAGTCGAGTTTGCGTTACTCATAACGGTTGCTGCCCCCACAGTCAGATAAACCGAAACACTGAGTAGCTAGATTGGCTGCATACAAGCAGCAACGCAGCAAAAAGCGGTCTAAGTGTCCATTAGGCAGGCTAAATACTAATCAACCAATGCGAATGCCGTCAGCCCGCAACCGGAATACTGATCGAAAACTAAAGAATGCAGACATAAAAAAAGCCCCGCTAGCGGGGCCTTTTCATCAGGCTATTTTTCGCTTCAGATTAAGGAACCTGAGCCATCCATGAGCTATTGGCGAACCACTTCTTGATTAGTGCTTCCATAGCGCCTGTTCCAGCCAATGCTTGCGTGTAATTACTCACTAGATTAACCAGCAAAGGATCACCAGGAGCAACTGCAATACCGATAGGCTCTAGCGTCAAAGGATTAGAAACCACGAAGCCTGCCTCAGGATTACGCAGAGCACTCAATGCACAAGTAGGCGCATCTGCTATAACTGCATCAACCTCGCCAGCAGCAAGCATTGCTACTGCTGCAGCATGATCTTTAGTTGGCACAATCTTGGCTTTGTTCAGCAAGGCACCTGCAAACTGTTCAGATGTCGAACCTTTCAAAACGGCAATGCTTACATCAGGAGTATTAACTTCTTCAGCATTCTGAGCAGCAGCTAACTTGTCTGAAGTCGTCAGAATAGATGCACCGGAGATGTAGTATGGACCAACAAATGGCACGCGGGTATTACGCTGCAATGTTGCTGTCATACCTGATATGACCAGGTCAACCTTGCCAGATTCAAGTGCAGGCAACAGGTCGGCAAACGGGATCTCAACGATTTTAAGCTTAACGCCCATAGAAAGCGCTAGTGCAGTCGCTACATCCACATCCAACCCAATGATGTTGCCGGCACGATTCTTCATGTTGAACGGTGCCTGGGCGCCGGTCATACCAACGAGTAGCGTTTCTGTTTCAGCAATACGCTTCAGAGTTGGTGAAGAATTACCTTGAGCCTGCACAGATGAAATAGCCAGCAGTGCGGTAAAGGCTACGGCCAATACTTGGGTAAACAGTTTTTTCACGATCATATTATTAAGTTCCTTTGTTGAACTGTAATTTTAGAATTTTTATACGCCGGCAATACTGACAGAGGATGAACCCAATGTCAGAAATATCGGAGGGGATGAAAGTATACAAGAACTGCCTACTAAAAAGCCCCATAAATCGGGGCTTTTTAGTAGGCTAAGTTGATTCAAACCGATGAGCAAAGCTATTGATTTAATGCAACTTTTGAATCTTTATTGCTAAATGGGTTGTTAGCACAGTAATTCATGCCCATACCTTCCTGCATATTACCGTCAGCATCTACCTTGGCAAATATCCGATATGGCTCGTAATCCGCGAGAATCCCGTATTCACCTGTATAGGTATAGCAGGCAAAGTTCTCAAATACGAAATGCTTAGGCGGCATAAATGTCAGTAGCGAAAATGCTGAAAGCAATACTGCATAGCTCGCAACGGCCCATCGCTGAGTGTTCATTTCGAACTGCTCGCGAGTAAGGATAAACCAGCTGATAAACTGCCCGGCTGCGATACCAAAAATCATAATACTTAGCATCAATGGCAGAGAGGGTTTAATTCCCATCGCAAACGAATATTTCATGTAAGAAAAGTAGGTGATCATGATAAGAGTAGGTGTTGCGATTAGGGCCATCGCCTTACCAAACCAATAGTTATTGGCATCATTACGTGTGTAGGTAAACTGAACCACCGCCCACACCAGACCGGGCCAGAAATACATTTTAGTGTGTTCCCAGGCACTTTCATTTACCGCAGCAACTAAAGCCATCGGAGCCCAGTATTCTGTGAGCTCAAAGGCAAAATGCAATAACGAGCCTGCCAGTGCTACCCAGAAAACACATCCTGTATCCCAAAGAGCGAGCTTTAATTTTCTGTTCATAGTTCGAAATCCTCATCCCGTTACTGATATTTCGCCCCCATAATGGTATTGGATTCAGAACGTCCCTTCAAATTGCCGCGACCAAGCCCATCGCCACCCTTCGGGCAAATAGCGCTGCAAAACAGCGGTATTGGCGAATCCCGCTAAAATTAAGGCTTAGTGACCAGACACAGCCTAAGGAAGCAGCATGCTGTCAGTATTTGTAACCCTCATCGCCTTAACCGGCATCACAATTGCCGTGGTGTTCAACACGAAGTATAAAGATCGGAAATGGGATATCTATTACCCCAAACTCGCCTGGATGCGGGGCGGCATGTATTTCAGCTTTTGCTGGACGCTGTCATACCTGACCGGCAGCATGGAACTCATTCTGAACAGCCCGGTATTTACGGCTGAACAATGGGCCAATGCCAACTGGCGAATCTATACCGGCTGTGCATGCCTGTTTATCGTGCTGGCCTACAGTGTTAACTGGAGTTACTTCACGCCAGTATTTGAGCGCAAGAAGCAATGGCTAGCTGCCATAGTCTTCGGTTTTCTTTGGGGTTCGAGTTCAGGGCAGCTATTTTTATCGGTCTGGTTGCTCGTCAACATGACGCCGCTCGAAAGCTGGTGGGCAACGGGAGTAGCGTTCCTGTGCTTGGCTGCCTACCAACCCAACTGGCACAATATATATTGGGATCATTTCATTGCACCGGAGCATGACACCCCGCTTACTCAGGTGATCAAAGCAACCACCTGCCATATACCTAATTTGCTGATCTGGTTGCCGCACCTCACTATTTACGAAAACTATGCATTGTTTGTCGGTGCTCAAGTTTGGGCCTGCATTTCTGCTACTCTCGGCATGCGTTTCCCAGCACCGTGGGATGATCCAAGTAAACTAAACTATGCGATGCGCACAGACACTACGCCTGCGCGCTGCACCGGTTACCGACCCTTCGGTGAAGCAACCACGCGCGCAGACTATTTGAAAGACCCCTACACGCCCTATTATCCGGGTTGGACCGGACCTGATAACGACAAGAGGAATAGCTAATGAGTACAGCACATCCATGGCTTGGTGAGACACCCTGGCCGACAGCCCAGCTTGAACGCGCCGAACTCACCACACGTATCGAGCACCTATTTGCGACACAGTGGATGGGGGTGCTTTGCACCTTAGGCAAAAATGGGCCAATCGGCAGCCCGGTGGAGTATTACGCGGAAGGCTTGCGTATTTATATCCTCCCACAACCCAACAGCCCAAAAATGAAAGCAATGAAGAAAGACCCGCGATTATGCTTTGCGATTCATGCTGAAAATTCTGGCTGGGCCAGCGTCAAGGGGGCTCAGGTATTTGGCAATGCCCAGTTCATTGAACCAGGCACACCCGAGCATGAACACGGCATGAAAGTTTATCGCTGGCAATCGTCATCGATTCAACTCGATAGGCCTCTCGATGAAGCGCCGCAGGTACCGCTATTAGTTATCGACCCTGAGCGGGTGGTCTACACAGAACACTGGTTAAGAAAAGAAGGTTTCGGACCACGACAGATCTGGCACAGCGATCCCGAAAAGGCTGGAAGCTCACGTAAATACGGGCACTAGCTGTCGTGTAAATACGGGCACTAGCCCTTGTCAGCAGCGCGTATCGCTGCAACAACCTCTGCAACCATAAACTGAATAGGTTTGCAGCAGGTTCCGATGACATCTTCCATATCTGAAGCGACATCAAATGAGCCGTTGCGAATCGCCTGGTAGCAGCCGGTTAACATCGCAGCCACTTCTTCGCCACGCACAGGGGCGATTTTGGCTAGAGTCGCATCATCGTCTATGGCCTCGTAGCGAACCGCGGTGCCAGCCACGTTGTTTACCAATTCGACCAGGTCTTCCTGACGATATGCCTCGCCAACGAAATTGAGCGCGCGGCCATTGCAATGATCGCTTAATGCGACAGCGGCAAATGCACGGGCAAGTTCATTGCGGGTGATGTAGCAACAGTAGCCTTCGCCACCATTATTTCTGAAGACACCCTCGGCCTCGGCGTTCAGGATATGAGCAACATCAAACTCAAGGTACAACCCGTTACGACCCACTACCCACTCCATTCCGGAGTCTTGCAGATCCTTCTCAGTTTGCCGGTTAAGCTGGGCCATAGGCGCATACAGCGTTTGTAACTCATCACCATTGCCGATGACACTGGTGTAAATCATCTTACGAACACCAGCTTGCTTGCCCGCTTCTATCACGTTGCGATGCAACTGCACGCGGTCACCCACACCAACCGGTGATGAAACAAATACAACTGTATCGACTCCGGCAAACGCGGTCACCAGATCATCCACAGAAGCATAATCAGCTTTGCGTGTTTCTACCGTATGCGTGTTCCATGAGGGAAAATCAGCTTTGGACGGGTCGCGTGCGACAGCAATTACATTGCTCTGGCCAGCTGTCTTAATTAACTCTTCAACAACTAGTCTACCCAAGCCGCCGGTAGCCGCGGTTACGGCAACTTTCGGATAATTTGGTGCTTCGTTCATATTAAATTCCGGAGGTTAAGTTACGATTTCATCGACCCGACTTTAGCCCTGTGTCAGAACCTCGCCATGCTCGCGGGTAGCGTGGAACCCAACACTCTCCCACTTGTCCTGCGTGAGGCTTAGCTTGTATTTACTGCTGGCGAGAAACACCGGGTTGCCATCGACATCCAGTGCCATTGACGCCGTTTCACGCTTTGTGAATTCGCGACGAACGATATCATCAGGAAAACTCAACCAACGAGCCGTATGAATTTCAACCGGCTCATACTTAGCTTCGACACCATACTCAGCCTGCAGACGATGAGCGACGATCTCAAACTGCAAACGGCCCACAGCACCCAGCAGCATGCGCCCTAGATCGTTCGTAAACACCTGAACGGCACCTTCTTCGCCGAGCTCTTTCAAACCTTTCGCCAGTTGCTTGGCTTTAAACGGGTCTTCGGGGCGAGCCGACACAAACAGCTCGGGTGCAAAATACGGTATGCCGGTAAAAGTGAGCTGCTCGCCCTGCGACAGGGTGTCACCGATTTGCAGCTGACCGTGGTTATGAATACCGATAATGTCACCGGCGTAAGCTTCTTCACTGGCAACACGTGCGTTAGCCATGAATGTCAGCGCACTGCCGATACGAATCTCGCGACCCAAACGCAGATGCTGTACCTTCAAGCCCGGCTCATACTTGCCCGAACAGATACGGAAAAATGCAATGCGATCACGATGCTTAGGGTCCATGTTTGCCTGAATCTTAAATACAAAACCGGTAAACGGCTCCTCGGCAGGCAGCACATCGCGGGTACTGGCAGCACGAGGCTGCGGCTGGGGTGCCCAGTTAATTAGCGCCGTCAGAACTTCCTGCACACCGAAGTTATTGATGCCCGAACCAAAAAAGACCGGAGTCTGCATTCCCGATAAGAACAGATCGGTATCAAATGGCTCGCTGGCTTCGCGAATCAGCTCAACTTCTTCGCGAAATATCTCAACTTCGTTCGGGTAGTACTCATCCAGCAAGGGGTTATCCACACCAGAAATTGTTTCTTCATCCGTGCCCTGCTTTTCTTTACCGGACGTAAATTTCAGCAGGCGATCTTTCTGCAGGTCATACACACCGCGAAAGGTTTTGCCCATGCCAATCGGCCAGGTAACCGGTGCGCATTCGATCTTTAGTGTGTCTTCGACTTCTTGAAGAATGTCTAAGGGGCCACGAACCTCGCGGTCAAATTTGTTGATGAAAGTAATAATCGGCGTATTACGCAACCGACAGACTTCTAGCAACTTAATGGTTTGTGCTTCCACACCTTTCGCTGCATCGATAACCATTACAGCAGCATCGACAGCCGTCAATACCCGGTAGGTATCTTCAGAGAAATCTTCATGGCCCGGAGTGTCGAGCAGGTTGATAGTCGTGTCGGCATACTCAAACTGCATCACAGAGCTACTTACCGAAATACCACGCTGTTTTTCGATATCCAACCAATCTGAAGTTGCATGACGGGTGGCGCGACGCGCCTTAACGGCACCCGCCTCCTGAATAGCTCCGCCATAGAGCAGCAGCTTTTCAGTTAAGGTCGTCTTGCCCGCATCGGGATGAGAGATGATAGCAAACGTACGTCTCTTCTTGATTTGATTAGATAGATTGCTATCGCTCACGCTTCAAAATCCTAATTTGCACTTGTTTATTAATTTGGCTTTTTGCCTTAGTGGACAAAAAGCCCGCTATCTTAACTTATTAAACTTTCTCAGACGCCTACGAATTCAAGCAACTCTGAGTAATCATGTTTGTCTGCGGCCCTAAGTGCCGCGATATATTGATCACGGCGCTCATTCATACTCTCGAGCCTATAGCCACCGGCCCAATCGATCTCTGGTTCACCCATGAGCTTGGTCAAGACTGCGTCCGCCATGATACGCCCATGACGGCCATTGCCATTGGCAAACGGGTGGATATAGACCAGCTTATGATGAAACCGTGCCGCCAGCTCTTTAGGTGGATACGTATCGTTTTCTATCCAAAAACGAGCATCATCGAACAATTGACGCAATAAAATTGCGATCTGGATGGGGTCTACCCCAATATTCTTTTCCGTTTTTCTAAAGCTCCCTGCCCACTTCCAGACTTTGCCGAAGAGCTGTTTATGCAAATCGCAGACAAAGCTCTCAGTAAGCACATTGGGGCTGCTTTGCTTCTTGAGCCATTGCATCCCTTCAACGATGTTGGCTTGCTCTAGCTGATCGAGCTCGCCGCGGGTTGAAACATGACTAAAGCGAAGTCCCTCCATCTCATCGGGGTCAAGGGACGTTGAGCCATCCGGGTAGTACTTCCCGTCCGTCATGTGTCGCTCCATAAATCAGATGGCATTTTCTCAACCATCTCGGAGGCAATACGATCAATTTCAAAGGCTAGCTGATCTTCACTGAGTGTTTGCGCCTCTAACGCCATCTGGGTTGAGGCACTTCTAACCTGTTCACGCGCCTTTTTAAAAGCACGCTTCTTAATCATCTCTTCAATTTCTTGCTCAGGCACTAGGGCATAGACAAAGCGACAATTCATGGCCGCAGCCATGCTTTGCATCGTCTTGATAGTGACACTACCCGTCAGTTCGCCCTGTTCCGCCTTAGAAACCCGCGATTTGGTCACGCCGAGACGCTTCGCCAGTTGCGTGCCAGACATACCAAGAGCATGGCGAACCGTTCTAAGCCAACCTTCGCGAGGCAAAGAGAAACCACCAAGCTCGTGATAAGCGCGGTTTACCTTGTCTCGATATTGTTTTTCTACGATCCTGTTGATAGCCATTGGTCAACCTTCATGTTTACTTCTTAAATGCTTAAGTAAACATATATATATACTTTTATACTACTATAGTCAACATATATGTTTACTATAGAGGCAGCATCTCGGATGTTTCCCAAGATAAAGGCTCAGATTCATGAAAGCCTGCCTCGCCCCCTGAACCGACCCCTGAATCAAACAGACCTTAGCAGAACATCTTTTAGCCAGACAAAATGGCATCAGGAGAGACAGACTTAAGCAAGCAACGATGCCAGCCCGAGCCCAAGGTAGACGCCGTTAAAAGGTGG
>RCNB010002468.1_pt1 | contig 11317 bp, 11 predicted proteins | sample 2041321 | NCBI WGS metagenome assembly RCNB01 (sample SAMN09708232, study PRJNA481090) | Marine sediment metagenome, whole genome shotgun sequencing project.
AAACTGGATTTCTTTTTTTATTGCTCTCACCTCCAAGGATCTCACACGTAAATCGTGATCAATATGCTCTCATAATCTAAAAAAACATGTTATTGAAAATGTAATTGGTTCAAACACAGCGCGCGCAATCTGCTTTTTGAAATACATAGGAGGGTAAAATAATGCCTATGAGTGCACACAAGTTCGAGCACGCGCGCGATGTAATTTATTCCCGTGTACGTGAATAATGTCTATTGATCTAGATATACGAGCTCGCGTATGTTTGAACATATGTGGTTAAACTAATATTAGTCGAAAAGTGGACGAGGTTAGGCTCACACTAGCTTTTAGACAAACAGGTTCAGAATTGTATTGAGTGGCGCCCGCATAGATTAGAGTTTGTTATCTATTACTAGTTTTGTTTTTGAAATACGCCAACCATCAACTGTTCTACTAAACTCATATTCAACCGTCGATGTGTGTGAAAACTCTGGTCTAACATATTCACCTCGTTGTACAGTAACAATACCAAGGTGACGACCCCAAATCAATTCATCAGAGACCTCTTCTAGAATTATGTTGGACAAATGATGCTTACGACGAATCCCTGATTTTAGACGCTCTTCAGATTTAGTCATATTATTAACATATTGTTCTCTTCCCTCAACTATTGTTGTGGAGTAACCACTAACAGTCAACTCCAAGTAATGATCGTGCGTGTGACATTCGCTAAATGTTTTCATATCATTAATATCTAATGCGAAAACACTTCGAGTCATTAAATCAGTAACCTCGAACCTATCCTCAACATTCATAATTACAAATACGGTGATGTGAGGATAAAATCATCGATTACAGATTCTTATCCATGAATATGACGCGCGCACAGCGAACTTATGTTGATGGTATCATGTTTGCTCCGCATTTTGGACATTTAGTATCTAAACACGGTATTCCCCTCACATGAGGGACTTTAGTATCACATCTCGGACAAACACATTCCACTGGTAGCACACGCGCACGTCTACCTAAACCTCGACCGATTCCTCTCCCACTCAAACCTTACACCTAATAATGAAAAAGAGAATGTCTTCTTAAATCATTATCCCCGACGCGTGCGCGCACAATTTCTTATGAAACTGACCCCAAAAAAAATATATAAATTTGCACAAATTTTAACATGAGCGATTAGGTGAAACAATGTTAGGGTATAAGTATCCCCTCGAGTATGAAATAAATCCTGAAAATAATCGATCTAGGAATACACTGCGCGCGCGGTAAGGAGTCGTAAGGGTAGAAGAGAGTATTTGAGTGATAGTAAGACTAGGGAGATGATGAGAGAAATCAACGACTATTTTGATACAAAGATCGAGTTACCACGAATACGATCAGGAAAACGACAACGAATTGAGACTATGATTAACGAAGAAGCGTTGTTGCTGGCTAAATATCTAAGAAAAGAAAATGATGAATGGATTCCTAGAATGCGCGCGCGTAAAAAGTAAATAAAAGAGAGGTTTATTCCTCGAAGGTCTTGAGCTTGACTTTATAATCAGGAGCCTTCACGGTTTCGCTCGGAATGATTGCTCCGTGCATGCAGGTGCTGACACATACATGGCAATAGATACAACTAAATGGCTTCCACTCAATCTTCTTCTCCTCGGGGTAGACCTTGATAGCCACCGCTGGGCAGACCCTCTCACAGTCCTGGCAATAGTCACACTTCATCAAGTCAAAGCTGATCTCACCCCTGGTCCCAGGGACGGGGTCAGGCTTCACGAAAGGGTAATTGACAGTAGCCGGCTTGCCGAACAGGTTCCTGATGATGTTTCCTAGGAACCGGGGCATCTTAGGACACCTCCTTCACATCGGTTATCCTCTCAGTGCAACTCATACACGGGTCGATACTGTGAACGATAGCCGGAATATCCGACACATTATGTCCAATCAGCATACCCAGCAGCGGCGGAATATTAGGAATAGTCGGAGTCCTAATCCTCACCCTCTCCAAGTGAATAGTTCCATCACCCTTACCATAATAGAAACACTCACCCCTCGGCTGCTCGGTCCTGTAGATCGCCTCGCCATCTGGGAACTTTTCGTTCTTAACGGCGATTGGCCCTTCAGGCAGCTGCTTGATGGCCCTCTTGATGAGCTCGATGCTCTGGTATGTCTCATCAAGCCTCACCAGAACCCTTCCCTGAACATCGCACATGTCGTAGACAATAGGCTTGAAGTCAAGCTCGCCGTACGCCTCGTAGCCGTTGTTCCTCATGTCCTGTGGGATACCCGAGGCCCTGATGACGGGTCCCACGGCTCCACTGTGGACGGCGTCCTCCTTGGACAGGATACCCAAACCGACGGTCTTGCTCAGAAAGGACTTGTCTTTCCTGAGCACGTCAGCCCAGTCATTGATCTCCTTTGTGAGGAGGTCCATGTCTTTGAGATACCTGCTCTGCAGCTTCTCGTCCATGTCCTTGTTGACGCCGCCGATGACAGTGGTCCCGAGGTGGACCCTGTGGCCGTTGGTGGCCTCGGTGAGCTCAAGCACGAGCTCCCGGTCCCTCCAGATCTTCATAAACAGGCTTTCGAAACCTACTGCCTCACCGAACAGCCCCAGCCACAGCAGGTGGCTCTGCAGACGCGCTACCTCAGCCCATATGGTTCTGAGGTACTTTGCCTTGATGGGTATCTCGGTGTCGGTTAGCTTCTCGATGAGCCCCGCATAGGTCTGCCCATGTATGATGTTACAGATACCGCAGATCCTCTCACATAGGTACAGGTTCCTGCGGTAATCGTTTAGCTCGGCTGCCTTCTCGATTCCCCTGTGGATGTAGCCCAGGTTGGGTAGCACGTCCACTATCTTCTCCTCGTCCACGTAGAACTGAAGCTGAACAGCCTCAGGTAGGACGGGGTGCTGGGGACCAAAAGGTATCGTAGTCAGTTTACCTTTACTCATTCCAGTCACACCTCCAGCATCTGCCTGCCTCACAAACCGCTTTGTCAGTAGTCAGGCACTGCTCAAACTCAACGAAGCTGGTTACACGTTCATCAGCGTCCAGCTCCGGGATACTAGCTTGGGGGAGCTCCTTCAGCTCCTCGATGTTTACCTGCCTCGCGACAAACTCCGACATATCAACCTCTGCTTCGTCCAGGCCGTCTCCTCCCAGGTACTTGTCGATCTCCGAGGCAGCGATCCTCGCGTCCCTGAGGGCTGCGATAACGCTTGTAGGGCCGTAGACGGCGTCCCCGCCTGCCCAGATGTTATTCCTGCTAGTTCTCAGGGTCTCGGATGCCTTGATCCTGCCCCTACTATCGACCTCAACATCCATGCCAGCTGGTACCATTACTTTGTAGCCGATGGCTGATACTATTGTGTCTGCCTCCACAGTGACGCCCCTTCCATCTATTGGGACCGGACGCCTCCTCCCTGACTCGTCTGGCTCGCCTGGAACCATTGACTGGAAGAATATCTTCAATGGCTTTCCCGGTATGATAGTTATCTGTGTGGATAAAAAGTCGTAGTTGATGCGCTCTTCCATCGCTCCGTGGATCTCGTGGAGGCTTGCGGGCATCTCTCCCTCTGTCCTACGGTAATATACGGTTACTTCCTCTACACCCAGACGTTTGACCGTTCTAGCAGCGTCCATGGCGCTGTTTCCACCGCCAATGACTATAACGCGTTTACCCAGGTCAGGTGTCTCGTTTCTTATGTTGACTGCCGTCAGCAGGTCGATGAAGTTTATCACTCCCTCGCTGTCCTCTCCCTCGCACCTGAGACTGTTACACTTTTCAGCCCCGATTGCCAGGAAACCAGCGTCATAGTCCCTCATCAACTCGTCTAGATCCTCCACCTCGACGCCGAGCTTGACCTCTGCACCGACTTCGTCGAGACGGGCCATGAGCTCCTCTTTCATAACGTCCTTTGGCAAACGGTATTTTGGGATACCCCAAGCCATCGCGCCGCCAAGGGTGGTTGATTTCTCGTACACTGTGACGCTGTGCCCCAGAGTTCCCAGATAATAGGCCGCGCCTATACCCGCTGGGCCTCCGCCGATTATTGCCACCTTCTTGCCAGTGGCCGCCTTGCAGGTGACCTTCCTCCTGAGGCCACCGTTAAGCTCCTTGAAGTAGTCTGCAGCGTAGCGCTTGAGCAGCCTGATCTGGATGGGTTTTGTTTCCAGCTCCTGCCTACATCCCTCCTGGCATGGCGCGAAACACACGCGACCCAGGATTGCCGGGATGGGGGCACGGTCTATGATCGTGTTGTACGCCGCCGTGGGGTCGTCAGCCTCAACTTCCCTGATGTACTTGGGGATGTTAACCATGGCAGGGCACTCCTCTCGACACTTTCCCAGCTTCCTCATGATGGGTGGCTGGGATCCAGTAGCGGACTTTAGTAGAGAGCTGGGACTGATGTCTTCCTTGAGCATCTTTCCCCCCAGGTCCACTGCAAGGTCCTTGAAGGTTACCTTGAAGAGATCCTGTGCCTCATTCTCAGCGATGAACGCGGCGAGGTAGACGCTCGTGATGCTCTGGATTGGTTTGTCCTTGGGGACCAACATGTGGAAGTTCTCCACGTGATTATCGATCTCAAAGTGGTAAATGAGCTCGACCTCGGTCTCGCTTACGTCATTGACTGAAATTGTGAGAAACCGGGCGCCCTTCTTCTTCATCTCCTCCATCACGGGGAGAAGGGTTCCAATGGTCATGTCATTGTCATATGTGGTGTCCTTTGTTACTTCGTAGATCATTGTGCTTCCTCCTCTACGGGAGCCACTCCCGCCAGCTTGTTCAATGCTAGCACTACGCCGTCAATGATTGCCTCCGGACGAACAGCGCAGCCTGGGATGTAAACATCAACCGGGATGACCTTGTCAATCCCGCCGAGAACGTTAGCGCAGTTGTGGAAAACGCCGCCACTACAGGCGCAGGTCCCGATGGCAATCACCAGTTTCGGAGCCGGCATCTGGTCGTAGATGTTAAGGAGGACCTCCTTGTTCCTGTGGTTTGCGGGTCCCGTTACCAGCAGTACATCCGCCTGCTTAGGGTTGCCAATGTTGACGATTCCAAATCGCTCAACGTCGAACTTGGGTGTAAGCGCTGCCAGAATTTCAATGTCGCAGCCGTTACAACTGCCGCAGTCGTAGTGGACAATCCAGAGGCTCTTGAGCTGTGCTTTCTGTATCAGTGTCATTAGATTACGCCTCCTATAACGAGCGCCGCCACGTTAATCAGCACCAGAACGAACCCGACGCTCCACGTGGTCTTTAACATGCTCTGCCACGTAAGCCGGGGGTAGATGTTGTCCACCACTAGGGTAATGAAGAACATCCCTAGGCTGATGGCAGCGCCTATCACTGGGTTTGGAGCCCAGAACAGGCTGAGGATCATCAGGGTGGTAGCCATCTTGGTCCAGTGGCCTAGCTCGATGAGAGCCATGGTGTAGCCGCTGAACTCGGTGAAAACACCCCTCACCAGCTCCTGGTGAGCGTGGCTGCTACCGGAGACATCATAGGGACTCTTCTTCATTTCGATGACCAGCACGAACTGGAGCGCGATGAGGGCCAGGGGCAGTACAGATGCGAGAGGTTTGCCGTAGGCATAGATTCCCGCGACGGTGAAGCTGCCCGTGACCAGGAAGATGGAGATGTCAACGATGAACATCACGGGTTCGTAGCTGAGCATGGAGAGGAGCTCCCTGCGTCCGCCGATGTAACTGTATGGGCTCTTGGCGTTCATCGCTGCGATGGTCAGGCAGAGGTCTGCGATACCCATCATGAACAGGACCAATAGTAGGTCCTGCTGAAAGGTCACCAGACCCGCCGCCATTAGCGCGAAGCCGAGGTAGCCGAAGGCCAGGACTGGCTGCAGCCTGTTTGATATCATGGGTTCCTTTCCCCATAGCTTAAGCACGTCATAGAACGGCTGTACGAGCGGTGGACCCATCCGTTCCTGCATCCTTGCAGTGAGCTTCCTGTCCACGCCTGCTAACAATCCGCCGATTAAGGGAGTCGCCAGCGCTAATGTTACCGCGATTAACATTGATACAGGGTTCATTTAGATTACCTCCACAAGGATTAGTGCCACTGTGATCACCACGCCGATGATTATGGCTAGCTTTTCCAAGGCAGTATCGTCGATGCTGGACCTGAGGAATATCCCTGATACGGTGACATCGTACTCGCCGCCTGCTGTTGACCTGTACTTTGTATAATCACCAGGTACATTTGCGCCGCTCATATATGGAGCAACAACCTTTCCTCCCTTGCTGCCTGCCAGCCACGAGCCGATGAGCACCACTGCCACCATCCCGCCCCAGAGGGCTAAGACGGGGAAGTTCGTGAAACCCAGGTCTATGTTGAAGCCGGTTGTGGACACTACGATTGGGTAGGCCCCTGAGATAACAGGGATAACCAGCCTGTTGATTACCAGGGCTACGCCGACGCTTAGTGCGACGTCAAGTGCCAGGAGTCCGATCATGCTTAACCGGTATGGGCTTTCCAGCTCCTCGTCCTTCTTCCTCTCTAGGCTGTTTGGCGTCACGGTCATGTAGCCGATCCACTTGGCGTAGTAGAAGGTGGTGGCTGCGCTTCCCAGGACCACTAGGAGCACCAGTGGTAGTCCTACGTGGAGTGGGCTTGACGCGATGGCGTCAACGGCGACCCATTTGCCAAGGAGCATGCCGAAAGGGGGCAGGAACATGCTCACCATACCAGCGATCATAACGGTGGTGGTCAGGGGCAGCCTGCTTAGTAGGCCTTCCCAGTCCTCCACGTTCCTGCTTCCGAGTTTGTTCTCGACGACGCCAGCACTCATGAAGAGCAGGCCTTTGGCGACGCTGTGGAATATTAGCAGCGTGACGGCTGCGGTGTAGCTTAGTGCTGTGTTGATTCCGATGCAGAGCACGATGAGGCCTAGGTTGCCTATGGTGCTGTAGGCCAGGATCTTTTTGCTTACAGTTTGCCTGATGGCGAGGAAGGCGGTCACTGCGAATGTTAGGGCTCCTCCCAAGGCGATTACGTTGGATAGTGGGGTGGTCTGTATGGCGGGTGCGATCCTTAGCAGCATGTAGATTCCTGCGTTGACCATTGTGCTGCTGTGGAGTAGAGCTGAGACTGGTGTGGGTGCTACCATTGCTCCGAGGAGCCATCCGTGCCATGGGAACTGGGCTGCCTTTGTAAAGGCTGCCAGTGTCATGAGGGCAAATGCGAGTCCCAGTGCCTCAGGTGCCGCTATTATATCGGTTAGTGCGATGCTGTGGACCTGGTTGTAGGCAACGAACATGGCTCCGATGAAGCCTACTCCACCTACTAGGCCCATCCATAGAGCCTGTACGCTGTTCTCCTTTGCCTCTTCTGTTCCGTCGTGTCTGATTAGTTGGTAGCAGCACAGGGTGGTGATTTCCCAGAAGAAGTAGAGCCAGTATAGGCTGTTGCTGTAGACTAGGCCGTTCATGGCGGATAGAAGTAGGATCATGAAGAAGAAGAAACGGTTCTGAGTACTCTTCTTCTGGTTTAGGTGGTGTTCATGTTCGTCCATATAGCTGAGGGCGTAGATTATGATGATAGGACCGATTATGTTGATTATGAGGGTCAACAGGATTGATAGACTGTCAACCACAATGATGTTCTGCACGTGTGTCCCCTTGACCACGAACTCAAAGTAGGCCACAGGCACAAGCTGAAGCAGAGATAACCCTATAACTGGAAGGCTTTTACTTTTCACCCCAACGTAGAGGAAATAGAAAAGCAGTGCAAAATCCAGAACCAGTACCGAAGTCTCGTAGACGTGCCCCGGATTATACGTGAACTCGTCTACTCCCAGGAGGGCTATAGAGGACACGATGAGCACTAGAGCAGTCATTGAAACAAGGACGCTGCGAATAGTTTTCCCAGGTAATACAAGGGAAGCTAGACCAGTAACTATCGGTAACCCTACGCTAAGGGCTACTAATAATGGACCGTAAAAAGTCATGTGGTTACTTTACCCCTCATGCATAAGACTCTTGTTTGGATCGTAAAGGTCTATCTCCGCGAATTTATCCAGGTCAATGACTTTTATTTGGCTTTTGATTTTTCTTTTTATTCCATGTTCATCAAATATGTGCAATGAGCCAACGGTTTCATGTCCATGGTCAGGGAATAACACCGCGAATCCTCTCTCGGCCCCATCATACAATGAGAACAGAACTGCTCCTAGACCTCCGTCTTTTGTCCTGCTTTTATTGACAGTTATTGCCGGCATCTGAGAGACGTTTCGAGTTTCTAAAATCATCCCGATAATCTCATCGATTCGTATGGTCTCAATTTCTCGCTCATGGAGGATTTCTTGAAGCATTCTTGGTTTATTGTAAGGTAAGTCTGGGGACACCGTTTGCGCTTGTATTTGAAAAATACGGCGTTTTTCAAACTCTTTCTCTACGAGGCGTGGGAGTAACTTGCCGTCTGTTTCCCCAATATTGTAGGCGAGTAGCTGTCTCTCCTCTTCAGGGCAGAGATTCTCTGCAAGGTCTATAATGCTCTTGGTGTAATCAAGAAGTTTTTCAAATAGCCTGTTGAACCAGCTATCGATATCGTCATCCCCTATTTGAGGATTGAAGTGGATTACTTCCTGTTTTTTTTCAGTTTCCATTTTAGCACATCCTTGTTATTTTAGAGTTAAGCCCATCCTCTTCTCTCGATTTCCTTCGTCACAAGGCGTGTCAGTATTTTGCTGTCGTTTTCAGCGATGTTATGAGCGAGTTTCCATCGAGCATCACTGTTACTGACCAAGTTTTCGACCTCATTACAGGTGTGTCTCACGTAATCTATCAGATGCCAGTAGAGTTTCTTGTACTCGTCTAGAATAGACAACTGGGCCTGGGATCGAATTACCAGCTCCTCATCACTGATATCTTGGAACTCGTCCAATGCCTCTAGAACCCGTTGGGCGTACATCAAAGTGGGGCCCCCTCCCATAAGAACGGCGATCCAAGCGGCCTCAATTATCTCCTGGTTCGTTGTACCCAGCTGTATCGCTCTTTTGATGTGGGTTGCAATACCCCATTCGCATCTGACGTTTACCGAGAGAGCTACAGCCGTAAGTTCTTTGTGTCTTTCGCTTAGAACCTCATCTTTTTTATAAAGTGATTCAAAGTTGTCCCAGGCCCCCATCTGGTCTGGTGATAATTGTCTGAGTTTTAGTATGTTTGAAGAGACTTCTTCAAATCTTACGGACATGGCTCCCATTTCTTTCTTCTCCTTTGGGTCAGTTATCATTTTGTTCTCTCCATCCTCTCTTTTGGCACTCTTTTGTTACGAGGAGTGAAAGGACATTGCCATCAGTCGCGGCAATATTTAATGCGAGTTTTTTCCGGTCTGGGTCATTTTCGCATATTTCCTCTACCTCCGTACAGATGTGATTCACGTAATCCAATAGATGCTCATGGAGTTTCTTATACTCCGTCTTCAGGTCTATCTGTACTTGATTGGTAAGCATCTCGTTCTCGTCGTATATCTCGAGATATTCCTCAAGAAGGTGAATTGTCCACTTGGCGTATTTGAGCACTGGATCGCCGCCCATTAAAACGGCTAACCAAGCTGCTTCTATGATCTCCTGCTTAGTGCTTCCCAAATCAAGTGCTTTTTGCACATGAGATCTAATGCACCAATCGCATTTGGAAGCAATTGAGAGTGAGACGGCTATCAGCTCTTTTCTCCGTGCGCTAAGAGCTCCTTCAACACCAGTCTTTTCCATAAATGAACTCCACGCGTTCATGTATTCTGGTGCGAGTTCTTTCATTTTATTGCCAGTGACATAGTCATTGTATTGATCTTTTGTGTTTCTCATCTAATTTCTCCTTTTTTCATCTTGATTAAAGAGAAACCCCTGGTTCGTATATATGTTTCACATATGTGACATATACTAACATATATTAGAATGAGTTAAATGGTTAAATATAAATAGTAAAACCGTTACGCCAAAATCTAGTATATACAAACATATGTTTTTATTAATCCCATTTTAGTATATTATAGTGAGTAATCAATGAGCTCCCGTAAGATTATGGCCCTTGGAAAATCTTCTCTTATCATTACTCTTCCCAAGGAATGGTTGAATGATAATAACCTCGGGCAAGGTGATAAAGTGTTTTTGACCCTTCAGAAAAACCGAACTATGACGATAAGCCCCACGATTAACATTGCGAAAAGAAAGAAGGAAATGACCATAATAATTGAGACTATTGAAGATAGTAACTCGATAATCAGAAAAGTTATCGGATGCTATCTCAATGGTTTCAGTGTCATCAAATTAAGGTCAAATAATATCTTTAACTCCGAACAAAACGAGGCAATACGGAGTGTTGTTCGATCCTTGTTTATGAGAATCATTAAATCATCTTCAAGTCAGGTGGAACTTCATGCTCTTATGGATGAGTCCATGGCCTCGGTTTCCTTGGGCGTCGAGAGAATGCACATAATCACAACGTCCATGTGTCAAGATGTTTTAATGGCTTTTAGGGAATGGGATGTGGACCGTGCAAAGTCTGTAATAGCCCTTGAGGATGATGTAGACCAGTTTATGTATTTTCTTTTGAGGCTACTTCGGAGTTCTGCGTCAAGTCCAACTCTCGCCATCCAGCTTGAGCTCGATATGGTTGATATTCTGGATTATCAGACTCTAGTTCACAGGATCGAACGAGTTGCTGACCATACTACAACTATTGCCAGCAGTCTTGTTTATCTCTTAACAGAGAATATTTTTCTTCCTAAAAACATATTCCACGTGCTCCTCACAGCTGCTGAGACTGCCTTTGAAATTTACGATCTTTCTGTAGAAGCATTTCTATCAAAGGATTTAGAGAATATTAACGCGATCATAGATAAGCAGCAAGCTATCAACGCACTTGAAGAGACAATAAAACCTTTACCCTACACGGGGGATTTATCGAAAAAAGATGAGTTTTGTCATATATGTATCATCAGAGACAGCATCTCGAGGATAAGTACAAACGCTGCAGACATCGCTGAAATCGCAATTGACAATGCGTATAAGTTGAACGATGACTAACCTATAATGCTCAGCTCATCTTCAACATTAAAATCTATCGGACGAAGTCTCCTCGCTTCTATACTTAGACTGCGCGCGCGCATAGAAGGATATGAGACATTAATTCCCCAAGTGGGAGCAAACCTAGTGTACGCTTATCCAAACGCAACACAAACCGCGCGCTGCGCGGGTAATTTTTATACGCGCGTGTCCTTAATTATTATTTAGCAGCTTCATTTAACGCTTCTATTGCCGGCAGAGGTTTGCTTGATAAGAATTTTATCAAAGCGCCACCGGCCAGGCTGAC
>RCNB010003382.1_pt1 | contig 11317 bp, 14 predicted proteins | sample 2041321 | NCBI WGS metagenome assembly RCNB01 (sample SAMN09708232, study PRJNA481090) | Marine sediment metagenome, whole genome shotgun sequencing project.
ATGGATGACAAATATTAATATGCTTAGAGAGAACAGACGAGGATAGCAATATCTTTCGGAAGTTCTAATTGAAGAATATCGGTGGATACTCAGTATTCATCGAAAAACCTTCCTCTAGGTACAACTAACTTTTGAAATATCTTTTTATCCTCCTAAAAATAATTGATTTTATAAGGAGATTGATATTTATGGAACTGTACGTGAGGGGGTAAAGGAAGGGTGAAATACCGAGACAACAGAGGGAAAATTTGTAGCACACCTGGGTGTAACAATATAGCCAGAGTGAAAGGATTGTGTATGGAGTGTTATCAGAAGGGAAAAAAGAAAAATGAATAACCTTCTTGAAAAGACGGTTTGGGATTGTAGATATCTTTAAGTTAAATTAGATTATTTAAATTATATATGGTAGAAAAGCAAAAAACTACATTACAACGAGAATTACAAGAGGAAATAAAACAATTAAAGAAAAGAATAAAAGATTTAGAAAGAGAGACATATTATTAGCATTACATAGAAGAGACACGGATTGGGAGAAATAACAGCAAAATTGATTGGTAGTTATCTTTGATATTGTAGATTTGAAGAGGAGGTAGAATAAACCCCGTTTTTGAGATAACAGAGATTTATTATATTTTCTAATAAAATGTCGGGGTTGTTGCGATTAACACTTGTTAAGTAAAAGTTTATATACAAATACTATATTATATGATAATATGGAGAGAAGGGGAGATATATTTCCTCCGTATTAATTTGTCCCTATATACTGGTTAATTTTTTTCCTTCCCCTTCTTTTCTCTGAATTTTCGGTATAACGTTACAGATGTATCAAATAAAAATTCATCATAACATTTAAATCATATAAGGGGATTCAAAGGAAGAGAAAAGGGAGGTAAGATAATGTTTATACCGAAGGAGGTATTCAGAGACCTCTTGGCGTTTTACCAGAGTTATAGTATAAATGCCTCGCTAATAGACAAACACAGCGCAGAGACCATAGGTAAGAAGACATCAATAAAAATAGATGGTAGGAATTTCGACCTTGTGACACTCAAATTTGTTAGGGGTTATATGTCGGCTAGTAGGGGATTTAGTTTAAGTCCCACCATATCAAAAAAGGGGAAGAAATCACACCCAACTATTCAGTTCAACTATGTTATTAAAGATATGGGCAACATAAGTGAAGATGATATAAGGGTTGAAATGAATGAGGAAAAAACAGGTTTCGTCTCCAAAAAGCTTGTTAATATTGAATGGGAAGGAGGAAGACTTGCAGGACTTTTAAATGGTGACGCTGGATTGAAACAAAAGATTTTGACAATGGGAACTACTTTGTTAAGGGTTGAGCCCGATAGAAAAAACGACATCGTAAGTATTATTCACCGGAAAAAGATTGATATGATTGCCGAATCAAGTGGTATTTTTCTTAAGATATGGAAAAATAGAGCTGAAAATTTACCTTCGATTGAAACACTAGATATTATCGATAAAATAGCTGAACACGTAAATCTCATAATAAATCGTAGGGGAATGGAAAAGAAGGAAATCAAAATAATAACTAAAACCATTAAATGTCCGTCCTGTGGAAAAACTACACAAGTTCAAGGGGGCATAGGGACTAGAGTGACGGTTATCTGTCCAAAATGTAACACGAAAGGGGTTTTTCAATTTCGTTAGGTAAAAAAGGTTGAAATATGAATAAACATCTCTTGAAAAGACGGTTTGGAATTGTAGATTTGAAAGGGGTGTAAAATATTGATATGTCCCAAGTGTGGCGGTGACACTTTTTTAACAGTAAATAATGTAGGTTTAAAATGAAAATTGCGGATATGTTTTGTAGCTTGATACTAAGAAAAAGAGAATGAACAAACATCATAATCCTCAGTTAATTATTATATAGAATTATCCGATGTCCATTTTATAACACGAGGATATTTCAATATGAATGATAAACATAGGATTCTTTCTACTGTAGGTCTATTTCACGCCTTTAATGATGGTACACTTGCAGTGATTCCTTTATTGTTCCCTATATTCAAAGTATTGTTTGATTTATCTTATACAGAGATTGGATTGATAACTGGCGGTGGTCTTGCTATATCCCTATTTACTGAAGTTGCAATTGGGAGAGCATCAGATAAGAATAATAGTAGAACATTACTCATTTCAGGGGTATTTTTATTGAGCGGGTCAATGTTTATACTTTCTTTCTCACAAAATGTTATTACATTATTATTGTTTGTATTTATACTTAAATTCTCGTCAGGTTTTTTCCATCCAACAGGTATAGGATTAATCTCTAGAACATTCAAAAAAGATAGACTTGATTGGGCAATGGGGATACAAAGCGCATTTGGTGATTTTGGGGTATTTATCGCTATATTAACAACACTTTATATTGCGGTAAGTTTTGGGTGGACCGCCCCTATTTATATCTGGTCAATAGCGGGATTAGGATGTTTATTCATTGGCATATATTTAACTAGACATACGCCAAAAAAATATCTGATAAGTGAGTTATCAAAAAATAAAAAGCAAACTGCCTCTGAAGCAATTGTTGAATGGGTTCATATAATTAAACGTTTTAGATTTCTAATTCCTCTTTTTATTGTTAGTGGTGCAAGTTGGGGATTGACCATTAGCTATTTACCCTTATTCTTGGATGAAAAAACAAATCTTGCATTATCTTCAATTGGAATAATTATATCACTATGGGTTGGGATAGGAGCTATTGCATGTCTTTTTTATGGAAAAATCCAAACACATCTAAGACGTAAAACCATTATTACTCTTTCCTATCTTACAATAGGATTAATGGGATTATTACTTACAATTTCAACATCTCTTCCAATAATCATAATTATAGTGATTCTTTTAGGACTGTCAACCTTTTTGAGTTTTCCTGCGTTATTTTCTTTTGTTTCAGAATCTACCCACGAAACCGCTGAAGGAAAAACCTTTGGCTATATTTTTACCATTCAATTGGGATTTTGCACAGTTTTTCTACTCCTAAGTGGTGTATTAGCAGACATATTTGGTATTTGGATACCCTTCGCATTATTAGCGGTTGCTGGTTTATTTGCTACAATACTGCTTTTTTCAAACCGTAAATTTTCATATGTTTATAATTGAAATAATCTTAAAAATGATTGTATTTTGTTGAAATTTGGTTTTAGTGGAAAACATAACAAATCTTATTACTTTTAGATTTTTGAAAATAGGAAGATTCAAAGACAAGTGAAGTCGTTTGGTAGCGTTGATATCAATTAGTAACAGTATTACATGGTAAGAAAAAAATAAAATTTAGCACAACTAAAATTAATTCAATTAACATTTGACAAATCTTTCAATGAGTTTCTTATTTCTTACTTCAGGGTGAAATAACACGGCATAAAGCAATCTGTGCTTATGTTTTATTGCTTGAGGGCATTCTTCTGATATTGCAATAACATCAAACTCGGTGGATTCTACGCATAAATTGTGCAGTTCATATACCTCTGTTTTTCCATTAAATCCAAAAAATTCTTCATTAAAATTTATTGTGTTAAGTCCAATTTCTTGTACCTCTTTTAACTTTCCATCATAGATAAGACCCAATATGTGCATACCCCCACATATTCCAAGAATGGGTTTGTCAAATTCCTTAATCCAGTCAAACTTATCGATATCATCTAAGAAAGAATTGTCTTTAAGACTTGTTCCACTAATAATAACTTTATCGGCTTTTGAAAACATTTCAGAAGTTAGGTCATTGTAATGAACAGTGATAAATTCAATATTTAGTTTTTTAAGGATCTCCTCTATAGGTTTTACAAATTCGAGGCAATGGAACGGTATTTTACATATTTTGATGAGGAGAATCATGTTACCTCTATCTCCATTGTCCAAGCGTTTTTTTTTCCATAAATTTGTTTGTCACAAATTTCTAACGCTCTTGTAAATAACGGGCAGTTCAAAACAAATGTTTCAAACTCTCCTCCCTCCCCTGCAGGATTGATTTTGTATGTGTCATGAAGCGTTATTGTATCGTCTAAGAAAGTTTTATCAATAGCTCTCCCTAGCCATGTTTCATCAAGCGGATAAGCATACACACCTGTAATAATTATTTCAAAGTTGTTTTCTATTAAATCTTTTAGAAGTTCAAATTGATCTTTTTGCCAAAGGGGGTTAAAACAATCCAAATCTAAACCATCACATATTTTTTGGATTCGTGAAGCTTGATACGCAGATTCTACTGCACCTGTGACAATTCCATTTATTCCATACTTGACTTTTGCTTTTTGTATTGCAACAGCTAAATCTTTTAGTTCTACTTCTTTCTCTCCTTTTGTCTTTTGAATTATCAAAGGAATATTTGCAGATTCTGCCTGTTTTTTTACTTTTGAAATAGAGGGAGTATGAAACATGTAACTCTCAGGATTTTCAGAAAAAATTGCAATTAAGCAGGAAATCTCATGCCCATGTTCTCTTGCTAAGTATGCTGCAAAGGTCGAATCCTTTCCACCTGAAAAAAGTACTGCTACTTTCATTAAAATAGGTATGCCTTTAAACAAATAAACGTTTGTTGTTTTTTCTATGATTTAGGCAGTTATATACTTACAACAAATTTGAAATTGTTAGTTTACCGTGCGGATAGTTTATCAAGCAGTATTTTCAGCCTTTCTTCTGTTGGGTTAACTTTGATCTTTGAGCAATCAGTTACTATTTACTCAAGATGTGAATCGTAGTTTCACTTGTATTTTAATATATTATAGATATATTTATATACTAACAATACCAATAATATTTTACTGACAAAATTTCCAAATTTGTAAAGGGGACAGATAGTTATGAAAAATAGAAAAAATGCGGGTATTTCTGCGGTAAGTGGTGTGATTGCTATGGTAGTGATAACCATAACACTAGCAGCAGCCGTATTTATTTATGTAGAGTCTTTAAGAGATGTTCAAAATAATGGCGAAAATCTATGTGTAGAAGGATGGGTAACAGGTATCGATACGAATCTTACAATACCATTTGGAAACGAGTCTGTTGATGTATGGCATGTTACGCTTAGTGATGATCTGACAGGTAGTACAGACTATATGTATCAAATGATATTCGATGGTTTATTGCCACCACTAGAAGGCGACAATATTCGACTTTCCTATGAATTCTATTTATATAATAATACAAAATATTTTAGAGTATATGATGTGGTGGAGCTATGAAACTAATGAAGAAGTCCGATTGGGTGGCCATCAGTGCCTTTCTCCTGGTTTTGACTGTAATATCATTATGGTGTGTGGATATATCAATCTCAGCGATGCTTTCTGGTGGATATTTAACAAATGGTTTTGCGATAGCTGATCCATTTAAACAGTATCATGTAGGTCTGTACATAATAATACTTGCAACATTTTCAAATTTCCTAATTATATTACACATCATCTTAAGGGATCCTAGTCACAAAGAGGAAAAAACTAGTGGAAATTATGAACAAACCCCAAGATTTGAGGATAAACAAACGAAGACACCATTGGTTTCGAAGCGATTACAGCCATAACAGCACAAACAATAGCATTAATTATTTTGAGCACGCAACAGGTTTAAAAAAGAATTTTTTGGAGGTATTTTTCGCCAAAAATATGTAGGCAAATAAACATTTGTCGGGTACAAAATGATATGTTTTAAGCATATCCTGCTGCACCTCATTCAATTTTTTTCTGACATCAGTATTTTTCATAATAATATATTTTTAAAAATTTCAAAAATTTTATATAATTGTAGTTACAAATATATATGTTGGATGGAAGAGGTGTTTTTCTGGGACAATCCAGACAGTAAACCAAACAAAACTGTAATGTATAATAAGCATCAATCAGCCCCTCGATGGAAGGCTCTATTGAAGGTATTTAAAGATAAGCATTTAGATTACATAAAGAATCACTATAATGTGTATGTGTATTGCTCATTACCATATCCTCCCGATTCTAAAAGTAAAAAGGACATCATATCTAAATTTTTGAGATAAACTGCTAAAAAGACAAGTTTTATTTTTCATAAAAAACATCCAAAAGAATTATCAAAACTAAAATGATATTGGATATTGCTTAGTACGGATCTCAGTTTCGACAATAATTGGTTTAATTCGGATAGTGATTACAATTTATAGAGAAGGCAACAAAGATGATTTATCGGAGACATCATTATGAAAATATACGAACTTATTGAACATACGGCGGATGTAGGTATAAAAGCATATGGCAAAAACATTTCAGAAGCTTTCGAAAATGCAGCTAAAGGCATGTTTGACATCATTACGGATAAATCTGAAATAGAGGCTGTTGGAGAGTATGAAATCCACTTAGAAGCACAGGATTTGGAGCAATTGTTGGTTGATTGGTTATCTGAATTGCTATTTTTAAACAGCGCAAAAAATCTGGTTTTTAGTTTTTTCAAGGTGGAACTTGACGAAAAGAACAACAGTCTTTCCGCGCATGTTTTCGGTGAAAAATATAACATATCTAAACATAAAATTGGTTCTGAGATAAAGGCCGTGACATATCATATTCTAGAAGTAAGGAATAAACGTCCTTATCATGTTCAGGTTCTTTTTGATATATGATGAAGATTAATACTTTCAACCAACCTATATTTTTGTTTAAATAGTTGAGATGCTGTTACCTTTTTAAAGTAGTTGACCGGACGGTCCTCACCCTTGATTAATACTACTTTTTTCTCCTCCCAAAACCCCCGTCCGGCTTCTCCTCACACGGGTAGAGTTATAGGGTAAATATTATATGGGGCATTTTAATAACGATTGTTAATAACTGGTGAAAATAATGGCAGACAATAAGATTACGGAAGATATGAACATAAAAGAGGTTATTGATAAATATCCAGAGACGGTAAGTGTTTTTGCTAAATATAACATGGGTTGTATTGGTTGCATTGCTGCATCTTTTGAAAAAATAAAGGATATTGCCGGTGTTCACGGTGTTGATGTAGAATCTTTTGTTAACGATCTTAATTCCGCCGTAAAAAATTAGTAATATTGCTATAGGGTGCTTTTAGTAATTACAAGCTCTCCATGTTTTATTCCTTTCAATGATTTAATGTTATCTGCAAGTTTTTGTATTTTACCAGTTTTTCCTTTTAAAACAAGAACCTCAAGGCAGTTATTGTGATCGATGTGTATATGTGTTGTTGACAGTATTTCTTTGGTATGATCGTGCTGTAGATCAAGGAGCTTGTTTGTAAGGTTTCCTGTGTGATGATCATATATCATTGTTAATGTGCCTATTGATTCCGCATCGGGGTCTTTGTTTTTCTCTCTTATGAGATTCTTTCTTACAAGATCTCGTATCGCCTCTGAGCGGTTTGTGTACCCTTCTTTTTTAATAATCTTGTCAAATTTTTTGAGAAGATCCGGTTCGATTGATACGCCAAATCTGGTTATTTTTTCCATAGTAACACTCTTCACACATAATCGTGTTACGAATATAAATTTTTTGCTACCGAAATAGATATATATGCGATTTCACCTTCAAGTGTTACGAAATTTAAAATATTATTACGAAAGGGAGGTAAAAAATGAAATACACACATAAACAAAAGACTATGTTATTTTCTGTATTGATGATGGTAGTATTGTCATCATGTTTTATGCTACAATCACCGGCTGAGGAGAATACAACCATAATTATTTGCACAAATTCCATGCTTGCTGATTTCACATCAAACATTTTGACAGATAACGTAACAATAGAATACATAATGCCTGCTGGTGCTTGTCCAGCACATTTTGATACGTGTCCTAGTGATGTCTCTTTGATCGCATCGGCAGATATTATCATCTCCTTGGGGTGGGAACCTTGGCTTGAATCGTTGTTAACATCGTCCGGAAATATTGATGTTGAACAGATTAAATGTGCCCAACCAGGTGAATGGAATATTCCATCAGGTGCAAAAAAATATGTAGAGAAGATAAGAGACGGGCTCTCACTTTTGCTCCCGGATTATAACAATTCTATTCAAACAAACGCACAAAATTACATAATACAAATTGATGAGACTGCCGAATATCTTCAGAACATAGTTATAAACAATGGTTCTGTTGGAAAGAAAGTGATCTGCATGCAATGGCAAAAGGATTTTCTTGAATGGTTGGATTTGAATGTCACCTACTCGTATGCACCTCCAGAGGGTCTTTCAGTTCAGGACGAACTTGATGTCATCAATGCTGCGTCTAGTGGAGACATTTGTGCTGTGATTGACAATTTACAAAGTGGAACTGATTTTGGCGCCCGAGTCGCCTCAGAATCCGGAGCAAGTCACATTATTTTCACCAACTTCCCAGGAGCAATTCCCGGCGCCGATACCTATTTAAAAATGATCACCTACAATACAAAACAACTCATGGAAGGCATTGAAACTTACGGGTACAAGCAAGGCGGAATACAAGAGCTTGAAAGCCAAATTTCAGGACTTGAATTACAACGAAACGGATCTCTAGCTGTTGCGGCAATGTTTGGAATTCTTACATGCGTCTTTTTTGTGATGTATAGGAAAAAATAATTGGTGTTGGAGAATGAATGAAACACTAAAGCAAATCGAACGATTTCATGGTCATCTTGGCCCATATGCGATAATTGGATATAAAATGGGAGAAATTGCAAATAAAACACTTGGATCAGATCCATTCTCAAAGAAGGCGGTTGTTTGGACCGGTACAACACCGCCTTTGTCATGTATCATTGATGGACTGCAGATGAGTTCTGGATGTACCTTGGGGAAAGGAAATATTCTAGTTCATCAGGAAGGTTCTCCAAAAGTACAGTTTACAAACAATGATGGAAAACAAATAGAAATAACTTTAAAACCTAGCATAAAACAAGAGATTGATACCACGGTGACAGAAGAAAATATAGTTAGTTTTTCTGAGAAATTCTACCGAAGGACTGACCAAGAATTATTTGATATTTCATAATATGTGTGAAAATCACCATGAACATTATTAAACTGGAAAAAATTGAAACAATCTATGAAGGAGAAAGAACACCTGTTATTCGGGGCATAAATCTAACAGTTAAATCAGGCGAATTTATTGCGATTATTGGGCCAAATGGTGCAGGAAAAACCACTCTTCTAGAAACGGTTAATGGTCTTCTTAGTTATACTATCGGCAAAGGATTTGTTTTTGGAAAAGAAATTTCAAAGAATAAAACAGAAATTCGCAAAGAGATAGGATATGTTATCCAGAATTTTGAGATGGATCCTTTAGCACCATTTTTAAGCAAGGACATCGTGATGTCAGGCAGAACTGGAAAAATAGGCATGCTTCGCTTTGCCTCTAAGAAGGACTGGGAAGCAGTCTGGTATAGTATGGGCCTTGTTGGGATGATTGATTTCGCGCATCGACCTATCGGAAAATTATCTGGAGGGGAATTCCAAAAGATTCTATTAGCACGGGCACTTGCACAACAGCCAAAGCTTCTACTTTTGGACGAACCATTTTCCAATCTTGATTTTTCTGCAAGAAAGCAAATAGAGATACTACTAAACAGACTCCATGAACGTCATAAAATAACCATCATTATGGTTTCTCATGATCTCAGTTTTGTTCCACCAAGATGCACACGCATTATTGTTTTAGATAAAGGCGAAATTATCATGGATGGAGCTAAAGAGAAAATTTTGACATCTGATACAATCAACAGTATTTTTCATAAAAAAGGAGAGGGACAATGATTGAACTCCCTATTGTACTCCTCATTACTTCTGTTCTTGGAGCGGTGCTTGCCGGATTTGCCTGTTCTACCATGGGCGTCTTTGTTGTTAGAATGAATCTTTCCTCGATTGGATATTGTATGTCTCACGCTGCATTTGCAGGAGCTGCGTTTGGGCTGATGATTTCAATTGACCCATTGATAAGTGCTGTGATGTTCTCATTTGGGACGGCGTTGATTCTTGGTCCACTTGCTGAAAAAGCGCGACTTGAAAGCAACGTCGTAATAGGTTTTCTTTTTTCCATAATGATTGCTTTGGCGTTTATATTTCTAAATTTTATCCCGGGTCAGGCTGCTAGTGGAACCGCATTACGAATCCTATGGGGAAGTATTTTCTCAGTAGGATACAGTGATTTGATGTACTTGTTTTTGCTTTCTTTTGCTCTTATCCTCTTTATCACATTATTTTACAAGGAATTGCTTGCTGTAATGTTTCACAGAAAACTAGCCGAATCGTCAGGGGTTAATACCAAACTATTTTATTTTGCCGTGCTCTTTTTCACCGGTTTTGCTGTTTCACTTTCGTTACAATTGGTGGGTGGACTATTGGTATTTGCACTGATTGTAAATCCAACCTCGACGGCATATCAGTTTTTCTATGATTTTAAAAAGATAATAGTAGCTTCTCCAGTGATTGGTATTGTCAGTTGTCTTGTTGGATTTTGGTTATCATTGATGACAGATTTCCCCATAGGTGCATCGATTGTGATAATATCTGCAATATTTTTTGCCATTGCCATTGCAATCTCCCCAAAAAGAAAAAAAGGAAATGGAAAAAAGAATAAAATAAAGACTAGATCTGTGCAAAGTTAAAACAAACTATTCAATTTTTTCCCTCTTCTTTTCTTCCAATTTCCCTTGTGATATGCATAGTTGGCAAGCAACGGAAATGTAAGAGTTGCTTCAGAAAATACCATTTGTTCATAAAGGGTATCTACTTTACCCCAGGAATTTGCTTCTTTTAATGTTGAACCAGAAAGCGCCCCATCTTTTTCGTCCGCTACGGTTAATTGTATCGCATATTTGTGCATGGGTGTGTCAACACCCAAAATATCGGCAGCAACTACTGTGTCTTGTACAAAGTTTTTAGGAACTCCCCCACCGATTATAACCAGGCCAGTTTCCTTTGATTTTATCTTAAGTTCGGTAAGCTCTTTAAAATCCTTGACTGAATCAATTGATATGTGCTCTTTTCTCTCAGTTTGATGAAATACAAGACCAAATCCTGCACTAGAGTCAGAAAAAGCAGGACAAAAAATCGGCACATTGTTTTTATATGCAGTAAGGACAAAAGATTCGGAATTTTTTCCATGTTTTCCTAAGTATTTGCCCATTTCGATTATGAATTCTCTTGATGAATATGCTTTAGGTGTCATTGAATCAGCAATTTTTTTTATCGTCATATCGCAGATGCGCAAGTCATCTTCATCAATAAACGTATCATAAATTCTGTCGATTGACAGTTTCCTTAGTTCGTTGTCATCTACATCTATAAATCCCCGGTAATGATAAAATCCCAATCCTTCGAAGAAATCTTGATCAACTACGAT
>RCNB010002469.1_pt1 | contig 11316 bp, 5 predicted proteins | sample 2041321 | NCBI WGS metagenome assembly RCNB01 (sample SAMN09708232, study PRJNA481090) | Marine sediment metagenome, whole genome shotgun sequencing project.
GCCAAAAGACAAATGACCTGGTTTAAAAATAAAATAGAAAATATCGAATGGATAGATCTGGATAAAATTAACGAAAATGAAGTAATTTCAAAAATAGAAAATATTTTAAAATATTTTCCAAAAAAAGAAGGATTTTTGAAATTTATGTAGTATAATATATATAAAAGTGAATATATATTCTATTCTATAAAATATTAATAATATTTTATCAATAAGAAGGTGAAGTCTTAAAGTAATATTCCAAGAAAAGTTGAGAAAGGTACACTATCCGAAAGGATAGGCCGCAAAGCTTTGGGTCTAAATCACTATTAGTGACATGACCGCCAAACTGCCGATTTTTTTTATTTTAAAAAGATAAAAAAGGTGGGCAGTTTTTTTATTCTATTTGCTCCAACCCACCCTAAGCAATAATAGGAGGCGATATTTCTTGACTTTATTGAAATTATTTAAATTAAGACTTCAATCTTATGTTAAAAAAATAAAAAAAGTAAATCTTTATGAAAAAATATCTTTATTTAAATTTACAAATAGCCATATTAACTCTCATCATCACAGGTTTGGTTCTTACCTTAATGACATCATGGAATTAAAGCCAGACAAGCAAAGATGGGGAAGATGGGAATAAGTCAAAGGGACGTTTCGTTTTGCATGCCCAGTCACATTTATTTCTATTTAATTTCCCCCACATAAACATAAATCTTTTAATGGGGTGAATCCAGCTCCAACTTCATCCCGGATAATTCTTTCTGCACTTCCGCAAAACGCAGGGAATAGTACTCCCTGTAATAGCTCAAAAATTCGGTAGCTTTTAACGGAAAACCTATAAGATCTAAGGAGTTTCTTAACCAGATGGTTTGGGCTTTAGATGTTATTATAGATAGATGTCATAAATCTAATTTAAGATAAGCCGGAGCATTATTCAGGAAAACTAATAATAACTTTAAATCCCTTAAAAACTTTAATCTCTTAATCTCTGAACCATAATTCCACTGATAATCAGGACAATACCCCCGATTAACTGGATAAAATTAATATTTTCATTTAGGAATAAAATACCCAGAATTAAATTGATGACAGGAACAAACATAGTCATCATGACATAATAAGTCATACTGGTAATCCGAATAGTTTTATTCATAAAAAGAATGATTAGTGCCTCTGATAGACCGGAAAGGAAGACGAACAGGATTCCTGTTGAAGAAAATACATTGACCTTCAGAATAAAGATGAGTATTAAGGCAAAGATAGCAGCGCAAGAAGTGACTCCCCAGCTGATTATTTCCGGCTCAAGCATTTTTGCCAATTTCTTATTAATGATAGAGAAGGAGGAAAAAAAGAAAGCGGCTACTATAATTAACAAATCACCAAAATGTGGAAGGATAAATTGTCCCCTGGTAGTAACCAGATAGATGCCCGTAAAAAAGGTGAAGGCAAGAAATATTTTTTCTTTGGTGATTTTTTCTCTGAAAAAGAAAAATGCAAGGATAGGAACAAAGATTAAGTTACTTTTGATAATAAAGCTATAATTAATCGAGGTAGTGAATCTAAGGCCGTAGGTACTGGCAAGATAAGCAGAAATGAGAAAAAAACCAGCAAAAAATGCATTTTTCCATTCCCACCGTTTTATGTCTTTAATTTTTCTACTATTATTTCTCTGAAAAAGAAGAAGGTTTATGTTCAGAATAATAGAGGCAATTAATAAAAATTGAATCAACAAAGTCATAGGTGGTACACCTTTAGTCAAAGCTATCTTTTTAAAAAAGATAGAAAATGAGAGTAAAATTGCTACAGTAGAACCATAAACTAATCTTTTGGGAATCATATTTACCTCAAATAATTTAAATCGACACAATAACTAATAATAACAGATTAGTTATGTAATTTAAATAAAAAATATCGATAAGTGTGAACCAACCTTCCGGATTCCTTGCATTAAAAGAGCAGGGGACTTTTTGTTAAATTACAAAAAACAGGTCTTCTAATTTCGTTTTTAAAGGGGTCTATTACAAAATAGAGGAGGAAATCATAAGGGCAAGTCAAATATTCTTCGTATACGCAGTATATGAGCGTTTTTATTAAATCCTTCAAAGTCTTTGTTTGTATAGAGATTTGCCGTTATATTTGAGACTTTAGGAGAAGAAATCCTATCTTTATTAAATTATTTTCCTCAAAAAAGAAGAATTTTTTAATTTAAGAATCAGGGGGGACATTCTTCTTTTATATTCCCGCATTTATACTTGGCGGAAAGTAAAGTGTGTCCGCTCTATAATAATTCCTTTCCCAAAAAAGAAGGATTTTTTAGAATTATGTAGTATACTTAATAAATATACGTAAAATATTTCACTTAAATAATTTTTTTATGTTTTTGTAATTTTGAATAAATTTGACAAGGTTAAAAGTAGAAACTACAATATAAAATATGATAATTTTCTAAAAATCTTTTAGAAAGGATGTTTAAGAAAAATATTTTGAAAAAAGTTATTCCTAAATTCAAATTCCCTTTTAATATGAAAAGAATTGGGATAGATATTGGTTCTGATAATCTTAAAGCAGTTGTGATAGATGGAAAAAATATAACTTCTTATCTAAAAAAAATAGATGGAAAACCAATTTATGCTTTAAAAGAAACATTAGATGAAATTATAACAAAACACAGTAACGAGGCTTATCTTGGTGTAACCGGGGTTAATTCAATTTCTTTATTAGATGTTCTAAATGAAAAACAAATGATAAGTGAATTAATTGCGACTAAAGGGGGCATTGCATATCTTGGTCTGGACATTAAGGAAAATGAAAAGTTTGCAGTCATTGATGTTGGCGCTTCAAACCAGAGGTGTTATGAATTTGGAAAAGATGAAAATAGTGGAAAATATATTTTAGAACATAATTATTTACAGAATAAATGTGGTGCCGGTTCAGGTTTGTTACTTGAGCATATGGCAAAAAGATTTGAATATGGTTCAATAGAAGAACTGTCTAATGTAGCTAATCAAACTGAAAAAACCATAAAGCTTTCTGCAAAATGTGGTGTTTTCCGTGAATCTGATGTTGTGCACCAACAGCAAAAGGGAACATCAAAAGAGGTATTGGCTGCTTCACTTTATAGAGCCTCTGCTGATAGTTTTAAGACCATTCTCTCCAATGGAATGATACCTGAAGGAAGGATTATTCTTATTGGTGGTCTTTCTCTTAGTAAAGCCTTTGTTAAGCATCTAATGGATGTTTGCAAAATCTCTTCCGAAAGAGTGATTATTCCAAAACAAGGATTACATATAGGTGCAATTGGTGCAGCAATCTATGGTCAACAGGTTTATTTGAATAATATAACAAAAAAATTAGAGCAAAAATTGACCGAACCCTTTAACTATGAATCACAGGGTTCTCTAATCCTCAAAAAATCCATAATTATGAAACCAAAAGAAGATTGGCCTTATGGTGCAGATGTTCCTTTAGCTGGCTTAGGAATTGACATAGGCTCTGTTAGTACAAAGGCTGCATTAATAGCAAAAATTAATGGTAAGTTTAGATTGCTTGCTTATCACTACAGGAGAACAGAGATAGATCCTGTTGGGGCTGCAATAGATGTTATAAACAAAGTATATGATCAGGTTATAGAAAGGGGCTATAAAATTGAGAAAGTTGTTGCAGGAACAACTGGAAGCGGAAGACAGCTTACCGGTTTTATAGTTGGAGCTTCCAAAGAACATATTGTTGATGAAATCACTGCACAGGCTGCAGGCATAACAACAGTCTATCCTCAAAAAGAATTTAGTATTATTGAGTTTGGTGGTCAGGATTCAAAATTTATTAATATCAGCCAAGGGGTGGTTGTTGGTTTTGAAATGAATAATGCATGTGCTGCTGGAACAGGAGCATTGCTTGAAAAATATGCCATGCGTAGGGGTATTAAAATAGAAGATTTTGGGGATATTGCATTAAGAGCAAAGAAACCTCCTGATATAGACAGCACTTGTGCGGTTTTGTCAGAGCAATCAATAATAAAATATGAGCAAAACAATGTATCTTTAGAGGATTTATGTGCTGCCCTTACATTGGCAACTGCAAGAAACTATTTAGCAAAAGTAATTAGAGGCAAAGAGATAAAAGAAAAAGTTGTTTTCCAGGGTGCAACTGCATTTAATCTTGGACAGGTTGCTGCCCTTGAAACTGTTCTTGGAAAAGGGATAGTTATACCTCCTTGGCCGCATATAACCGGAGCAATAGGCGCAGCAAAATATGCATATGATACCTCTAATTTAGGTGGTTTTAGGGAATTTAAAAAAATATCAAATCTAAAATACAGTGTAGGGCCTTTTGAATGTACAAATAAAAAGTGTGGAAATGACTGCAACATAATAATGGCTAAAATTGGAGATGAAGAGTTTTATATAGGTGACAGATGCCAGAGATATAGTGCAAAAAAAGATGAGAAAAAAATAAAACCACCCAATTTATTTAAAGAAAGGCAGAAAATAATGGAGGGTGCATGCAAATGAAAGTTGGAATTCCAAGGGGCTTGTTATTTAATGATTTCTCGCCCTTGTTTATTCCTTTTTTTAAGTATTTAGGAATAGAAACTGTAATTTCAGATGAAACCAATAGGAAGATAATAAATCGTGGTCTGGAGATAGTACCAGCAGAATATTGTTTTCCAACAAAGGTTGCCTATGGCCATGTTGACAATTTACTAAAAAAACTAAAAAAAGATGATTTTATTTTTATTCCCCATATTGCAAATACTGGAAAACCAACTGGCAGCTATAAGTATTGTGTTACATGTCCATGGACACAATCTGCACCGGATCTCATGAAATCTGCACCAAAGCTCATTGAAGAAGGCCTTAACCTGGAAAAGCTTATTTCTCCTTCGCTGTTTTTTGATTGGGGATTAAATCATATTGAGGATCAGATGAAGAAAGCTGTAGCAAAGATGGGTTATAGCACAAAAAATGTTAGGGCTGCGCTTCAAGAGGGATTAATAAATAAAGAAAAGTTTGATAAGAAAATTGAGGAAAAAACAAAAGAAATCTTTGATTCTATTAAAAAATATAAAAAAAACGAACCTGCTTTTTTGGTGATGGCAAGACCATACACAGCTTATGATGCAAATGTTAACAATGATATTGTCAATAAAATTTTAGATGCTGGTTATCTGGCAATACCTCTTGAACTTGCTCCCATAGGATCAATAGATATTTCTACACAAATGCCAAAAATGTACTGGATACAGGGCCAAAAGAAGCTAGCTGCAATAGAATTAATAAATAAAAATAGGAATTTATTTGGAATTGATATAACCTATTTTGCCTGCGGTCCTGATACCCAGATAAACCAGCAAATGCTATGCAGAGCACAAAAGCCATTTTTAACAATTGAAATGGATGAGCATACTGGGGATGCTGGAATTGATACTAGATTACAGGCATTCTTTAATACTGTTAAATCTTACTTAGGGATAGAAGCAAAGCAGACCAGCAAGGTTTTTAGTGTCAAACTAAAAGGTCTTGATGAGGTTAAAGACAAAAAAATTCTTGTTTTTCCTCCAATGTCAAAACATAATTATGCAATATCTGCTGTTTTTAATGCCTATGGAATTCAATCAAGGGTTTTAGAGGTAAGCTCTGATGAAACCCTGGAAAGAGCGAGAAGCTGTACATGCGGCTTAGTATGCACACCCTATCTACATACTACAGAGGCTATGCTTAATTTTATGCAAAAACCAGGTTTTGAACAAGAGAAATTTGCCTTTTTTCAGGCAACAACTGATTGTGGCCCATGTAGACTAGGGCAGTATGCAAGTCTAGAATCTCTTTTATTCCAGAAAAAGGGAATAGATGTTGATATAATAACAGGCGGTGAACTAGGAAGTGAGTTCAATCTTGGCATACCCTTACCAATCAAGGTCTGGTCTGGTATTACTGCAGTTGACCAGCTTGAAAAAATGAGAATGCACACAAGACCCTATGAGGTTAATAAAGGAACTTCAGATCAGATTTATGAGAAATATCTGAAAAGGCTTCTTGATTATTTAGCAGATCCAAAAACTAATCTTGGAAAAATGAAAACCTATTTAACTATTGGGAAGGCATTTTTTTCTAATTTATTTGATGGAAAATTATCTCCTATTGAGGAAATCTTAAAAAAAGCTCAAGAGGAATTTTCTCAAGTCAAAAGAACTAATGAAGAAAGACCAAGGATCGGAATAGTTGGCGAGTTCTATGTAAGACTTCATGAGCCAGCTAACCAAAGAATTATAAGAAAGCTAGAGGAAAAGGGAGCAGAAATTTGGTTAGCTCTAGCAGCAGAATATCTGGCTTATTCTTATCATCTTGGTTCTGTTATTGCAAGAGAAAAATTCAGCTTAAATAGAAAAAAAGAGGATTTAAGGGAATGGTTTTTGCAATCAATATTATACAGAGTTATGATTGGTTATGAGCATAAGTTGTTTAAAGCAACCTTACCATACATGCAAGGCTTTGACGATATACATGCAAAAGAAATAGTTTCAAATGGTGGGAAATATATTAGACATTATATTGGCGGAGAAGCCATAGTAAGTATGGGAAAGGCAGTAGATTATGCCAAAAGGGGCTTAGATGGCATTATCAGTGTCATTCCATTTAACTGCATGCCGGGACTGATTGTAGCTGGTTTTATCCCTAAATTCAGAAAAGATAATAACAACACTCCCTTTGTGTCAATAGAGTATGATGGTTTTCAGGATAGTACTAGAGAAATTAGAATAGATACCTTTATTGCACAAGTAAAAGAGAGATATGAGAATAAAAAAGATAAATCAATCTCAAAATAAGACAAGAGGGCGTTTCGTTTGACATACCTATATTGTTCCCCCCTGTCCCCGTTTTCCTTACGCAATACGCGATACGGAGTGATAATAAAGTTGGATTTTTGGGGACAAATGTAGTAATATAAAAAAGCACTAAGCACTGATAGGATAACACTAAAAAGTACAATATAAAATAAAATAAGGGGATTGATTTATGGATCACGGAGAGTCTAAAGCAACGGTTAATTTTATTCAGGAGATCATCAATCAAGATAAAAAAACGAATAAATATAATGGAAGGGTCCGTCTTCGGTTTCCTCCGGAACCTAATGGATACCTGCACATCGGTCACGCCAAGTCTATCTGCTTGAATTTTGGTTTGGCCGCCCAAAATGGTGGTCTATACAATCTCCGCTTTGACGATACAAACCCCGACAAGGAAGATGTGGAGTATATTGATTCCATAATCAACGATGTTCGCTGGCTGGGATTTGACTGGGATGATAGGCTTTTTTATGCTTCCGATTATTTTGAAAAGATGTATAATTACGCCGTTAATCTAATTAAAGCAGGTAAGGCTTACGTGTGTGACTTGAGCCCCGAAGAAACCAGGAAGTACCGCGGAAATTTCAAGGAGCCGGGAAGAGAAAGCCCATATCGCAACCGTTCTGTGGAAGAGAATTTGGATTTATTTCGGCGTATGCGGGCTGGTGAATTTCCTGACGGTTCCCGGGTATTGAGGGCTAAAATTGATATGTCTTCACCTAATCTGAATATGAGAGATCCCGTTCTTTACCGTATTTTGAAGGCTGTACATCCCCGGACGGGGGATAAGTGGTGTATTTATCCCATGTACGACTATGCTCATCCTCTTGAGGATTATTATGAAAAGATTACCCATTCTGTTTGTACTCTGGAGTTCGAAGACCATCGCCCTCTGTACGATTGGGTTCTCAATGCACTGAATCTTTCAGATTTACCCCAGCAGATAGAATTTGCCCGCCTCAACTTAACTAATACAGTGATGAGCAAACGGAAGCTTCGTAGGCTGGTGGAAGAAGGTTATGTAACTGGATGGGATGACCCTCGGATGCCGACTATAGCCGGTCTGCGGCGCAGGGGCTATACCCCGGAGGCTATCCGAAATTTTTGTGAGCGTATTGGGGTAGCCAAGACTAATAGTGTAGTGGATATCCGCTTTTTAGAATACTGCATACGTGAGGATTTAAATGTAAAAGCTCCCAGGGTTATGGCAGTACTGAGGCCTTTAAAATTGGTTATTGATAATTATCCTCGTGATATGGTAGAAGAGATGGAATCAGAAAATAATCCTGAAGATCCTACTGCCGGGAATCGTAAGATACCTTTTTCCAGGATTATCTATATTGAACGGGGAGACTTTCATGAGGTCCCACCGAAGAAATATTTTCGCCTGTCTCCCGGCCGCGAAGTCAGATTAAAAAATGCTTATATTATTAAATGTGAAGGATTTGTTCGAGATGAAAAAACGGGAAAGATAAAAGAAGTACATTGCACTTACGATCCGGAAAGTAAAAGCGGTATGCCGGGCGCCAAACGTAAAGTAAAAGGAACTTTACACTGGGTTTCCGCAGACCATGCCTTGAAAGCAGAGGTGCGCTTATACGACTATCTTCTGCTGGACCAGAACGAGAGAGCGGAAGAGCAGGAGGAAGGGGAAGATTTTATAAAGCAGCTTAACCCAAACTCATTGGAAGTGCTAATTGATTGTTTGGTGGAACCCGGTTTAGTGGAAGCGGTTCCCGGTAGCAGGTATCAGTTCATGCGAAAAGGTTACTTTTGTATTGATTCCGATTCAAGATCGGATAAGTTAGTTTTTAACCGAATTGTATCTTTACGGGATACTTGGGATAGAATCCTGAAAGCTGAAAAAAATTGAATAATATGAGTTAATCTGTTATAAATAGATAAGTAAAAAGTGGTTTTAGGTGAAAAATATTTATGGAATTTGTAAAAGATAAAAGATTAAATTTTATTATCAGTATAGCCATTGGTCTTGTGGCTCTGTTTTATGTATTGAGCAAGCTAAAGTGGTTATTCATTTATTTTAGCTTTGCCTTTATTTTAGCTTACTTTTTTGATCCTTTATATAAATTTCTTCTTGATAAAAAGGTGCCGAAAGTACTGGCCATTATTATTGTCTTTGGTATTATAATTGCCTTGTTAATCCTAACCATATTTTTTCTAATTCCCAGCCTGATTAATCAACTTAATATTTTATATAAAGAAATTCCTAATTTTATCGAAAATTACCAAAATCTAATATTATCTATTGAACCGCAACTCTCTAAATTCATAAATCCGGCTGATGTTGCGATTTTACTCACAGAAAATTTATCTGAACTACAGAGGAGTGTATTGGGTTTTTCGCAAAGCATTATAATTTATTTGTCCAATATAGTTTCCAGTATTACCTTTGGCATAGTAATTGTCCCTTTAATCTTATTTTATATAATGAGGGATATGCTTGTATTTAAAGAAAATTTGTATATTTTTGTATCAAAGGATAATAAAAAAGAATTTAAAGAGGTACTGGAAGAGATAGATAATATTGTCAGTGGGTTTATTCGTGGTCGAATAATAGTCTGCTTTATCGTAGGGACTTTGATTGGCATAGGGCTTTACTTCTTGAATTTGAAATTTGCCTTGATTATTGGAATAGTTAGTGGAATTTTTAATTTTATTCCTTATTTAGGTCCTATGGTAGGAGTTGTTCTGACTTTAATTTTTGCCTTGGGCAGCCCCTGGTGGATATTGTTGATGATTGTAGTTTTATTTGTTTTGGTTAATCAGCTTGAGGCGGTATATCTTAATCCCAATATCTTGGGAAAGGGATTAGGTTTACATCCATTAACCGTAATCTTATCGATGTTAATTTGCGGTCAGGTATTAGGAATATTAGGAGTATTAGTGGCCGTTCCTTTGACAGCTATCTTGAAAGTTTTAGCTATTAGATATTTAGTCCAGGAGGGATAGAACAGGTTATATGAAAAAAATATTCTATACAATTATAATAACAGCTTTATTTGCTATTTTATTCCCTCTTTCTTCAACTTTCGCCCAATCTTCAGAAATAAAGATATTATTAGATAACCAGCCTCTCGAAACCGTTGTCCCTTCAGTTATCGAGAATGACCGATTATTTGTTTCAGCTCGTAATGTAGTAGAAGCTTTAGGCGGGAGGATTACCTGGTTCCCCGCTTTAAAGTTGATGACCATAAATATTAATGGACATACAACCCGTTTAGTAATCGATGACCCTTCTTTAGAGAGGGATGAGAAGATAATTTCTCTGGAAATGCCAGCAAGAATTCTCGATAACCGGGTAATGATTCCCTTGGAAGTTATAAAAATCATTGCCGAGGTAGATATTAAATGGGAGAACCAGACCAAGACTTTATCTATTAATACTATAAGACCCTATCTATTAGAAGTTAGAAGTTATTCTCATCCCGATAAAACCAGGGTGGTAATAGATTTATCTGAAAAGACAGAATTTAGAGCAGATAAATTAATAAATCCGGATAGAATTTTTATCGATATAATGGGTTCTGTTGTAAAATTAGAAGATACCTCCAAGCAGATAAAGATAGATGATGGGGTAGTAAAAACAGTAAGGGCAGCTCAATTTAATGAAGAAACTACCAGAGTTGTATTTGATCTTTATCAGCAGGCCAAATACGAGCTTTTCAGTCTTATTGAACCCGATAGGGTGGTGATTGATATATTCAAATCAGGTAAACAGGCAGCTATTTCTGAAATTCTTCCCGCTAAACCCGAAGAAAAGCCTGTTCCCGGACCTGAGATAACCGGTAAGAGAGTAGTAATTATTGACCCCGGACATGGGGGAAAAGACCCGGGAGCGATCGGGCCTACCGGCTTGAAAGAAAAAGATGTTACTTTGGGAATCGCTCTTCATTTAGAGAAACTGTTAAAAGGGTCCGGTATTCCTACTTACTTAACCAGAAGTAAAGATGAATTTGTTTATTTGGAAAATAGAACAAATTTTGCTAATCAGAAAAATGGTTTTGTGTTTGTAAGTTTACACGCTAATTCAGTTTTAAATCATCGTCCCAGTGCTGGAGGAATAGAGACCTTCGTATTGAGTTCCAAATATATCGGTGCTTCAGCCAGAGATGTAGCAGATAGAGAAAATAGAGCCAGCAGGGCTCATCCGGAAGTAGATACTGATTTAGCTTTGATTATCGCTGACCTGGAAGAAAGTGCTAACATTAAATATAGTCTCGATTTTGCAGATGTTGTACAGAAAAAATTAGTAAATTATCTAAAATTAGAAGATAGGGGAGTAAAACAAGCTCCATTTGTAGTGTTAAAGGGAGCAAATATGGTAGCTGTTATTATAGAGGTTGCTTTTATTTCTAATCCTAAAGAGGAAAAATTATTAAAAAATAACGAATTTAAGCAAAAAAGCGCTCAGGCCTTATTTGAAGCAATAAAATATTATATAGAAAATGCCCCGGATAATGGTG
>RCNB010002471.1_pt1 | contig 11313 bp, 7 predicted proteins | sample 2041321 | NCBI WGS metagenome assembly RCNB01 (sample SAMN09708232, study PRJNA481090) | Marine sediment metagenome, whole genome shotgun sequencing project.
CGTAAGGCGCAATTCTTGAGGAATGAGGCGTACTTACCGTACGTCGTAGTGACAAAAGATGAAGCTCAACACCGCAGATGGACTTTTTGCGAAGTCGTCACTATTGGATCGTCACCTCTCTTAGAAGCCTGATCTCTTCCAAAACCTTACCTGAACCCAAAACCACTGTAGACAACGGATCATCAGTAACCTTGATTGGCAAAGAGGTCTCTTCCCGTAGAAGTTTGTCCAAGTTCTTAAGCAAAGCACCACCACCAGTCATGACAATACCATTGTCAACAATGTCTGCGGCTAATTCGGGTGGGGTTTGTTCCAGGGCCGTCTTTACGGTTTCCACAATTGATTCAATCTGTTCTGCAATTGACACACGTATTTCTTCTGAATCAATAGCCAGGATCTTTGGTATACCTGAAACCAGGTCCCTTCCTTTGACCTCAATGGTTTCTAGATTTTCCGGATTAGGATAGGCGTTGCCTATGGTCGTTTTGATAAGTTCTGATGTTCTTTCTCCTATCAGAAGATTGTACTTACGTTTTATGTACTGAACGATAGCCTCATCCATCTTATCTCCACCTACACGAATGGAACGGCTGTAAACAATTCCCGCAAGAGATATTACAGCAACTTCGGTTGTTCCACCACCAATATCAACAACCATATTGCACGTCGGATCGGTTATTGGAAGCCCCGCACCAATTGCCGCTGCCATAGGCTCTTCAATAAGAAATACCTCGCGAGCACCAGCAGATTCCGCCGATTCTTTTACAGCCCGCTTTTCAACCTGCGTAATCCCCGACGGCACACAGATGATGATTCTGGGGCGAATCAGACTCCTCCGGTTATGCACGATGCGAATAAAATGGCGTAACATCGCCTCAGTAACTTCAAAATCGGCGATAACACCGTCTTTTATGGGCCGGATCGCCACAATATTGCCCGGAGTTCGCCCAAGCATCCTCTTAGCCTCGGCCCCAACCGCCAATATCCTGTTCTTTGACCTATTATCCGTGCGAACTGCCACAACAGACGGCTCACTGAGAACAATCCCTTTCCCCTTGACATATACAAGAGTGTTCGCTGTGCCTAAATCAATTGCCAAGTCATTAGAAAACCTTCCGAGAAGTGCATTTAACACTTTAGCTATCTCCTATTTCCCTGTCATTATGAACATCTATGAACATCATTGTTAGGGTTCGTCACGAAATAAGTGTCTCAAGATTGCGAAAGATATTGGGTTGTATTCAAGGCGCTCGGGCGGGAGCATACCGAGGTATGTGACCAACCGAGCAACACAGAAGACTGCCCAAAAGACCAGCAAGGTGTCACAGTTATTGAGTGACGAGCCCTTAGTTCACCACCAAGCACATTGCACAAATCGTACCACTGCTGACGCAAACTCCTCAAGTCCTGGCGGATTATTAGCAAGGCCAACCTGTTATTTCAAGAGAAAAAAGATTTTTCCTAAACTAAATGGAAAAGAATTTGAAATTTGCATCATCCTGTGGTTTTAGAAGGCCTATCAGTAATTTCTCCATACCCATGGTCTATATTAATCGTATAACCTGTACTTTTTGAGAACTTATGCCTATCATGCCTTTAGTAAGTATTGTCATCCCCTGTTATAATCGCGCATGGATATTGAAAGAGGCCATTGAATCGGTTTTGTCTCAAAAGTTTCACGATTTTGAGCTAATTGTGGTAGATGACGGTTCAACGGATGAAACCCACAAATTACTTAAATCTTACGACCAAATCCGTACAATCCGACAAGAGCATCGCGGTGTGAGTGCGGCCAGAAATGCCGGTATCGTGCATGCCAATGGTGAGTTGATAGCCTTTTTGGACTCTGATGATATCTGGCTTCCCGAAAAGCTATCGACCCAAGTAGCCTTTTACGAAAAACATCCTGCCGCCCTTATTTGTCAAACTGAGGAAATCTGGTTAAGAAACGGCACTAGGGCGAATCCAAAAAACCGCCACAAGAAGCGCTCAGGGATGATCTTTGAGGATTCATTAGAGTTGTGTCTCATAAGCCCTTCCGCCGTTATGATGCGACGAAGTCTATTCGATAAGGTTGGGTTATATGATGAGAGTATGCCGGCTTGCGAAGACTATGACCTTTGGCTGAGGACAACCTGTCGATTCCCGGTTTACTTGATCGCCACACCCCTTGTAATTAAACGAGGAGGGCATGAAGATCAACTTTCAAGATCACCAGGGCTGGATCGTTTCCGCATTTATGCCCTGCACAAAATCCTTGAAAGCCCTCCAAAAGGTGGTTTATCGGAGGCACAATACGCAGCAGCTATTGATACACTATCAAAAAAATGCGCCATCTATGCAGCTGGATGTTCAAAACGGGGACGAACTGATGAGGCCAACTACTATCTTGAGTTAAAGACAAGATTTGTGAGATAGCATCATGCATAATATATTTCTAGATATACTCCTAATAGTCGTGTCCGCTGTATTCCTTTGGAAGGGTTCTGAGTGGGTCGTAGATTCAGCTGTTCGCATTGCACACAAGCTACACATGTCAGATTTGGCTATTGGACTAACCGTTGTGGCCATCGGAACCTCTGCACCCGAATTTGCCGTAACAATAAATGCCGCCCTTCGTGGATTGTCCGATATATCTGTAAGCAACGTGGTAGGATCTAATATCTTCAATCTTGGATTTATACTGGGCGGATGTGCCGCTATCCGGACAATCGTCACAACCCCAACCATAGTGTGGAGAGACGGTCTCTTCTTGATTGCAATGTCAACCGTTTTAGCTTTATTTCTCACGGACTTGCGTCTAACACCTCATGAAGGCCTTATACTGTTTTCTTCTCTCGTTATCTATATTGGCTATCTTTTTTGGAAAAAATCCCCTACCACGGAGACAGATCATGAACAAGAAGCCTCCTTAAAAGACATACCGATACTGGTTGCAGGAATTGTCGGTGTTGTAAGTGGTGGTCACTTACTCGTATGGTCAGCGACATCCTTAGCAAGAGGGCTTGGCCTATCAGAATGGGTTATCGGCGTTACTATCGTTGCAGCGGGCACTTCAGCGCCTGAATTTGCCACTTCACTTATGGCCGCCATCAAGGGGCGTTACGCAATGTCCATTGGCAATCTCATCGGCAGTGATTTGTATAATATCCTAGGGGTTCTTGGGCTGGCCGGCATGCTTGGGCCTCTTCAGATTGACCCAGCCGGCCTGCACAGTATCTATCTTCTGGTGGCAGTAGTCGTACTAGTGGTTTTTTTTATGCGCACAGGTTTTCGAGTCTCCCGAATAGAAGGGTTCATTCTCATCGGCATCAACCTTATTAGGTGGATTATCGATTTCTCCAGTAAAGGATAGAAAAGATTGTTTTTCCCTCATATCGATGCTAATACCCATTTTATCGTAAATTCCCTACCACTAATCTCTTCATCTTTCTCCGGCAGATGAGAAGGTGCATAAGATGTCTGAAATAACCGAAACAGATGCTTCTACGGCTTCCGTCCGGAAATCATTGGTCCATCTCGGAATAGACGTAGGCTCTATCAGTGTGAACACTGTCCTTGTAAACGACTCCAGTGAAATCGTCTGGGAAGACTACAGCAGAACAAGAGGAAGGCCCTTAGAAACAACCGCATCTGTTCTAACACGCCTTTATGAAAAGATCCCAACGGAGACAATCGCATCATGTTCTCTCACCGGTACCGGAGCGACCAAGCTTGCAAAGGTGCTTGAAGGGATATTCGTCAATGAAATTATTGCTCAAACAAAGGCTGCTGAGCATTTTCACCAGGATATAAAGACAATTATCGAGATGGGCGGGGAAGATGCTAAGCTTATACTGACTCACCGTGACAGCGCAGGGAACCTCATCATAGAAGATTTTGCGATGAACAGCCTTTGTGCTGCCGGCACTGGATCATTTCTGGATCAGCAGGCGCATCGGATGGGTTACAGCATTGAAGATTTTAGCAAGCTTGCCCTGCAATCGGAAACCCCTCCTCGTATCGCCGGTCGATGTACAGTCTTTGCAAAAACCGATATGATTCACCTTCAGCAGGGAGCTACCCCGGACTTTGAGATCATTGCAGGGCTGTGTTTTGCCCTAGCCCGGAATCTAAAAAGCAATATCGGAAAAGGTAAAAAACTCCTGGCCCCTGTCGTATTTCAAGGGGGTGTAGCAGCCAATCATGGAGTCCGTAAGGCATTTCAAGAGGTCTTAAAACTTAAAGACGGGCAACTTATTGTTCCCAAACACTTTGCTTCGATGGGCGCCATAGGGGCTGTTTTAAAAACTATGGAAAATGGGACGGCTGTTAAACGCTTTAATGGCCTTGAGCTTTTAAACGAATATATTGCTACCCACAATGCCAAGGCAAAGCATCTTCCTCCTCTTGAATACAAGGCCGCTTGCCGGGATAATATCCATGGAAACGAACAAACAATTAGTCCGGAAGGACAAAAAAGCGGCCAACCGGAAGAGGTTTACCTCGGTATCGACGTCGGCTCTATAAGCACAAATGTCGTTTTGATTAATAACAACAGGAAACTCGTGGCCAAAACATACCTCATGACAGCGGGAAGGCCTCTCGAGGCGGTAAAAGAAGGACTTAGGATCATCGGTGAAAAGTACGCCGGCAAGGTCAAGGTGGTCGGAGCAGCCACTACCGGTTCGGGAAGATACCTTACGGGGGATTTTGTCGGAGCGGATATCATACGAAATGAGATTACCGCCCAGGCCACAGCAGCAGCCGACATCGATCCCATGGTAGATACCATATTTGAAATAGGTGGTCAGGATTCCAAGTATATCAGTCTCAAAAACGGCGTTATTGTGGATTTCATGATGAACAAAGTGTGCGCCGCAGGAACCGGCTCCTTTCTCGAGGAACAGGCGGAAAAGCTGGGAATGTCCATCAAAGAGGAATTTGGAAGCCTTGCCACTTCTGCAAAAAATCCGATCCGTCTTGGTGAACGTTGTACGGTCTTTATGGAATCGGATCTTGTCCATTATCAGCAACAAGGGGCTAACAAAGATGATCTGGTGGCAGGCTTAAGCTATTCTATTGTTGAAAACTATCTGAATCGTGTTGTGGAACAACGAAAGGTAGGAGACCTCATCTTTTACCAAGGAGCAACCGCCCAAAACGCCGGCATTGTGGCCGCATTTGAAAAGGTGGTGGGAAAACCTGTTACTGTTCCCCCTCATTGCGATGTGACAGGAGCCATCGGGGCAGGACTCCTTGCCATGAAGGAGCGGAATTGGAAAGAAAGTCGTTTCAAGGGTTTTGACGTAAGCAAATCTCAATACACTATCACTTCTTTCGAATGTGCAAAGTGTCCCAATAGATGCGAGATAAGAAAAGTGTCTGTGGAAAGCAGAAGACCGCTTTTTTACGGTGGTCGCTGTGAGAGGTACGAAAACAAACGCCAAAGTACAGAAAATCGCAAGCTCCCGGACCTTTTCGCCCAAAGACAAGAGTGGCTCCTTGAAACCCCTTTTCAAGAAGTGGTTTACACAGCCCCACGTGGAAGGCACGGAATTATCGGAATCCCCAGAACGATGTTCTTTATGGAGCTGGCTCCTTTTTTCATTACCTTCCTCGAAACATTAGGCTATGAGGTCATTTTTTCCGAACAAACACACAAAAAGCTCATCCACAAGGGTCTAGAGTGCATAGTGGCAGAAACCTGTTTCCCCATAAAGGTCGCCCATGGTCACATATTGGATCTCTTTGACAAAGGGGTCAAAACCATTTTCCTTCCCCATGTGGTTGATTTGAAACATGATTCTCAATCATCCTTTAGTTATTTGTGTCCCTACGCCCAAACACTGGCCTATATGATTCATTCATCCATAGATTTTAAAAAGGCGCAAGTGCGGACTTTACAACCAGTCCTCTATTTTGGAAGAGGGTATTCGAAACTCCTAAGGGGGCTGAGATCACTTTCCAAGTCGCTGGCTGTAAACTCAAGGGCTATCAATAATGCTGCCGCCTCCGCCTGGAAAGCACAGGAAAGATTTTACAACAGGCTGAGAAATCGTGGGGATGAGATACTTTCCGGCTTGGCGCCTGATGAAAAGCTCATGATAATTGTGAGCAGACCATATAATGGATTCGATCCCGGCATTAACCTGAACCTGCCCAAAAAACTTCGCGATCTTGATACCCTTGCCATGCCGGTCGATTTTCTTCGCCTTGATGAGCACTCACCCGACAATCCAAGTATCACCAGCCAATATTGGCGCTTTGGCCAAAAAATCATGAGCGCAGCGGAGATCATCAGGGATAACCCCCAACTTTTCGCCATCTATATCACAAACTTCGGATGTGGACCCGATTCGTTCATCTCGCATTTTTTTCACGACCGACTCCAGGGAAAACCATATCTTGAAATCGAAATTGATGAACACAGCGCTGATGTCGGCGCAATCACCCGCCTCGAGGCCTTTCTAGACAGCTTAAACAATGCGAGACTGAAACCGAAAAAAACCCGGAGCCAAGTCTATCACAGGCACAACGGAACATACCGGCGGAAGGTATTCATTCCACCCATGAGCGATCAAGCCTACGCTGTAGCCGCTGCCTTCAGGGCCTGTGGAGTAGACTCCGAAGTCCTTCCAGAGTCTGATGAACAAACCCTAAGCATTGGCCACCAATTCACCTCGGGCAAGGAATGCTACCCATGCATTCTTACTACCGGAGATATGATAAAACGTGTGCGCAACACCGGTTTTGACCCGGACAGATCGGCCTTTTTTATGCCCTCCGGGACAGGACCGTGTCGTTATGGACAGTATCACCGTTTTCACAGACTTGTCTTGGATAGATTGGGGTATGGGAATGTTCCCATCTATGCGCCCAACCAGAGTGAGGTCTTTTACAAGGAACTCGGAATGGTCAACGGCGATTTCCCCAAACTTGGCTGGCAGGGTCTGGTGGCTGTCGATCTATTAGAAAAGTTGGTCAGACAGGTCCGGCCTTACGAAAGAGAACCCGGAGCATCAAATCGAGCCTATTCGGATGGGCTTAAAAAGATATGTCGTACGGTCGAAAACAGAGGAAACATTGTGCGGACCTTAAGAGAAACCAAGGCCTCTTTTGAAACCATACCAAAAAACGGTTTGGGTACAAAACCGGTCGTTGGGATAGTAGGAGAGATCTACACCAGGGCCAACCAGTTTGCCAATGAAGACGCTATACTGAAGATCGAAGCTCTAGGGGCGGAGGCCTGGATGTCCCCCGTTGCCGAGTGGGTACTCTACATCAATTACATAGCCAAAGAACGAAGCCTTCAAAAGAAACAGCTTAAAACGTGGTTAAAAAATGTCTGGGTCGATTACCTTCAAAGACGCTATGAACACAGGTACAGTGCCGTCTTTGACGGAATGCTCCGCTATTTGTGGGAACCATCCACAAGGAGTATCCTGAAAAACGCTATGCCTTATATCCATCCTTCCTTTAGGGGAGAATCTGTTCTAAGTCTCGGCAAGAGCGTTGATTACATAAAAAGGCAAACCGCGGGCCTTGTGAGTATCATGCCATTTACATGCATGCCCGGCACCATTGTCAGCGCCTTGCTTAAGCGATTCAAAGAAGAGAATAATAACATCCCCTATTTGAATCTATCTTATGACGGACAGACGGAAACAAACACATCCACTCGCCTTGAGGCCTTCATGTATCAGGTACACAGATACCATGAAATGTTTTTGTAGCTGTTCACGGGGGTCAGCGATCAGGGCCCGGGGGTTAGGAGAAGTTGATAACGCTAAATGGAACAGCAGAAATTGGTAGAATGCTGAATGGTTTGCGAAGGTCTATTCAGAAAGAGGCCTGACCCCTGATCCCCGTGAACCGTCCCTTATTTTTTAGAAAATGAGATACAAAGGTAGATTAGAATATGAAAAAACAGGAAGAACAGTACAAGATCCTGATAAATGCTGTTGACCCTGAAGAATGCCGAATCGCCTTGGTCAAAAAGGGCCATCTGGAAAATTTCAGTATTGAAACCGCCGCCAGGGAACTGATCCGCGGAAACATCTATAAGGGAAAAGTAGCCCGCGTGGAACCAAGCCTTCAGGCTGCATTTATTAACTATGGACCAGAAAAGCACGGTTTTTTACAACAACACGAAATACATAGCGATTACTTTGCTGATAAACCTAAAGCCTGTAACAAGAAAAAGCCGACTATACTAGATTTGATCGAATCTGGCCAAGAACTCTTAGTTCAGGTATCCAAGGAACCTATACTACACAAAGGCGCCATGCTTACAACGTTCATTTCCTTGCCGGGTCGCTACACAGTCTTGATGCCGGGGTCAAAAAGTTCAGGGGTTTCAAGGAAGATTGAAGATGAAAAAGAAAGACAACGACTTAAGGAAATTGTTGAATCTCTAAAGATTCCAGAGGGGTTTGGTACAATCGTTCGCACAGCAGGAAACGGGCAAAACAAGCGTAATATTGCCAAAGATATCCGCTACTTGCTTCGGCTGTGGGAAAGCATCAAAAAACGAGGCCCTACTGAGCCGGCCCCTCGCCTTTTATACAAGGAACGCCATCTTGCCATCCGTGCTATCAGGGACCTATTCACGGCCGATGTCAAGGAGATCCTTGTGGATAACATAGAGATCCATAAAGATCTCAGGGAGTTTATGCGGATTATATCTCCCAAACACACTGGGATAGTAAAACTATACAAAGACCCACAGCCGATGTTCACCAAGCATCAGCTAGAAGATCAGATCTCTTCTATCTTTGCAAGTAAAGTCCGTTTGAAATCAGGCGGCCACATTGTCATTAATCCAACAGAGGCCCTAGTCGCCATTGATGTCAATTCCGGCAAATCTACTCGTGGAGGGTCTATGGAGAAGACGGCATATTCCACAAATCTTGAGGCAGCACCCGAAATTGCCAGGCAGTTACGGCTACGCGATCTCGGAGGGTTGGTTGTTATCGACTTTATCGATATGAGAGATCGCAAGCATAATCAGGCCATAATTGGAGCTATTAAAGAACACACCAAGCTGGACAAAGCACGAATCAGCATTGGGACCATTTCCAAGTTTGGTCTTTTGGAACTGTCTCGGCAAAGGATCACTGCCTCTATCGAGTATGGCAGCTTCATCCCTTGTCCTTACTGTCACGGAAAAGGCTTAGTTGCCTCAGCTGAAAGGCTTGCTCTCGAGTTTATGAGACGACTTCGTTCCGAAATACTCAAGAACAACAATTCAAGGCACGTCAAAGGTATTGTGCCCGTCAATGTCGCCGACTACCTTCAAAACAGAAAACGAAGAGAGATCCTGGATATAGAAATGAAACAAAACCTGACAATCACCATAGAAGGCGATACAAAATTACAGCCGGGTGAAAGTAGCATTATTCGTAAGCAAACATGACCCCCGCAACGCAGGAATCTTCGACACACCCAATGGCTAAATCTTCTTGACCTTATACTTGTTTTACTGTAAACCCCATCCCTACGCTTAGAGTTCGATTAATAAATGACTTAACATTTTCGCATCTCAGTTTCAGGCTGGCTTTGCCCGATTTTCATTCGTAAAATCCTTGAACCCGAAATATAAAATAAGGTGCTACTATGACCTGGAACAGTTTTACAGATCTTTTATTTAATATCCTATATACACAGACCGGGCTTTTTCATCTTCATTATAAGCTCGCTATCATGTGGGCAATCGCTCTGTTTTTTATCTATCTGGCTGTTGTAAAAAAATACGAGCCCCTGCTTCTTTTGCCCATAGGCTTTGGAATCTTTATCGTCAACTTTCCACTAGTACCCCTAATGGGATTCGATGACCATGGCAAGCGGGAACTTTTCAACATATTTTACCATTACGGTATCGAATGGGAGGTTATCCCGTGTATCATATTCCTAGGACTAGGCGCCATGACCGATTTTGGGCCCCTCATCGCCAACCCTAAAACAATGATCATAGGCGCCGGCGCACAGCTTGGCGTATTTATTACGTTTCTCGGCGTACTCCTGTTTGGCTTCACTATGAAAGAGGCCGCATCCGTTGCCATTATCGGCGGTGCGGACGGACCGACAACCATATATCTGACGGCAAAACTTGCGCCTCACCTGCTGGGAGCCAATGCCCTTGCCGCCTATTCTTATATGGCTATGGTTCCTTTGATTCAACCGCCCATAATGCGGGTAATGACAAACAAGAAGGAACGCCAAATAAGGATGAAACAACTCAGGCCGGTGTCAAAGCTTGAAAAGATTTTTTTCCCCCTCATCGTATCCGCCGTTATTGCAATCTTAATTCCCGCTGTAACCCCTTTAATGGGCATGTTCATGTTTGGAAATTTCATGCGGGAAAGCGGCGTGGTGGACAGACTGGCAGGCTCTGCCCAGGGATCTTTGATGAATATTGTCACCATATTCCTTGGCATCTCCGTAGGCGCCACAATGCAGGCTGATAAATTTCTTACCGCCAAACCGATGCTTATCTTCACCTTTGGGTTGCTTGATTTCGCCGTTTGCACCGTAGGCGGCATCCTCACAGTCAAGATTATGAACCTTTTCATCAAGGATAAGATGAACCCATTAATCGGCTCGGCAGGCGTTTCCGCAGTCCCAATGGCCGCACGGGTGTCACAGATGGTGGGTCAACAAGAGGATCCGAACAATTTTCTTCTCATGCATTCCATCGGCCCAAATCTGGCAGGGGTAATCGGCAGCGCATCGGCGGCAGGCATGTTAATCGCCATGTTTGGTTGATCGATAATGATAACTGTTTGAGGGCTTTTAAGTTAGTTAGCGGAGGGAATAAGGAATCTCACATGGAAGTCGTTGACTGGAATTATGCCATCGCCACTTTGGTCATACGTTTTGTTGGAATATTCGTAGTTTTAGGTATCCTTCAAGCCATCATGCAAATTACCGGACGGATCTTTGCTCACATTGACCTGCAAAAAAAGAGCGCTGAAGAAACCAACGGCGCCACAAACTTGTCCGGAACCATCACTGAAGACCAGGCCGCTGCCGTAGGCATGGCCCTGTATTTGTATGATAAGAAACACTATTAAAGAAAATGGCCCTCGACCTTGATGCCCCCGATCTTGATATCTTAGATAAGATATACGAGGTTTACGATGATTATTCAAAGGACCTTCCCGTAACCTGCAAACTTAGTTACTGCTTTTGCTGTACGCAAGACGTTGCCGAAACATAGCTAGTTTCCATCCATAAATGGCCCTTTTCCACAATCTCAGCGTCAAACGGCACGGTTGCTTGTGCGGCGTACCACGGTACGCCTCCGCGCAACCCCTTGTTTTCCTTGACCTT
>RCNB010002472.1_pt1 | contig 11311 bp, 11 predicted proteins | sample 2041321 | NCBI WGS metagenome assembly RCNB01 (sample SAMN09708232, study PRJNA481090) | Marine sediment metagenome, whole genome shotgun sequencing project.
GATTGATAAAAAACCATCAGGTACGGACGCACAAGGTTTAAAAGTATCTGAAGAAACAGTCGTAGTTAAAATTCCTGCAGGTGTTGTTGATGGGATGCAATTAAAAGTGACAAGTAAGGGTAATGATGCTCCTGGCAATGGTATTGCTGGTGATTTATTAGTAGCCTTACAAGAAGAAGAACACCCAACTTTAAAACGCGAAGGAGACAATTTACATTATGATATGTATGTGAGTTTACCAGATGCTGTTTTAGGGACTTCAAAAGAAATAGATGCTGTAACAGGTAAGGTGAGAATAAAAGTAGAAGCAGGCGTACAATCTGGTAAAATATTAAGACTTCGCGGTAAAGGTATTCCTAGCATTAACGGGTATGGTAAAGGGGACTTGCTAGTGCATGTAAATGTCTGGACACCAAAGACTTTGAGTAAAAATCAGAGAGAGTTTTTTGAAAGTATGAAAGAAGATGAACACTTTGAACCTAAGCCAGAAAGTTCGGATAAATCTTTTTTTGAAAAGGTGAAAGATATGTTTTCATAAAAAGCCTCTGTTTAAGAAAAAATACTATCTTTGAGGTATCGCTAATGCTAATTAGCGGTAATTTTTCTTTTTCATAGCAATTTTTTTCCCATCCTTGTCTAACCATAAGGGTGGGTTTTGTATTTTATAGTGTTAAAAGTTTTAACCTCTATAAGTATTTCATTGTTAGCGAAGTATTTATTTCTGAAGTATTTATTCTTTAAAACCCTATAACATTTAATATATTTACGTGCGAACCTTACAATAAAAAGCTGTTTATCTATGAAGGACTTATTAGTTGCTAATTCCGTATCAAAGAATTTCGGAAAGTTTAGAGCACTAAATGAAGTATCTATTGCTGTACCTAAAGGCAGTATTTTTGGGCTCCTTGGGCCAAATGGAGCCGGAAAAACGACTCTAATTCGTATCATTAATCAAATTATGATGCCAGATGAAGGTTCTGTACTGCTCGATGGCCAAGATTTAAAACCAGAACATATTAGGGATATTGGCTATTTACCTGAAGAGCGTGGCTTATATAAGTCCATGAAGGTTGGTGAACAATGTTTGTATCTGGCACAATTAAAAGGATTAAGTAAATCTGAAGCGAAAAGCAGATTAAAATATTGGTTCGATAAGTTCGAAATTGGTGACTGGTGGAATAAGAAGATCCAAGAATTGAGTAAAGGTCAAGCACAAAAAATACAATTCATCGTAACCGTTTTACACAAACCAAAATTATTAATTTTTGATGAACCGTTTTCTGGCTTTGACCCTATAAATGCAAACTTAATTAAAGATGAAATTCTGCAATTAAGAGAAGAAGGAGCCACTGTGATTTTTTCTACACATCGCATGGAATCGGTTGAAGAACTTTGTGATCATATCGCATTGATTCATAAATCGAATAAGGTATTAGACGGGAAGTTAAATGATATTAAACGTCAGAATAAAACCAATACCTTCGAAGTTGGTTTGGAATCCGAACATAAAGATAAGGTGATTTCTGAAATTCAAAATACCTTCGAGGTACTTCCGGCAACCTTCAAGAATTTAAATGATGATATTAAGTTGAATATTAAAATAGGGGATAACACCTCGCCAAATGATTTATTATCTTTTTTAACAGCTAAGGCAGAAGTACATCATTTTGTAGAAGTCATTCCTTCTGCAAACGATATTTTTATTCAAACTGTAAAAAATAACTAAGCATGAATCATTTACCACTGATCATAAAGCGAGAATACTTAACTAAAGTTAGAAATAAGTCCTTCATTGTAATGACCTTTTTGAGTCCATTGATAATGATTGCACTTATTGCTGTTGTTTCTTATTTATCTCAATTAAACAATGATAAACAACGGACTATTTCTGTATTAGACGATACAGGTTATTTAGAGGATGTTTTTCAGAATACAGATAATACTACATACACGTCATTAAATGGATTGAATTTAGACGATGCCATAGCTTTAGTTAAGGAAAAGGAAGATTATGGTTTATTGCATATTGCTAGTGTAGATTCTCTTGATGTGTTTTCTAATAATGTAAAATTTTATTCAGAAGAATCTCCATCAATATCTATTATGTCTGGCTTAGAACGTAAGATTGAAAAGCGTTTAAGAGAGATGAAACTACAAAAAGATGGTGTTTCACTTGCGCAAATTGAAGCTTCAAAATCGAGTATAGATATTGCTCAAGAAAGTTTTGATGGAGAAAAAAGTTCTAAAATGGATAATGTCGTTAAACTCGCTTTTGGGGGTGCAGCTGGCTATTTGCTGTTTATGTTCATAATTATATATGGAAACATGATTATGAGAAGTGTTATTGAAGAAAAGACTAGTAGAATTATAGAGGTGATTATTTCATCAGTGAAACCCATTCAGCTTATGATGGGTAAAATTATAGGAACCTCTTTGGCTGGTATTACGCAATTCGCTATTTGGGTGATTTTAGGAGGTGTATTGCTAACTATTGTTTCGGCAATTTTTGGTATCGATATGTCGCAAGTGCAAACACCACAGCAAGAACTAGTAAACCAAGCCATGCAAACAGAAGGAGCACAGGCTATGGCAGAAAATTTAATTACAGCAATTAGTAATTTACCATTGACAAATCTAGTGGTTGCATTCATGTTTTTCTTTATTGGAGGTTATTTATTGTATAGCTCTTTATATGCGGCCATTGGTGCTGCAGTTGATAATGAAACCGATACTCAGCAATTTATGCTCCCAATTTTAATGCCTTTAATTCTAGCCGTTTATGTAGGAGTATTTACTGTTATAGAAGATCCGCATGGTACGGTTTCAACGGTGTTTTCATTTATTCCATTAACGTCTCCAGTGGTGATGTTAATGCGTATTCCTTTTGGTGTGCCCTTATGGCAACAAGGACTTTCATTATTACTTTTAATAGGTACCTTTATATTAGCTGTATGGTTTGCTGCAAAAATCTACCGTGTAGGTATTTTAATGTACGGTAAAAAACCAACCTATAAGGAATTGTTTAAATGGTTGAAGTATTGATATGAATGAGTTTAATGAAATATTAAATTTTAAAGTTCATTTTTCCGACGCTATTTCTGTAAGTGTAAAAGGGATACTATTTATTCTTTTAGTTATCCTAATTACGTCAGTAGTTTTAAAATTACTTAAGAGACTTATTACAAGAAACCTTCCAAAGGATGACAAGGCGAAATTCAGCACTGTTTTCGCTTACGTAAAGTGGATTGTTTATGTTGTATTTCTGTTGATTACCCTTAATGCTATTGGTGTTAATGTTACAGGTGTTTTTGCGGCTTCAGCGGTATTGTTAATTGGTATAGGTCTAGCACTTCAAACCCTGTTTCAAGATGTTATTTCTGGTATATTTATTTTAGTAGATCAATCGGTTCATGTTGGTGATATTATTGAATTAGAGGGTAAAGTGGGTCGTGTAGAAGAAATTAAATTAAGAACAACAAGAGCGGTAACAATAGATAATAAAGTATTAATTATCCCTAATCATTTATATTTAGCAAACAGTTTGTACAACTGGACTCAAAACGGCAGTACAACAAGAGAGTCTGTATCTGTAGGTGTCGCTTACGGAAGTGATGTGCAATTAGTAAAAAAATTATTACTACAGGCTGCTAGAACACATGACGACGTCTTGTCAGCGCCAGAAGCGGTTGTTATTTTTTCAGATTTTGGTGACAGCTCACTAGATTTTAAATTGATCTTTACCCTTGGTGATAGTTTTAAAGCACAATTTCCAAAGAGTGATATTCGTTTTGAAATTGATCGGTTGTTTCGGGAAAACAATATTACAATTCCATTCCCTCAGCGCGATATACATCTTATTAAAAACTAAAGGACGTTTATGATATTACGCTTTTCAAAATGTTATACCATCCTAACAATAGTTTGGGTATGTTGTATTCATTTTGCACAAGCACAACTTACCGATTTAGCACGTCTAGAGTACTCATTTATTCCGAGTAGTAAATCAGAAGATCAATATACAAGATTAAGAGCGTTAGTTAATTATCCCATTAAGATTAAAGACAAAGATTACTTAATTATTGGTGGTGAGTATAATAGAATCATCCTCAATTTAGATGATAATTATCCATTTAACACTAGTGAATTAGATCGTTTGCACATAATTGATTTTAATTTAGCCTATACTTTTAAAGCAAGCGAAAATTGGCGTTTAGGATTAAAAGTAAATCCGAGAATAGCGTCTACATTGACTAATAAGCTAAGCTCCGACGATTTGTTTTTAAATGGTGGTGTTTTTGCAATTAAAGATAGAACTGATGCTACAGATATAGATAAGCCTTATCGTTTGATATTAGGTCTTACCTATAATACAACAGTAGGGGTTCCTTATCCGCTTCCATTTGTGAGTTATTACAGACGTGTTAATGATAAATGGTCGTTTACTGCTGGTGTACCAAAATCGAATTTAAAATACTTTTTTAATGAAAGGAGTATGCTTCAAATATTTACTGCTCTCGATGGTTACTTTGCAAATATTCAAAAACCAATGTTAGTTAATGAAGAACCTGTAGATAATATTTCACTTTCTGTTGTTGTTGGTGGACTTGGGTACGAATATTGTTTTACAAAACATTTAGTTGCTTATTCTTATATTGGGTACACCTTTAGATTGAATAATGTATTACGAAACGAAAACAGAGAAGAAGTCTTTAAGTTAAATGATTTAAACGCGTTTTATTTTAGAAGCGGATTAAAATTTAAAATATAATTATGCCAAAAATATTAATAATAGAAGATGAAGCGGCGATCCGCAGAGTATTAGTAAAAATACTTTCTGAAGAAAATGACACCTACCAAGTTGAAGAAGCTGAAGACGGTTTAGTAGGCATTGATAAAATAAGAAAATCTGATTACGATTTAGTATTATGCGATATTAAAATGCCAAAAATGGATGGTGTTGAGGTTTTAGAAGCCGTAAAAAAAATTAAACCTGAAATACCTATGGTTATGATTTCTGGTCATGGCGACCTAGATACAGCTGTAAATACGATGCGTTTAGGTGCTTTTGATTATATCTCTAAACCACCAGATTTAAATCGGCTTTTAAACACCGTCCGTATCGCTCTAGATCGAAAAGAGCTCGTTGTCGAAAACAAAATGCTAAAAAAGAAGGTGAGCAAAAATTACGAAATGATTGGTCAGAGTGATGGCATAGCCCGCATTAAGGACATGATTGATAAGGTGGCACCAACCGATGCACGTGTTTTAATTACTGGACCTAACGGTACAGGGAAAGAATTAGTTGCCCATTGGTTACACCAAAAGAGTCAACGCTCAAAAGGGCCAATGATAGAGGTGAATTGTGCTGCAATACCGAGTGAATTAATTGAGAGTGAATTGTTTGGTCACGTAAAAGGCGCATTTACGTCTGCCGCAAAAGATAGAGCTGGGAAGTTTGAAGCGGCTAATGGAGGTACCATTTTCTTGGATGAAATTGGCGATATGAGTCTGTCAGCTCAAGCTAAAGTTTTGCGTGCACTTCAAGAAAGTCGTATACAGCGCGTTGGTAGTGACAGAGATATAAAAGTCAATGTGAGAGTGGTCGCTGCAACTAACAAAAACCTTAAGAAGGAAATTGAAGATGGTAATTTTAGAGAGGATTTGTATCACAGATTAGCCGTTATTTTAATAGAAGTTCCGTCCTTAAATGAGAGACGAGAAGATATTCCGTTACTTATCAACTATTTTACAGATAAAATTTCGAATGCGCAAGGCACAGCTGAAAAAGCGTTTTCAGATAAGGCGATAAAATTACTTCAAAATTATGATTGGACAGGTAATATACGCGAATTACGAAATGTTGTGGAACGACTTATTATATTAGGAGGTAAAGAAGTGAGTGAACAAGATGTAAAAATGTTTGCTTCAAAATAAAATAGCGCAATATGAAAAATATTAATATAGAGGATTTTAAAATTGTATCTCAAATTGAGATAAAGAATTTACCAACGACGTTAGATTTAGAATCTAATAAAAAAGCGATCCAAAAAGAGCTTAGAGCTGTAAGTGAGGACTTAGCAGATATCCAAAACACGATGTATGCTCAAGGTAAATATTCGGTTTTAATGTGTATTCAAGGTATGGATACTGCTGGTAAAGACAGTTTAATTAGAGAAGTATTTAAAGAGTTTAATGTTAGAGGTATAGAAGCACATAGTTTTAAAAAACCAACAGATATTGAATTAAAGCACGATTACCTTTGGCGACATTATATCGCCTTACCTGCTAGAGGTAAATTTGGTATTTTTAATCGAACACATTACGAAAATGTATTAGTAACTCGTGTACATCCCAATTATTTGATGTACGAGAATATACCAGGTATAAAAAGTGTCGAAGATGTAACTGAAACCTTTTGGGATAAACGTTTTGAAGATATCAATAATTTTGAAAAACATATAGCTGAAAGCGGTACCATCATTTTAAAATTCTTTTTAAATATTTCTAAAGATGAACAGAAAAACCGTTTGTTAAGACGATTAAATAAGCCAGAGAAACATTGGAAATTTTCACCAGATGATTTAAAAGAACGAAAACTTTGGGATGATTATCAAAATTGCTACGAGGACCTATTAAATAGAAGTTCTAAAGCAGATGCACCTTGGTACAATATTCCTGCAGATGACAAACCTACAGCACGCTATTTAGTGGCTAAAATTCTTTATGATACTCTAATTACATATACTGATATTAAGGAGCCAGAATTACCGTCTAAAGAAAAAATGAAAATTAATTTGTATAAAGAAGAATTAGAAAATGAATAAAATAAAAACTAAATTTTTAGTATTCACTTTAACTCTAGTCTCGTTAGTGTTGACTACCAATGTAAATAGTCAATCTGATGAAGGGATATTAAAATCCATTTACAGTACATCTTTAACCAATGGCAAAAGTTATGACTGGTTAGATCATTTATCTAATGAAATAGGAGGGCGCTTGTCGGGTTCAAAAAATGCTGAGCTTGCGGTGCAATATACCAAAGCAGAACTTGAGAAACTCGGTTTAGATAAAGTTTGGTTGCAACCTGTAATGGTTCCAAAATGGGAAAGAGGTGATAAGGAAATGGCTTATTTTGAAGTTTCGGGTATCACTAACGAAGTAAATATTTGTGCTTTAGGCGGTTCTATTGCTACAGCCAAAGATGGCTTATCTGCACCTGTCATAGAAGTACAGAGTTTTGAAGATTTGGCGGCTTTAGGAAAAGATAAAATAAAAGGAAAAATAGTATTCTATAATAGACCAATGCAAGCCGACTTAATCAGCACATTTAATTCTTATGGTGGTTGTGTCGATCAACGTTATGCTGGTGCTATGGAAGCAGGTAAGTATGGTGCTGTTGGTGTCATTGTGCGTTCAATGAATTTACGTCAAGACGATTATCCACATACTGGTAGCATGAGTTATGGCGACCTAGCTGTCGATCAACGTATTCCTTCAGCAGCAATTAGCACTAATGATGCTAATGTGTTGAGCGACGCATTAAAGAAAGATGAAAGTCTTCAGTTTTACTTTAAACAAAGTTGTCAGCAATTTGAAGATGTACAATCTTACAATGTTATTGGAGAAATTACAGGTAGCGAATTTCCAAACGAGTATATCCTCATTGGAGGTCATTTGGATTCTTGGGATTTAGGAGATGGAGCTCACGATGATGGAGCCGGAGTCGTGCAATCCATGGATGTTTTAAGGTTATTAACGGAAAGTGGTATAACACCCAAAAGAAGTATTCGCGTCGTTTTATTTATGAATGAGGAAAATGGACTACGTGGCGCTACTAAATATGCTGAAGTAGCCAAAGCGAAAAATGAGAACCATATTTTTGCTTTAGAAAGTGATTCTGGCGGATTTACACCAAGAGGATTCTCCTTTGCGGCTAATGATACTAATTTTAATCAAGTATTAGGTTGGAAGGCTTTATTCAAACCTTATTTAATTCATTATTTCGAAAAAGGGGGAAGTGGAGCAGATGTTGGCCCTTTAAAATCTGAAACTAATGTGCTGGCAGGTTTAAGACCAGATTCACAACGTTATTTTGACCATCATCATGCATCCAACGATACGTTTGAGCATGTTAATAAGCGCGAACTAGAACTAGGTGCTGCTACGATGACAGCATTGGTTTTCTTATTTGATAAATATGGTGTTAATCCAGTGCCAAATTCCACTAAAATAAAAGACTAGACAAATGAAATTTTTAACCACATTATTATTTTTTTTACTTACACTAAGTTGTTTTTCTCAAGAAGAAAAAACTCAATTGCCATACTACGAATTACCAGAATATCCAGAACAATTTACAGCTGGGACAATGGCGGCACGTATGGTTGATGCTTTAGGTTTTCGGTATTATTGGTCTAGTGATAATCTAACGGATAAAGATTTAGCATACAAAGCAAATGAGGACGGAAGATCTTCAGAAGAAACAATAAAGCATATTTATGACTTGTCTAAGATTATTGTTAACTCAACTATAAAGAAGCCAAACTCTGGAGCTAAGGAAGAATTATCTTATGCAGATATGCGTGCAAGAACATTGCAAAATCTTAAAACTGCGGCAGATATTTTAAGAGAAAGTGAAGATATTTCAGAATATAAAATCATTTTTGGAGACCAAGAAATTCCATTTTGGAATCAGGTTAATGGACCAATTTCAGACGCTATTTGGCACTGTGGGCAACTTGTTGTTTATAGACGTTCAACAGGGAATCCTATTAATCCTAAGGTGAATCATTTTTCCGGTAAAGTAGGCTTATAATAAGCAATTCTTAAGGTAATCTAAAGCAAATTTGTCTAGGTTTTCCTTTAAAGGATGTTATAAGTAGTCTAGATTAATAGGCTATCAATTTAGAAAGTTTTTCACTCAAGAAATATTTGAAAATAAAATACCACCTTCAGATTTAATTTTTGTAAATAAAACATTACCATTATCCCCAACAAGAGTGAATAGTGTTAATTTTGATATTAATAAATATTGGATAAATACTCCGCTGAAGCAGACAGAAGGAGCTAATCATTAACGCGTCTTTTGTTAATCTCAGTTAAAATAAATTTAGCAGTATTGGTGTATGGTTTAGTTAAAGCAAGAGGGTTGCTTGCAGCTAAAATATTATGAGATGTTACGCGTTTTCTATTATCTTCACTTAATACAAAATATTCTATGAGTTCTGGTGTGATTTTCGAATGAAAGAAATCTACAAACCAATCATTATCTTTAAATGCAGTAAAATTTGCCATTATCTCACTATCCATGCGTTCATTACTTTTGTCAATCAATGGTAAAAATCATGAATACACGTTTATAATATTAGATATTAAAGTGTCTTTTTCTAAACTGCTATTTTCGTTTTTTAAGCGTTCAAATCCACTACGCTGCACATTAAAGGGCTGAAAAGATGTCACAAGACCGATACAAGGAAGAGAGTCTTTGTAATTTTGCATAGTGATTTCCCTATTAATAATTTTCATGCTATTTTTTGAATTCTCTTCATAGAATTTAATTATTTCAGTTGCACTTGTGGTATCGATAACCATGTCATTTGAGATAGATTGTAAAATCCCTTTAACTTCGTTTTTTTGTTTTCTGCCTTCATTCCAATGGTTTACTTGGAGGGCTAGTAAAATACCAATCATGACTAAAATGATTTCACCTATAGCATAGAGAAAATAGCTGCTCGTTTTTTAGAAAATAAAAGACTTTTTCTGATTTTCCTGAAAATACTAATCATAATTTAATCACTGTTTTCGTCATCATTGTTTTCGTCTTCATTTTCGCCCTTCATCTTAATATATCGCGTTACTAACCGTACTCCTAATCTTGCAAAAAGGATAATAGCAAACACCATTACTAAATCCAATCCTGTCATTAGTCTTTAATTACTCTTATCCCTACATAGTTGCTCTTAACATGACTATCGTCATTTATATCAAAATAATCATAAGCACTGTAGCCATAAGTTCCGTCTGTAAAATATTCGGCAACATTACCACCAATATCATAGACTTCAGCATCACCAATTTTAGTTGCTTTATAACGACCAACCTCTTTCAATAACGAGGGTTTAATTGTTTTAAGTTTTTCTTTTAACTTTTCGTAGTCACTAGGCACAAGATTATAACCTGCCCAATAATTTATTGTATTTTCTTTTGGCGCCGCTTTTCTGGCAGATTTTTGAAGGGCTTTTGCTTCTTCCTTATTTGGAAGTCTATACGTTTTGCCAGTAACCTGTGACAGCCAAATCACATAATTCTCAGCATCCTGAAACGATACTACTGCAGGATTATTATGGTGTCCAACACTATAATCATAATCTGTTTTATAGGCTTTAAATTGTGCTTTTGTTATTTCAAAACGTCCAATGGAAGTCGAATCTTTTTTAATAAGAACAGTTTCTGGTATTAGGGTATTATTGATCATTTCTCCATACATACCGTCAGTGGTTTTTACAGATTCTAATTTTATAATGTCAGATAGAGGACTGTCCTTTTTAAATGCTTTATTAGCTTCTTGTGGTTTGTTTAGTAAATAGGTTTCAATCCAGTTGATTTCTTCCTCCATTTTGCGCAGTTGATGCGTAATTTTTCCTAGGCCGTGAGGCTGACCTGGAAACCATAAGAAGCGCACAGGTGCTCTACCTACTTGCTGTAAACCTCTATAATATTCCCAACCTTGATCTCTAGGGACAGCTCTATCTTCACTGCCATGAAAAATAATTGTAGGTGTTTTTATTTTTTCAATTTCAAACAAAGGAGATTTTAAAATATAGTTTTCATTATAGGTCTTTCCATTCGTATCATCCCAAGGCGCACCTCCAAAATAATGTTGATCAAAACTAACACCAAAACGACAGGTCCCATAGTCCGACGTCCAGTTAACATCACCAGCTCCTGGAGCCGCAACTTTAAACATATCAGGATATCTCACGGTTAGCATGGTTGTAATTATTGCTCCGGCAGACCAACCCATACTTCCCAGTTGCGTTTTATCTACTTTACCTTGCTTATGTAAAATGTCTATAGCTTTTACTATATCTTCCATTTCGGGTTCGTAATAATTTTCTCTTATACTTTCTACAAAAGCAAGCCCGTGGTTACCAGAGCCATGATAATTTGGTTTTAGAATAAACATACCACGTTGCGCCAGTAAGTTAGGGTAGGTACTCCAACGCTCAGACCATAAGTCTAAATCTACACCATCAGGACCACCATGAATGGATAGCATTAATGGGTAACGTTTACCTTCTTCATAATTTTC
>RCNB010002473.1_pt1 | contig 11311 bp, 8 predicted proteins | sample 2041321 | NCBI WGS metagenome assembly RCNB01 (sample SAMN09708232, study PRJNA481090) | Marine sediment metagenome, whole genome shotgun sequencing project.
GCTGTTGATTACCTCTTAAAACCAATTACATTTGAACGCTTTTTACAAGCCGTAAACAAACTGGAATCTTCTAAAAAGGAAGGTGAAATGAAAACCATAACGGTTAAGTCAGGCTATGATTTACATAAACTTTTTCTAGATGACATTTACTTCATTGAAAGTGATGGTGAGTACGTACATTTTCATACAAAGGATAAAAAGGTGATGTCGTATCAATCATTGAAATCTCTTGAAAAAATATTAGATCCATCATTATTTATGAGGGTTCACAGATCATATATTGTGAATAAAACAAAGGTAAGGGCATTAAAAGGAAGGGACTTAAGTATTGAGGAACACGCTATTCCGGTAAGTGATACCTATATCGAGAAAGTCAAATCTGAACTCTTTTAAAAAGAAAAAAGGCACTTTTTAAGTGCCTTCTATCTATTTATAAGTTAAATATTAAGGTAAAGTTCGGGTCACTTGAATTGAATTTGACAAATCAAAGCATCCCTCTAAATTTGCAGCATTCATTCCTGCTTCTAAACCTGTAAGGCCATCTTCATATTGCAGGTGCCAAATAAAACAAATTCCCGCACCAGCTCCGTTAAAATCAACTCCCCCTACTGCTTCTAATGTTGGAGGAATTCCTAAAATATTTCCAAGGTCATCTGTGATTACCCATGTGCTATTAGTTCCCGAAACATCTGTATCATCTAAAGCGATTCCGGTTACAAAATCAGAAGTATCATCAATTGTAAATTCAAAAGGACCTCCAGTAATACTTCCTGCATTAGGTTCATTTCTAGTTACCATTATTGAATTTGATAAACCGAATGCACCTTGCAAATCATTGGCATTCATACCAGCTTCAAGACCTACTAGTCCGTCTTCATATCTTATGTACCAGATCAAGCAAACACCACCTCCGGCTCCATCAAAATTAACGCCTTCTACAGCCGCTATTGTTGGAGGTAAGCCAAGAATCAATCCAGTATCATCAGTAATAATCCAAGAATTATTAGTTCCAACAGCTTCAGAATCATCTAAAGTTATGCCGCTCACCATATCTTCGGTGCCATCTATACAAAAGGTAAATGGTCCTCCGGCAATGGTTCCTGCAAAAGGTATTTGTCTTGTCACTTGAATTGAACTTGATAAGGCAAAATTTCCGTTAAGATCATTCGCATTCATTCCAGCTTCTAATCCTTCCAGTCCATCGTCATATCTCAAATACCAGATAAGACAAACTCCTGCGCCTGCATTGTCAAAATTTACACCCTCAACAGCTGTTAATGTTGGCGGTACTCCTAATATATTACCGTCATCATCTGTAATTACCCAAGTGCTATTATCTCCTGTAGCGGAGGAGTCATCTAATGTAATACCAGTTACCATATCAGGGGTTCCATCTACAACAAATGAGAATGGGCCTCCAGATATCACACCTGGCACTAAAGTTTTTGGTCCGTCATCATCATCATCACATGAGATGAATAAAAATGAAACCGCGAGTATTCCGAATAAAATTTTTTTGAACATAGAATTATAATTTATAGTTGTACGTACAAATTTAAAATTCATTATCCCTATAGTATGTTAGCTAGCTGACATTTGAGAAAAAAGAACAAAAAAAAGCCAACAGATAAATGTCTGATGGCTTTTAAACTTTCATTTAATAAGTGTTACGAAATCTCAATAGTTCTAGCTGGTTTCGGTTTAGCCTCCTCTTTTTTAGGAATACTAACAGTCAAAATACCTTCGTTGTAATTAGCATTTATAGCACTTTCATCAACAGTTTCAGGTAATAAAAAGGTTCTTTTAAAGGATGTATATGAGAATTCCTTTCTAGTGAAATTCGCTTCTTTTTCACCTTCTTCAACTTTAATTTCAGCTGAAATAGATAATTTTTCATTCTCTAATCCAATTTGAAAATCAGATTTTTTAAATCCTGGAACAGCCATATCCAAAACATAAGCCTCATTTGATTCTTTAATATTTACTTTAGGATGAGATAAACCTTTGTTAAAATCCTTGTTTTTGGCTACTTGTAGATCATCGCTGAATAACTCATCCATTAATGAGGTCCATCCACCATAGTTTCCAAAATTGCTTCTATCTTGTTTAAGTCTGTTTCCGTTTTTTGTAAGCATTACATTATTCATAATTATTGATTTAAAGGGTTTTACTTTTTAATTATTTACTGAATTACGGATTGCAAATGCAGGGCCATTTCTATTTTAGGCCAATTATCGTCAATTTCTCTCCAATTAAAATGCCATAATGACACTTTTTACGAGAAAATAGCGTCATTATGGCATTTATTCTAATAGAAAGGAAGAACCTTAACAAACAACTACATGTATTGTTTCCACCAAGCGCTTGACTGAGATTTCCCAGAAACTATGACCTCTCCAGGTTCAGGGCATAAATATTGTTGTTTATTACTTTCTGCTGCCTTAACAAACCTCTCAATAGGGTCAGTCCAAATATGAAGCGCCAAACTAAAAGCCCCCCAATGAACAGGAATTATCTGCCTGACCTGAGCATCTAAAGCAGCTTGAACAGTTTTTTCAGGGTACATGTGAATCTGAGACCAACGTTCATTGTATTGTCCACATTCCATAAATCCCCAATCAAATGGACCAAATTTTTCTCCAATTAATTTAAAATGGGTTTCATATCCTCCATCCCCACTATAATAAATATTGCTATTCTTAGATTTTATAACCCAGCCTCCCCAAAGAGATTTAGCACGATCAAAAGCACCCCTCCCTGAAAAATGTCTTGAGGGTGTAAAAATAAAATCTATATCAAAATATTTTATTTCTTGCCACCAGTCACATTCTACAATACTACTTTTATCAATGTCCCATCTTATCAGATGCCTTCCCAGACCCAAAGGCACTAGAAATAAATTAACTTTTGATCTTAACAGACGTATACTTTCAAAATCTAAATGATCATAATGATCATGGGTCATTAATACTGCGTCAATTGGAGGCAATTCATCAATTAATTTCAAAGTATCCTTAGAGAAACGTTTCGTTCTAAACGGTCCGACTGGAGAAGCATCCTGACCGAACATAGGATCTATTAAGAGGTTTTTATTATTGATCTGTAATAGCAACACAGAATGACCATACCAGACAAACTTGGGCTTTGAATCTTTTTTGAAATTTTCAGAATTGAAAGGAATAACCTCAATTGGTTTTTTTGGATCTCTTTTTTCTCTTCCTTGCACTCTTTCTTTAATGAGTCCGGGTAAACTACCCATATTCATTTCCATTACCGTTTTGGATAAATTATTGAAATTTCCATTTTTCCAATGAGGTGATGCACTAAGCAATTTTTTTTCTTCCTTTTCAAGCTTACCACCAAATTGAGGGTTCTTTTTTAGGTAATAATATCCAAATGGAAGGCCGAATCCAAGGATCAACATGACTACTGATGTTATCATAATATTCCTTGTCAATTATGTATACAAGGATTGTAAAAATACCAAAAATGTCTTTAATACTTACTTTTTGTGAAATCTAAATGAAGGCTAACTGGGATAATACCTTTAAGTTTGTAAAAGTGCATTACGATAGATGATCAATGAATATAATGAGTGATTGCCATTTTTTATTAATCTTAATTATATCTTTAATTCAATAGAAAACAGCCAAATGGAAAATTTTAACACAAAATATTTAAAGGGTGATTTACAAGCAGGACTTGTAGTGTTTCTAGTGGCACTGCCGCTATGTTTAGGGATTGCCTTAGCCAGTGGGGCTCCCCTATTTTCTGGAATTATTTCAGGTGTAATTGGCGGTATTGTAGTAGGCCTTTTTAGTGGGTCACAATTAAGTGTATCTGGCCCAGCAGCTGGATTAACTGCTATTATACTTACCGCTATTGCAACGCTAGGGTCTTTTGAAGCCTTTTTATTGGCTGGTGTTTTGGCCGGAATCTTACAATTGGTTCTTGGTTATGTTAAAGCAGGCGTGGTTTCAAATTACCTGCCCTCCAATGTGATTGAAGGAATGCTGGCTGCGATTGGTATCATCATTATTCTTACTCAAATACCTCACGCTATAGGGTATGACGTAATTCATGAGGGAGATTATTTTCATATTAATAAAGAAGGTAGCTATGATATGTTTGCCACATTAATTGATGCTGTGAATTTTATGCATCCTGGTGCTTTGGTCATAGTTATAGCCTCTTTGGTTGTTTTAATCGCTTTTGAAAAAATTCCGTTTTTAGCTAATATAAAGGCCATTCCAAGCGCATTGGTTGCAATATTAACGGGTGTTATCATCAATGAAATTTTCACAATGACAGGATCTTCTTTATTGGTTGGGCCAGATCATTTGGTGAGTTTGCCGGTACCAGAATCTATGTCTGCCTTTATTAGTCAATTCAGCTTTCCTGATTTTAACCAAATTACAAATAAGGAAGTTTGGATTGTGGCAATGACAATAGCTGCGGTTGCCAGCATTGAAACATTGTTATGTGTTGAAGCTGCTGATAAAATAGACCCCTTAAAAAGATATACCAATACCAACAGAGAATTAAAGGCGCAAGGAATTGGAAACATTTTAAGCTGTATGATTGGTGGTATCCCAATGACATCAGTAATTGTAAGGTCTTCAGCGAATGTTAATTCAGGTGGTAGAACAAAAATTGCAGCGATTGCGCATGGGGTATTTTTACTACTTGCTGTGCTGTTAATTCCAATGCTTTTAAACAAAATTCCATTAGCCTCTTTGGCAGCTGTATTGATTGTCATTGGATTCAAATTAGCAAGCCCAAGGATATTTGTACATATGTGGAAGAATAGTAAAAAATACCAATTTATTCCATTTGTGGTCACTGTGGTTTCCATTATTCTTACCGATTTACTCGTAGGAGTCGGTATCGGATTAACCGTGAGTATATACTTTATTCTAAGAGGAAATTTGAAACTGGCTTATTTCTTTAAGCAAGAAGATTACAGTGCAGATAAAACCATTCACATGGAATTGGCTCAAGAAGTATCCTTTTTAAACAAGGCGGCAATCAAACAAACTTTTGCTCATTTACCTAAAAACAGTAAGCTCGTTTTAGACGCATCTGATTCAATCTATATTGATCATGATGTTTTGTTATTGATAAAAGAATTTGTTGAGCACGGTTCAAAAGAGAAAAATATTGAAGTGAAACTCATGGGTTTCAGAAAAGAGTACAAAATTGAGAATACAGATGTCTATGTCACAACTGTTTTATCTGATAATGATGCACCCGTTTCGCCTAATGAAGTTACATCAGGTGTTAAGGTCTCTTCAAATGCCTTAAAAGTAAAAGACTTATCAACTGATACTGATGCATAGTAAAAAAAAAGCGCTCCAATGGAGCGCTTTTTTATTTTTATTCTAAAGATTTGAGAGATAGGCTCCGTAAGAATCCTTGAATTCAAAACCTTTAATTATTCTTCTCTTATTCAGTTTATTATACTCAGTCAAGGCCCATAAAATAAACTCTTTTACAAAGAGCCTATCCTCCACTTTGACTTTAGGCATATAGGTGTCAATCAATTCATCCAAGGCCTTTATTGAATTAAGTGCAGCTGCATAGGTCTGTTCAGATCCATTATCATATAGTTCGAAGGAGCTTTCTTCAAAAAACCATTGTAATACGCCATCGTAAGGATCTTTATCGTTTTCATGTTTCAGTTTCTTGATCTTAGGAAAATATTTATCGAAAAGTGCCTTAGAAGCTCCTCCTATCAGTTTTTCTGCTACAAAGGCTGCTCCTTCCTGCTCACCCTCATAAACAAGTTCAACTTTCCCTATGATAGAAGGTATCATACCGAGAATATCTGCATACCTGATGCCTGTTTGTTCAGACCCTGAAGCAAGACAACGATGTTCAGCCGTGCTTAAAAGATTCTCATAAGCCGTAATACTCATTCTAGCACTGATACCACTCCTACTATCCACATACTCACTTTCTCTTGCTTCAAACCCAATTTGCTCTACCAAGTCTTTTGCTAATTCAGGCACATGAATATCACAAATTCTATCATTTTGAAGTTTCGCTTCTTGTGCCGTAATTGTTTTAGCAACATCAATACTTTTTGGGTAATGGGTAAGGATTTGAGATCCGATTCTATCTTTCAACGGTGTTACAATACTACCTCTATTGGTATAATCTTCAGGATTTGCAGTAAAGACAAATTGGAGGTCCAATGGCAATCTTACCTGAAATCCCCTAATTTGTATATCACCCTCTTCCAGAATGTTAAATAAGGCAACTTGAATTCTTGATTGAAGGTCAGGAAGTTCATTAATTACAAATATACTCCGGTTTGCACGCGGTATCATTCCAAAATGAATCACTCTTTCATCTGCATAACTCAGTTTTAACGTAGCCGCCTTGATAGGATCAATATCACCAATCAGATCAGAAATTGTAACATCAGGAGTGGCCAATTTTTCATAAAATCTTTGGTCTCTATGAATCCATGAAATTGGCGTTTTATCTCCTAAGGATGCTATCTGTTCTTTTGCAAAATTACTAATAGGCTTCAATGGATCATCATTGATTTCTGAGCCTTCAATTACTGGAATATATTCATCTAGTAACTGAACCATCAATCTAGCTAGCCTTGTCTTTGCCTGCCCTCTTAAACCTAAGAGATTAATATTATGTTCTGAAAGAATGGCTCTTTCTAATTGTGGAATAACCGTCTCATCATATCCATGAATACCAGTAAATGAAGCTTTTCCCGCTTTAATATTCTCTATTAAATTCTCTCTTAACTCCGATTTAATACTCCTACTTTGATAGCCACTTTTTTTAAGTTCACCTAAAGTCATTAAACTTATATCCATTATCTAATTCTTTTTTTTCTGTTATTTTCGTAATCATGAAAGATCATTTCACCCAGACCATCAAGGCCAGTGTAAAAGGCTTTACCCCTGTTTGATAAAGTGAATTGATCCACAAATGTTTGTAAATAGGGGTCTTTAGCGATCATAAATGTGGTGATAGGAATGTGCAATTTTCTGGCTTGCGCTGCCATTTGATAGCATTTATCCACAATATAATCATCAAGACCGTTACTGTTCTTATAATAGCTCCCATCCTGCATTCTAACGCAACTAGGCTTGCCATCTGTAATCATAAATATCTGTTTGTTGGTATTTCTTTTCCTTCTTAATAAATCCAAAGCCAGTTGCAGTCCTGCTACCGTATTGGTGTGATAAGGGCCCACTTGCAAATAAGGTAAATCCTTCAGTTTTATCGGCCAGGCGTCATTACCAAAAACCAATATATCTAAAGTATCCTTAGCATACCTAGTCGTAATCAATTCAGCCAAAGCCATTGCTACTTTTTTAGCAGGAGTAATACGATCTTCCCCATAAAGTATCATACTATGACTGATATCAATCATAAGCACTGTACTCATTTGTGCTTTATGATGTGTATCCTCAACAACAAGGTCATTCTCAGTCAACTGGAAGTCGTCAAAACCGTGATTTACTTGTGCATTTTTAAGGCTTTCTGTAATATTGATATGCTCTAAGGCATCCCCAAAACGAAATTCTCTAAGATCACCAGTATGTTCATCACCCAAACCACTAGTCTTGGTTTTATGGGTTCCGGCTCCTTTGTTCTTAATTTGACCAAATATCTGATTCAGGGCATTTTTACGTATCGCCCTTTCGGTCTTGGCAGTAATTTTTTTATCGTAGCTACCGTCTGGTTTAATTTCTTCCTTGATATATCCTTTTGTTTTTAGATCTTCAATGAAATCGTCAATAGTGTAATTCTCATCCGTAAGCTGGTATTCCTGATCTAGTTGTTCGAGCCAATCAATAGCTTCATCAAAATCTCCTGATGTATGCGTAATCAACTCTTTAAAGATATCGAAAAGCTTGTCAAACGGGCTTTTTTGTTCTTCTTTATATAATTCAAATTGAAAACCAGAATTGTTCTTTTTTCTCTTCATTTCTGAGTGATATAATCAGTTTACTTATTAGGTATTGTCAAATTATCGCAATTTTTATTTAAAACGAAATCAAAAAATTGACGTCGTTCAAAAGCATTTGATTTAGTTCGGAGTGATTGGAAATCTATTAGGTACAGACTTTTATGGTCTAAACGATAAATCTCCTTTTTCTTGATAGTTTAACAAAGATAAGGATAATTACTTACTTTCTTTTAATGGACTATTTGCCCAATACTTTTTAAATTCTTTATTTTCATTAGATTTTGAAGCTGAAAGGACTTTATTTTTTTCTATAAACGAGAAGGAAGAGTCAATTGGCAAATCTTGCATAATTTCTTGCACAAAAATCTCTCTAAATTGTTTTAAGGTCAAAACAGGCCCTTCATTAATAATATTCCCGGCTTTATCACGCACTTTATTAATGGTATATGAAATCTCATTTTCAATCGTATTCTTATCAATATTTGCGCTAAATGGATATAATTTTATCTTCAGAGACCTAGGATTAATTTCGGAGATTTCCTCAATATCTAGTTTCTTATTCTTATAATAAAACGCAATAGTCCGACCTGAACCATCAATAGTAGAAGGATCAATTTCACGATTAAAAAACACTTGAAAAGAATTTGAATCATAATGATAAATCAAATTGTCCACTTTAAAGGTATCTCCATGTTTTAAGTCAAAAAAGTTATTAAAGGTCAAATAGTTTAAGTAATATTTATCTTGCTGTTTTTTATACTCAATATTCACTTCATATAAGACTGCATTTTCTTGAAAATCTTTTGTTGTATAATTAAGTTTGTGAATCCCAAAATCATATTTTCCTATATAGATACTTCCACTTCCTTTGAAATAGCGGTCCATACCCTGAATGCTGGATAAGAAATCAATTTTATAAATAGGTTCATCATCAAGAAAAACTATTTTATCTATCCAAAAAGAGTGTTGTTTGACAAAATTTTTATTCATCACATCAACAAACGAGAAAGATTTCTGATTGTAATTTCTGATACAATTTCCTATATGAAGAAGATACAACTCATTCCCACCTAAAGGAGAAAGCGTAACTCCTTCTAAGTATTTTACATTGTAGTTATCATAAGGAACCGCTAACAGACTGTCAATTAGAAAATTTTTATTAACCCCATACTGAAACAAGGCAGCCTGATTCCGCGCATCATAAAACTTATTAGTACCAAACCCCGCATCAAAAACTTTAATAATTCCTTCATTGAGATTCACATAATCTGCTGTTTTTAAAGGATGGGTATGATCCAATTCTTTAGCATCTACTATTTTCTGATAATCTCTATAATATGCTATGTACGCAAACGGTTCAAAGGAGAAATTTTCGGGGATCTGTTCAATCGCCAATCTTACTATTTTTCTAGCTCCGTATTGCTTTTCTTTTTTTCCCGCTTTTAATACCACTTCATCTAAAGACTCCCACTTTTGCTCAAGTTCTAAAATGAACCTTCCTTTGGATAACAGCTCATCCACATTAAATTTTGTCGTTTGATAACCTATGCAAGAAATCTGTAGCGACTCATTTTGCTTTAAAAATTTGTTAGGTATCCTAAAATTGCCATTCTCGTCAGAAATAACGCCAACCTTAGAGTCGGTAAGAATGACAGTAGCAAAAACAACAGGGCGTCCATTAAACCCGTCCAATATTTGAAAAACTTCACTTGTAGCATTTTGAGCCGCTATATTGCTACAAAAGCTAAAAAGAAAAATTAAAAAAATACGTTTAAGGTAAACTCTTAACATTAAATTTATTTTTATTCTTAAAAATAGATAAAAAATAATTTTTAGAGCTAAAAGTCAATGTTGTTTTAAGTCTATATTTAAGATTCTCTAAAATACAATCATGTTGGGCTATATATAAATCTTATATTCGTTTTTAAATTTTTTAAAATGAATATTGTTAGAACTGCCCTTTTATTGATCATTACGCTTGTTGTTGTACCCGTTTTCTCTTATTATTTTGGGACACCTCTGAACGAAATTTCAATTGAGGCCTTAACCCTTTTAGCAAAAATATGCCTTATAGCAATCATCTATTGCTTTGTTATTGGTCAACTCACCGGAAATAATAGTCAAGTAGATAAATTGTGGAGTTTATTGCCCATAGTCTATGTTTGGGTGGTGGCCCACTATGGTGGCTACACAACCAGATTAATCGTCATGGCCTCTTTAGTTTCCCTTTGGGGGATTAGGCTAACCTATAATTTTTCAAGGCACGGTGCATTTACCATTCGATTTTGGGAAGGCAAAGAAGATTATAGATGGGCCATATTAAGAGCAAAACCAGAGTTTCAAGCCAAATGGAAATGGACATTATTCAATCTATTTTTTATTTGCGGCTATCAACTGATATTGATTCTTCTATTCACTTTACCTATAATCATCGCTTTACAGTTTAATGAAACACCGTTTGGGCTTATCGATATGGGAGTGGGATTAGCTATGCTGTTTTTTATCGGATATCAAACGATTGCCGATAACCAACACTGGAAATATCAAAGTTTAAAATGGGAAAAAATTAATAATAATGAAGCTCTAGAAGGCGATTATAAAAAAGGATTTCTTGATAAAGGTTTATGGGCATTTTCTCGCCATCCTAACTATTTAGCGGAACAGGCAATCTGGATAAGTTTTTATCTATTTAGCATTGTGGCTTCTGGTCAGTGGATAAATTGGTCGGTTGCCGGATGTCTGCTATTGGTCGTTTTATTCCAGGGCAGTTCAAATTTTAGCGAAGAAATCAGCGCTGAAAAATACCCACTATATAAAGACTATCAGAAGAGGGTTCCTCGTTTTTTTGGGTTGAGAAAAAAATAGAATCACTTAAACTTATTAAGTATCTAATGATAAACAAGAAATTTATTATTTGGTTTCAAAATAGTTTTGCAGGGTGTAAAATGCCTTCTTGATGATCCGAAGGAGATTCCATCTTCTTATTTTTGATGTATCCATCTTCTTTTGGCAGGTATATATGATTATAATATCCATTTTCAAGCGGATCAACTATAATCTTCCACTGAACATCCAAACTTAACTTTTCCCTGTTTTGGATATTTTGAAGCAAGTTCTCGTTTCATTGAGCCTGCATAAATCAGCAGAACCAATAAGTAAAAGCACTGCCAAAAAGAACCTAGAATTTAGCATCGTTTAGGCTTTTAGTATTGCCTCTATTGCTGCAAGCTCATCTTCTGAAAATTCTAAATTATCAAGAATTCCTACGGCATCTTCAATTTGAGATACTTTACTAGCTCCAATAATTACACTAGTTACTCTAGGGTCTCTTAACACCCAACAAAGTGCGAGTTGGGCCATTTTTTG
>RCNB010002474.1_pt1 | contig 11308 bp, 10 predicted proteins | sample 2041321 | NCBI WGS metagenome assembly RCNB01 (sample SAMN09708232, study PRJNA481090) | Marine sediment metagenome, whole genome shotgun sequencing project.
CCCACCAAGTAAGGAGCCAATAGAAGTCAATTTTTTAAGGTAATCTTTCATATTTTTAGTAACTTTTATAGTTCTCGTTTTCCCTTCAATAATAGTGCCATCAGAGGACATTAAAAAGATTTGAATTGTTTGTTCTCCCGTCTCTCTTGGCTCTAAGGTTAGCCAAGTTGTATCTCCATTTTCAGCATTGTCGATAATACGCCTGCAATGTCAGTACTTTCAGAAGAGATTAAAGGAATGGGTTTATTCGGAATTAAAAAGCTTCCTCTTCCTTCGACTTTGATATCCAACTTCAATTTACTAGGTTCGAAACCAGGAGCTACTATCTTTATCGCGTAATTTTTATCTTCAGGAGCGTTATTATAGAGGAAAACCATCACATTAAGTTCAGAATGCAAATACACGACTTCTTGTGCTGAAGAATCCATATAAATTGGATCTTTTGAAAGACGCTCAATGTTATCAGCAAGTTCTAATTGAAGCCTATCAATGATGTTAAAAAAGCCAGGATTGTATTTTTTAATGTAATCGAATAATTTATAGATATCAGAAGTAGAGAAATACCACGATCCTTCAATTAACAACCCTCTTTTGGTATCAAAAGAAGCAGATTCTACATTAATTACTTCTTTTAATTCACGGGTAAATTGTTCATCTGTTAAAACGCCTTGATATCGCAAATAGTATAAGAATAATATTGACTCAATTCCAAAAGTTAATGGTAATTCATCTTCCTCGGCTTCTTTCACCTTTTGAATAAAGGTCGGCGTTAAAATTTTTTCTATCCCTGCTAAGTATTCATCCCATTTAAGATATGTAACCGGATCTAAATGATCTGAAAAAACCTCAGCAAAAAAATTATCCCGAAAAATTTGATGAGTTGTAGGTTTGTAAAAATCTTGAAGACCGTTTACATCGTGAATGTTTAAGTTTAAGCTTCGAATTATTATCGCTAAGCCTAACCCTATTAGTGCAAATCCTGCTGCTGCGAATCCTAAGTTCAAATCTCCTATTAATAACATCACTAAGAACAAAATTAATGCTACAAAACATATTAAGGCAATAATTTTTAACAAGTTAACAACTCGTTTAACGCTGGAAAACAACATTTCAAAGCCATCGAGACTATCTATTGGTCTCCCTCTTTTTCTCTCAACTTTTAATCTTAATTTAAGTGAAGAATTTGTGGAATTTGCTCCAAGAAATAGCATTATAGAATTGAAGGCGTATACTCCTAAGATCACGAAGAAGACAATTTTTAATGTGAAGTCCAATACCGAAATGAAAGCTAGAATGGTTACTATTAATAGAAGAATAGGAAGGATGAATAATAGAATTTTTCCCACTCCGGAGACATATTTGACCATTTTGCCTTGAAATCGCTCTTTTTTCCTTATTTTAGCTAAGTCTTTTTCTAGTTCTCTTTCCATGTTATAAATCATCTGTTTAAATTCTGTAAATTTTAATAAATATTTAGTTAGAATAATAGAAGTTGTGATTTAAAATTGCGTGAAGAAGAAAGGGATATAGTCTAAAAATTTTTGACGAATTTTTCCATATTTTTAACCACATTTTTATATGAATAAATGACTTATTTCTGACAAAATTTTGAGATAATTACCGAAAAAGTCAAAAAAGTTCTCGAAAAGTTTTTTTTTCGATCAAATTTCTCATCTAAAAATAGTTTTTGGGATTTTTTTCCCCCTAAAAGTGAAGATTCCGTTTTCGTTTATTTTTTATTCAGAAAAAGTCAGATTATTGAGGATTCGCCCGATCTCGTAAAAAGGGCTAAGGAAAATTTCCCATTACATTTAAATACTTAACTAGTCTAACAATATTTAGAAAAAAAACATAATAAAAGATTAAAAAAGTGTGATAAAAAAAAATGGAAATATTAAAGCTTAAAGAAAAAGTAATAAACCTTACGGATGAGCAAATAAATAGCTTGTACTCGTTTGCTAGTAGAGTAACCCAAGACACAATTGATGAGTTAGCTCCAATCCTATTAGAAACTTGTTTAAAAGCCGAATCAGGTATTTTAAAAAATCAATTAGGGCAAGTAATTTTTCACCTGCAAAAAACAGAGAGATTAAATACCCGAATTGGTTTTGAAAAACTAATACATGGAGCTTTAAAAGTCGATGCAAAAGAAGTTTTTAAGGTTCTTGAATCTGGCGCTTCAGATGCAAACGATTTAGTTGAAAGAATTAAATCAGTCCTATAAGGAAAAAGTTTTTTTTAACTTCTTATTTTATTATAGTAATGTCTAATCGAGATACGAATTCTGATTTAGATAAAGCTTGGGAGCATTACGAGAAAATACGAGACTCTCTTAACGGTTTATTCGATATTTTGAACATGAATTTGGACGATGGGAACATATTTTATCAATGCGCAGTTGATAATCTTGAGATTTTAAAGGAGACAATAATTGATTTGTTGAAAAAAGATTACAATCCTTCCGAAATTAAAATAAAAATGCGGGAAATAGAATTTGACATGAAAAGAAATCTTATGAAAAATCCCCATGAGAAGCAAAAATAAACTAATTGTCTCAATCTAGTTATTTTAACTCTGTACTGTATATTCCTACTTTTTCTTAACATTCCCTCTCAAATATCACTTTCTTTCATAAGAGAATTTGAGATAATTTAAATTAAAGTTATTTTATATATTTATAAGAAAACTAATTTTGAACGAAGAACAATGGTAGATTTAATATTTTGGATTGATGGTCTTACTGCCTCGGGAGTAGTAATCTTCGGGTTGTTATTCGGGCTGTTTTTTATCTATAAATCAAAAAAAACCGGAGCTAAAATGCTGATACTTTTAGGGACAGCAAATCTATTTGCAGGATTGACATTTTTAGGAGTTTTCCTAGATTTTTTTCTCGTCATCTTTACCAGCACTAATTTCGATAATACATATGGTATGGTTGGTATTATAAGCTATATTTGGTTAGCTCCTGCAGTCGTAAGTGCGATTTATATTGGTGGAGAATTACTGGTCCCTAAAGCCAAATTGTATTTAGTCTCAGCATTTATAGTCTTAAGCATTGTATTTTACATTATATTATTCATGGACCCATTTAGTGCATTTAACTTTAACCCACCTTCTGTTTCAGGAGATGGATTAATTGATTACAACCTAAACATTCTCTCTTTAGCTGGTATAATGATGGGATTATTCTTAATTCTCATTATAATTCTCCTTGGATTTGGCTTTTTAATAAAAGGTTTTCAGTCTACAGGAGTTTTAAAGAAGAAATATTTCCTCCTGTCAATGGGAGCGTTATGTTTTTGCATATTTGGCTTATTAGAAGGCTTAGTTGTTCCAGGTTTCACTGTAATATTTGTCAGAATCGGATATTTAAGCAGTTTCTGGTTTATGTATTACGGTCTAAAGGATTAAAAAAATTTATAAAATCTTATTTTTCTTTTTTGTCATTCTAAAAGGCAAAATAAAAATTACCTTACTTATTTTCTCAATTAACAATTATTAATTGATATTTGGGTACTTTATTTGTCTAAACTTAAATCTGCAATCGATGAAATTGATGGTGTTTACCGAATTAAAATTGATGTCCCTTTTCAAGTGAAATTCGTATGCAGTTACCTATTTAAGTTAGAGGACCAAACTGTTCTAATTGATGCAGGGTTCAACAGTCCCTCATGGAAAAAGAAATTTATCCAAGAAATCAACAATGTTGGATTTAGTATTAAGGATATCGATATTTGCATAATCACCCATAACCACATAGACCATATTGGGCTAATTCAAGAATTTAAACAGAAGAACCCTGAGTTAAAGATCGTTATGCATAACATAACTAATAAACTCTTAGAGTGGGAAACAAACAAGTCAAACAAGGAAGAAATTGAAAAAAAAGCCACTAAAATTTCTTTAGAAATGAAGAAATATGGGTTGAGTGAAGAGGAAAGGTTAAGAATTGTACAGTTTTTTACTTACTGGCCAAGTTTAAGAAGACATCAAACACCAAATAAAATTGTACATGATGGAGATAAGCTTTTAAACGATCTAGAAATAATATGGACACCAGGTCATAGTTTTGGGCATATTTGTGTTTTTAACTCAAAAAAGAAATTCTTGTTCAGCGGGGATCATATTTTAAGCCGTATTACACCACACATAGGTAATTTTGTAATACCTGATTTTCTCGCTGATGAATATTTAGACTATAATTTTAAGAATGTACTTGACCAATACCTCCAATCATTAGATAGAATTGATATGTTGAACCCCAAAATTATCTTGCCCGGTCATCAAGATATTATTTATAATCCTCATGAGAGAATTAGAGCAATAAAAGAACACCACGCGAATAGGCTTAACGATATTTCTAATGTAATAAAAAAAAAACCATTAACCCCAAGAGAGATATCTCGAATTCACTTTGGTGAAGATTTGGACGAAATTAACTCGTTTATGGCTTTAAGTGAAGTTTTAGGGCATCTTTTCTACCTCGAAGACCTCGGAAAAATTGATAAATTAGAAAAGAACGGCAAATTTTATTATCAAAGTTAATATTTATGGGTCTTCTCTTCTAGATAAATTAGCTAATTAGTTACATAGGAACTTTCTCATTTTGGGAAACAGTCTTAATTGGTTTTAAAACGACACAAACTCGTTCCACTCCTTTAACATCGCTTCTACCTCTAAAAGATTCAATAACTGCATCGAGTTCATTTATTTCTGGAACATTTACTTTAACGAGAATGCCACATTCTCCCGCTAAGAAATAAACTTCTTCGCACTGGGGAAGAATTTGGGCTTCTCGCAATAATTCCTTTAATTCGGATTGATTTCTCGGGATCAATGTGATAAATGCTATTATACAGTGTTCGTCCTCTCTACATATTTTAATCGTGAACTTCTCTATAACATTTTCGTCTTGAAGCTTAATAACTCTTTTTCTAACGGTGGATTCACTCATTCCTATTTCCACTCCTATTTCTCGATAAGGTCTTCGTGAATCCTCGATTAACATTTCTAGAATTTGTTTATCTTTCTCATCTAAATTTTTCATAATTCTATCACACCCTTCCAATTTGTTTAAATGCAGTAAAAAAATTGTTAAAATTATATTTTATATTAAACTATCAACTAAAAATTCTTTAATAATGGCTCAAAAAGCCTTTCGTAGTGAACAGCCATGCAATGAATACCCGCAGCTTTAGTAGTTTTCTTAATTTCTCTAATAAACGGTTCGAAAAAATCAATGTTAATCTTATCGATAGCTTCATTCCGTTTTTTTTTATCTTCCTTGAACTCTTTTTTTGCACCTTTTAGAGCGCTCAAAAGATCCTTTGGAACCGAAACGCCGGGGATATATTCGTTAAAATACCAAGCGATCCCGTAATTCTTTATAGGAAATAATCCTAGTAATACAGGAACATTGAATTTTTCTAAATCTTTTAAGAATTCTTTAGCATCGTCTACATCAAATGATGTTTGAGTTTGAATGAAATCAGCACCAACTTCTACTTTTCTTCCTACTTTTAGGATTTCAGGTTCTCTTGGATTTGAATTTGGATTAGCGGCACATCCCACATTCATCTCGACTTTTCCACCTTCAATTTCATTTCCCTCTAAATCAGTACCATCATCTACCATTTTAGAAACGAGATCGATTAATTGTGTTGAGTCTAAATCGAATACTGCTCGAGCATTTTTATTATCTCCTAACGCAGAGTGATCTCCTGTTAATGCTAGAAGGTTTTTCAGTCCAAGAATCGATCCTCCTAAAATATCTCCAAATAAAGCAATTCTATTCCTATCTCTTACGGTCATCTGCCAGATTGCTTCTAGGCCCACTTTCTCTTGGACTAAATGGCATGGTACCAAAGAACAGGTGTAGGCGTCTCCCTGCGGCCCATCAGTGACATTAGCCGCAGTAATCTTTCCTGTTTTCTTCATTTCTTCTGCGGAATGCAGAATAGAGGACATGTCAACCATTTTTTTTGGTTCCAATTCACCTGTGAATAAAAACTTACCTTCTTTCATTGTTTTTACTAAGTTGCTATATGCTGGTCTCTTCGCCATTTCTATTTCTCCTCCTTTACAGCTTCTTCTTCATTAGTATAGGTTTTATTGATCTCAATAAACCGTGGACTTGACCATAGTCTATAGTTTCTTGGAGGTCGGTACTTAGTAAAAAGATCCATCCTATTAAATTTTCTCAAGCGATCCCAAATCTTTATCCAAGCACACTCATGTATATACCCACCAACTTCGCATTTACCGTTAACGGTACCTCCACAAGGTCCGTTACTCAAGTTTTTAGCACAACCAGCCATAGGGCATACTCCACCCGTAAGTCCTAATAGACACTCGCCACAAGTCTCGCAGTATTCAGCAAAATTATTTTCAGCGTTATTTTCTGCTCCCCCAAACATACTATTTTGAGCGGGATATGTTAGAATCGTTTCGAATATTCTATTCATCATAACAACACCCAAACCACAGGATAAAGACACAATTGCATCGTAATGCTCAATAAAAGGTCGAACCGTCGTTGCTGCGATTCTATCGTCACATTGTCTAAGCACCGTTATAGCTTTCCATTGTAATTCTTTCCCCTCGCTCCTTGCTTTTAATTCTAGCATCTGTGCTAATACTTTTGCCTCATTAATAGAGCGAGGAGGTTGAACACAACCGTCACATCCAGCTACTAAAATCTTCGAATACGGTTTTATCATCTCGTAAATTTCTTCAATATTTTTTTGTTGCGTAATTATCATTTTAATTAAACTCCTTTTTTTATCCTAAATATTTATTTTGATACTTCAATTGATTTACTTTTAAAATCTGATTTAATTGGTCCTAATTTTTTTATAATTTCGACGAAATCTGTCATAGTATCTGAAAATATTTTACCTTCACTCGCAGAAATCCATTTTCGCAAAAATCTATCAGGATTAATGCCAATGGACTCTAGTTCTGATTCAATTTCATTTGTCCTTCTCAAAGTATCTTGATTTCCAGCAATATAATGACAATCTCCGATATGACACCCTCCTACGAAAACTCCGTCGGCACCCTCCAAAAATGCTTGCAATATAAGGCTTTTAGATAATCCTCCAGAACACATCACTCTGATTGTTCTAACATTAGGTGGGTACTGGTATCGGCTTACTCCAGCCAAATCTGCGCCCGCATAACTACACCAATTGCATAGAAATGCTATAATTCTTGGGCGTCCGTTTCCGAATTCCACGCGTGCCGCTTCAGCGATCATTGGTGCAATTTGGGAGGTGCCAAAGTGGCTCATTGTAATTGCTTCAGCGGGGCATTCCGCGGCGCAATCTCCACACCCCTTACACAACAAGGGATTTACTTCGGAGATCATTTTGCCTTCTTCGTATTTTACTCCAACGGCTCCGTAGTTACAAACTTCAGCACATCGATTGCAACCTATACATAACGCGGGATTAACTTTAGAAATTACCCCTTCTGTTACTAAGATATCCTTAGATAAAATTGTAGTCGCTCTCGAAGCTGCTGATAATGCTTGAGCGATGCTTTCGCTGATCGTAGCAGTTCCACGGGCTGTACCACATAAGAATATACCGTCAGTTGCGAAATCTGAAGGTCTTAATTTCACATGCGCCTCCAAAAAGAAGTTATCACTATTTGTAGGTACTTTTAGCATTTTCGCTAATTTTTCATTTTCTTCTCCATCAGAAACTATACCGGCGCTTAATGCTATTAAATCGGATTTAATTGACATACTGCCTAATTTTTGTGTTTCTATTTTTACACTTAATTTTCCGCTATTTTGAACAATTTCAGGGGGTTTTTCTTGATCGAATCGAATGAAAACAATTCCTTTTTCCCTTGCTAAATTGTAAAACTTTTCCTTAAATCCATAAGTTCTTATATCCCTGTAAAGAACTACAACATTTAATTTTGGATTAATATCTTTTGCCTTTATTGCATTTTTAATAGCTTCAGCACAACACATTCTACTACAATAAGGATGTTCTTCGTTTCTAGAACCAACGCACTGTATCATTACTAATGTGTTTACTCCCTCGATTTTTTCAGGATTCGTATAGAGAATATTTTCTAATTCAGATTGCAAAATTACTTTATCATTTTTCCCAAAAAGGAATTCTCCTTCTTTTGGTTGGTATTCATGAGCACCAGTAGCTACGATTATGATCCCATGTTGAAATTCCTTTGTTTCCTCATCATTACCAAATGTAATATTTGTAGTGAAATTACAGACATATCCACCAATAGAATTGATTTTACCATTAAGAAAAACATTAACGAGTTTATGTTCATTAACTTGTTTTATTAAATCTGAAATATGTTCTTGAACGTCATAACTTTCAATAGTCTGATGTATATTCTTAGAAAAACCACCAAGTTCATTACTTTTTTCAACGAGAAACACCTCAAATCCTTGATTTGCTAAGTTAAGCGCTGCCGTCATTCCTGATACACCTCCACCAATCACCATCCCTTTATGTATTACAGGTACTTGTTGTTCTTGCAAGGGTAATAAATTGCGAGCTTTGGCGATTGCCATCCTTACCAAGTCTTTAGCTTTTTCTGTGGCTTCTTTGGGTTCATGCATGTGCACCCATGAGCATTGATCTCGAATGTTAGCTAAATCAAAAAGATATTTGTTCAACCCCGCTTCCCTTATAGTTGCTTGAAATAACGGTTCGTGCGTTCTAGGTGTACATGATGCAACTATAACTCGATTTAAGTTAAACTCTTTAATTTTATCTTTAATATTTGTTTGGGTGTCAGCTGAGCAAGTATATAAATTTCTTTCAGCATAGGTTACATCAGGTAATTTACTCGCATAGTCTACAACATCAGCAACATCAACTACACCTGCAATATTAATTCCACAATGACATACGAAAACTCCAATTCGAGGAGGTTCTCCAATAGTATCAATTTCTCTCGGAAGTTTTTTTTCTGTAATTAAGGTATTTCTAACTTCTGACAATAAAATATTAACAGCTCCAGCAGCAGCACTTGCTTCAACCACCGTTTCGGGAATATCCTTTGGCTCAGAAAACATCCCACAAACATATATTCCTTCTCGAGAGGTTTCAACGGGAGAGAATGGTTTTGTCTGACAGAAAAATTCTTCGTTCAGATCAATCTTTAATTTTTTCGCTAACTCTTGAGTGCTATGATTTGGCATCGCTCCTACTGCTAAAACGACTAAATTAAAAACATCTTCAACTATTTTCCCATCTTCAGACTCATAATTAAGAATTAAATCATTCGATTCTGAAATCTCTTTTACGGATGAAATTCTACTTCTGATATATTTAACTCCATATTCTTCTTGAGCTCGATCAATATACTTATCAAAATCTTTCCCACAAGCTCTAATATCCATTGAAAATATAGTAGGTTGAACAATTGGCATATGTTCTTTAGCAATCACGGCTTCCTTGGCAGTATACATGCAACAAACGGAAGAACAATATTCGCCACCATGATTTTTATCTCTCGAGCCTACGCATTGCAAAAATGCAATTTTTTTAGGGATTATTCCATCTGATGGTCTAAGGATTAGACCCGAATGTGGACCACTTGCACTTAATATACGTTCAAATTGAATACTCGTGACTACATTAGGATATTTTCCAAAACCATAATGGTGTGTAGGTCCGGGATCATACTCATCAAAACCAGTTGCTAGAATCACAGCCCCTACATCTAACGTGGTTTTTTTATCTTTAAGTGTATAATCTATGGCTTTAGCTTTACATACACCCTTACAAAAGCCACACCCAATACATATATCTTGATTAATAGAAAACACTAAAGGAACAGCTTGAGGGAATTTAACGGATATAGCAGCTCTTTTTGAAAGCCCTTCATTAAAGAAATCGATTGCTTCTACGGGGCATTCTTGAGCGCATACACCGCAACCGGTACATGTTTCTTGATCTAAAAACAACGATTGTTGCTTTAGATCCACTTTGAAATTACCTGGCTTTCCCGTAATTTTTTCGAGAGTAGTATTAATTAAAAGATTTATATTTTCATGCCTTCCTGCGGCAACTAATTTTGGTGCAAGGATACAAATGGCACAATCATTAGTTGGAAAGGTTTTATCTAACTGGGACATTACACCTCCAATACTCATTGTTGATTCTGCCAAATAAACTTTATAACCAGAGTCACCCAAATCCATTGAAGCTTGTATTCCTGCTATTCCGCCCCCAATAACTAAAACCGAGCCCACTTTTTCCATTTTTATACCCCCATAATTGAAATAAATGTTGGAATTTCCTCATTGATTTCAGCGACATCGACTAATCCTCTTGCCCTCAGAACGACGATGTGTTCTAACACCTCACTCGCTTTAACATCAATTTCATTTGCGATAGTGGGGACAGATTTACCCTTCTCTTTTATTTTTAATATGATTTTATGACGAATAAATTCATTTTTAACGACATCGTCAATTAACTTCTCAAATTTCTCGATCGCAATTTGTTCACCATAAACATTTTCTTCAGAAACCAATTCCCGTTGTCTTGCAATTAATCCTCTTAATCTTGAATCCTCTAATACATTCTTAACAGCTTGTAGGCTATCAAGTATTTGTGCTTTTTTTTGTTTGTCTTTTAATGGAGATGGTCCTAGTTTTTCTATATGATTAGTAAATTCCGCAACGATTTGAGCAAATTTATTTCCCTCTGCTGCAGAAACCCAATCGAGACGCATTCGGTTAGAAAAGTTAACTAGACTCAATAATTTACTTAAAGCTTTCATTTTAATCTCAGCTTCGTAATTGCCAGTTAAATAATGGCAATCACCTAAGTGGCACCCTAAAACAAGCACTCCATCAATTCCATGGAGAAAAGCGTCTGCAACGAATGATGGATCAACCCGCCCCGAACACATTACTCGGATAACTCTGATATTTGTAGGATATTGAATTCGGTTAACACCCGCGAGGTCTGCACCTGCATATGAACACCAATTGCATAAAAATCCTAATATTTTTGGTTCAAAAGTCATCTATATTTCTTCTCCATAGGTTAAAATTTCTGCTCGTATTTGGTCACCCGTAAAGTGATGGATTATAATTGCTTTTTTAGGACAACTCGCTCCACACACTCCGCATCCTTTGCAAAGAACTTTGTTAACTATTGCAAGGTCTGTCTCTTCATCTTTAGTAATAGCCTTATAGGGGCAAATTTTTATGCAAGCTTCACACCCTATACATAATTCCCCAATAACTTCTGCGGTTGATCCTTCTACTTCTAAAGTATCTTTCCATAAAATCCTAGAGGCTCGA
>RCNB010002475.1_pt1 | contig 11306 bp, 11 predicted proteins | sample 2041321 | NCBI WGS metagenome assembly RCNB01 (sample SAMN09708232, study PRJNA481090) | Marine sediment metagenome, whole genome shotgun sequencing project.
GAGCGCTGTTATTTGTATTTTGTGTGATCTGCAGGCTAACAGAGCGATTGTCGCTGCCATCAAGCTGATCGAGATGCACTTTTGCCTGCAAGCCTAAATCGGTTGCCGTTTCACTAAGGCGAAAGTTCAGCGCAATAGTCTGATCTATTTTGGCGTAGTCGGGCACGACCAGATCAGGCGCGTTAGTGAAGGATAGCCAGATGGTGATAGAGCTAGCAATCATCGCTGTTGCAGGCGGAACCATAATGAACCACACCCAGAACTGGCGATACCATACTTCTTCCTTTTCGTTCTTATTCATAGCTATTTCCGGGGCACAAATATTGTGCCTAATTGAGCGGTACCATGAAGCGTGCATCACGACTGGCTTCAATATCTTCACCGCCGGCAGTGCGAATGGCGAACTCAATATCATGTCCACCGGGCTCTGTGGTGTAAGGATCAACCTGTACCCGCACAGCAACCGACTCAAGTGCGCCGGCAGCAACGTTAATTTGTGCAGGGTCAGAATCGATAGTTAGTCCGGACATACCTGTGACAATAAGGTCTATATTTTTTGCTTCGTTGGACTTGTTCTGTACTTTGAGCGTGTAAACATTTTCAATGCGGCCATCATTAACCTGACGATACATAGCATTGCGATCTTTGAGGACATCAAGGTGCAAGTCGGAGCGTGAAGCTATTGCGAAGATAAAGCCTGCACATATGATAGTGAGCAATACAGCATAGACTGCCATACGTGGGCGAATCACATGCGTTTCTTCGCTATCTATAGCATGCTGAGTGGTGTATTTGATAAGGCCTTTAGGGTATCCGACCTGGTCCATAACGCTGTCGCAAGCATCAATGCAGGCGGCACAGGCAATGCACTCGTACTGCAGGCCGTCACGAATATCGATGCCGGTGGGGCATACCTGAACACAGAGGGTGCAGTTTATGCAGTCACCGAGTCCGGTTTCTTCTTTCGTGGCACCACGCTGACGTCCGCCGCGTGGGTCACCACGCTTTTCATCGTAGGAAATAATGAGTGTGTCACGATCAAACATCGCACTCTGGAAGCGGGCGTACGGGCACATGTATTTGCAGACCTGCTCCCGCAGGAATGCAGCGTTGCCATAGGTGGCAAAACCATAAAACAGGACCCAGAAGGTTTCCCAGGGCCCGGTTTCAAGCGCAAAGAAGCTGCCGGCAAGGTCTCTAATAGGCGTGAAATAGCCTACAAAGGTTAGTCCGGTAAGAAATGCAAGGGCAAGCCAGAGAAACTGTTTAGTGGTTTTTTTGATTATCTTTTCAGATGTCCACGGGCCTTTGTCGAGCTTTTTACGCTTGTTCGCCGTGCCTTCAACAAGATTCTCAATCCATACGAATGCTTCGGTCCAAACGGTTTGTGGACAGGCAAAGCCGCACCAGATTCGTCCGGCAAGAGCCGTAACGAAGAACAGCAATAGTGCGGCAATAATCAGCAGCCAGCTTAGGAACACAAAATCCTGTGGCCAGAAGGTCATTCCAAAAACGTAAAAACGGCGCGCGGGGAGATCAAAGAGGACAGCTTGCCGATCATCCCATGGTAGCCATGCAATGACGTAGTAGAGACCGAGGAGAGTAACTGCAGACAGCTTTCGCAGGCGGCTAAAGATGCCTTTAACCTCGCGGTAGTGAATCTTTTGTTTGCTCTCGTATAGTGACGGTCCGGCTCCTGTGGGAGTGTCATTCATCGGACTGATTACTTCCTTTCTTGCTCGCAACGCGACGGTTGTATGAGCGGATTAATAAAATAGAAATAGAGCTGGACACCATTGTGATGAGCCAGAAAAAGAAGAAGCCGAGGGCGTAGCCTGACATGCGATCGAGGTCTTGTGCAGGTGTCATCGATTCGCCAATTAACCCGGGGTCCACAAAAGCGAAAAATAGCATGGTGGCAAAAGCCGCAGAGATAAATGCAGGCCAGATGATCGCAGCGATCTGTCTGGCCTGACGACCCCAGGGTTTGCTCAGAGGGTAAATCTCCTCAAACCCTTCTTCCAGTTCGGTAGTCGTTGGTTCATTCTCTGCGGACACCATGCTTCTCCGTTATGCGTTGCAGCGATTTTAGTCTTTACTTAGACTAAGTACATAAGCAGTTACCACACGGATGCGGTCCTCACCGAGGAGGTCTTTATGTGCAGGCATCTGATTAATACGGCCAGTCATAATGACATCGCGCATATCCGGATCTCCGGCACCGTGCAACCAAATCTCATCGGTCAGGTTGGGCGCGCCTAAAGCCTGATTACCTTTGGCATCCTGACCATGGCACGAAGAACACATAGCGTTGAAAAGGGGTTTACCCGCATCTGCACGAGCTGAATCAATCTTGCGGCCACCGAGGCTGCGGATATAGCCAATAACGTCATTTACGCCTTTGTCGCCGAGAGCAGGCCCGAGAGCCGGCATTGCGCCAATGCGGCCGTATGTAATGCTTTGTTCAACAGCTTGTGCGCTGCCGCCCCATAACCATTCATCGTCAGTTAGGTTTGGAAAGCTTTTAGCACCGCGGGCATCAGAACCATGGCAAGTTGCACAGTTATTCGCGAACTGATTACGGCCGAGTTTCAGTGCGTCGGGGTTGGTTACGAGTTCATCGTAAGAAGCATCGCGGTGTTGTGCAAATACTTCACCGTAGCGTGCTTCTGCAGCTTCGACTTCGGCATCGTACTCACCGGTCTGTGTCCAACCGAGCACGCCAGGGAGGTTTCCGAATCCCGGATATAGGATTAGGTAGATTACGGCGAATACAATTGTGATATAGAAAAGATTCAACCACCATTTTGGCAATGGGTTATTGAGCTCTTCCAAGTCACCATCCCATAGATGGGTGGTGCTATCAGCCGCTGGATCATTCGGCCGTTTTTTGGTGGTTAAGGACAACAGCCAGAGGCAACCGATCACGTTGATCAGTACCAGGGCCATGACGTAAATGCTCATTGCTGTGCTCATGAGTCAGATTCCTGCTATGAGTTTGATTTAGAACGGGGTTCGTTAATGATGTCGTCATCTTCCAACGGAAGATTGGCAGCATCATCAAAGTCGGCTTTACGGCGACCGCTATATGCCCATAGGCATACGCCTATAAAGACAATAATTAGCAGCAGCGTGTATAGCCCGCGTATTACTCCGACATCCATGTTACTGACCCCTTTTAACTGCCAGGCCTAAGCCTTGCAGGTAGGCGATTAGTGCATCCTGTTCCGTCTTGCCTTCAACCGCAGCAGATGCGCCTGCGATGTCTTCATCGGAATAGGGAACACCAATCATGCGAAGTCTCGACATTTTTACCGGTGTTAGCTCGGCATCGATTTCCGATTCAGCAAGCCACGGGTAGCCGGGCATATTGGATTCGGGAACCAGGTCGCGAGGATTGTTCAAGTGCATGCGATGCCATTCGTCAGAATAACGTGCGCCAACACGAGCCAAATCAGGACCGGTGCGCTTTGAGCCGAACTGGAACGGATGGTCATACACACTTTCACCTGCCAGTGAGTAAGGACCATAGCGCTCGGTTTCAGCACGGAAGGGGCGAATCATCTGTGAATGGCAGTTGTAACAGCCTTCACTGATATAGACGTCGCGGCCTTCAAGCTGGATCGCTGTGTAAGGCTCTACGCCCGGTGCAGGTTCGTTTCCGGTTGGTGAGAGCATGAGCGGAACAATTTCCGCCAAGCCACCAAAGGAAACAACAACGGCAACCAAGATGCCCATAAGACCAATGTTTTTTTCCAGAAAATCATGTGATTTCATGTTTGCAGTTCCTTATGCCGGATCAAGGACAGGTACGCCGATTTTTACATCGTCTGCTGCCATTGTTTTCCAAACGTTATAAGCCATCAGCAACATACCGATCAGGAATAACAAGCCGCCAGCGAGACGGATTGCATAGTAAGGATAGGTTGCGATAAGGCTTTCGATGAAGGTGTAAGTGAGCGTGCCATCTTCATTAACTGCACGCCACATCAGGCCCTGCATCACACCGGCGATCCACATTGAAGCAATGTAGAGAACCACCCCGATAGTTGATGCCCAGAAGTGGATATCAATCAGTTTGATGCTGTACATGGAATCCTTGCCAACAAGCTTAGGAAACAGTGAGTACAGAGAGCCGATGGTGATCATCGCCACCCAGCCTAAAGCGCCTGAATGCACATGACCAATTGTCCAGTCTGTGTAATGCGACAGTGCGTTAACAGTCTTAATAGACATCATCGGACCTTCGAAGGTCGACATGCCATAGAAAGAAAGAGACACGATCATGAACTTGAGGATCGGGTCGGTGCGGAGCTTATGCCAAGCACCTGAAAGGGTCATGATACCGTTGATCATGCCACCCCAAGAGGGCGCCAGAAGGATCAGCGAGAACACCACACCCAATGACTGTGCCCAATCCGGCAGGGTCGTGTAATGCAGATGGTGAGGGCCTGCCCACATATAGATTGAGATTAGGGCCCAAAAATGAACTACTGACAAACGATATGAGAAGACGGGGCGTCCTGCCTGTTTCGGAATGAAGTAGTACATCATTCCGAGGAAGCCGGCAGTCAGGAAGAAGCCTACTGCGTTATGGCCATACCACCACTGCACCATGCCGTCGACAACACCAGAGTAGACCGAATAAGATTTGAACATACTTACGGGAATAGCGAGCGAGTTAACGATGTGCAGAATTGCTACGGTAATAATGAATGCAGCATAGAACCAGTTGGCTACATAGATGTGCTTAACGCGTCGCTTCATGATGGTGCCAAAGAACACCACGCCGTAGACCACCCAAACGACTGCAATCAGTATGTCGATCGGCCATTCTAGTTCTGCGTATTCTTTACTGGTTGTAATGCCGAGTGGCAAGGTGATTGCTGCCGCCACAATCACGGTTTGCCAACCCCAGAAGGTGAATGCAGCCAGTTTTTCGGCGTAGAGCCTTACGTGACAGGTGCGTTGCACAATGTAGTAGGAAGTAGCGAAAAGGGCTGAACCACCAAATGCAAAAATCACGGCATTTGTGTGCAAAGGTCTGAGGCGACTAAATGTGAGCCAGGGTATATCAAAGTTCAATGCTGGCCACAGCAATTGGGCGGCGAGTATTACGCCGACGAGCATGCCTACGATTCCCCAAACCACCGTCATGACGGCAAATTGGCGAACCACAGTATCGTTATAGCTCTGGGACTTGTCCATGAAGCACTCCACTACAGGGTTTTTGTGTTTTGGTCGACAAAAGTAGGGGGCGACTGTTTCCAGTTGCCCCTAATTGATAGTTATTTTCTGCTTATCATGCTGCATATTGCACAGGTATTTGTACCTAGTACAGACCAGAGTGGCGCTGCTAGGTTGAAAAAACACAGTATTTGAAAGGGTTGCCGGTCAGTAAAAGGTTTGTTGGACTGGCCTATTAAGAATCGGATTGAGGCTATCTAATGCGACCGCGCAATTTTGCGATCAGTTTGCGCAAAAAAAAATAGGTTTTAGCGCATGTTGCCGCGATTAGTCGGTGCGCTTCCAGGGATCGAGATTGCTGGAGGTGTCGTAGGGGTTGTCTACGCCTTTATCCTTGTTCGAGTCGCCAGGGTTGACCTGTTTCAGGCGGCGTCGACCAGAGGTGGGGTCGACTTCCCAGGCAGCGGTTGCATAGGGATCATCGCTGCGTTTCTTGAACCCATGAATGTCTTGATTTGATTGCGCATCTTTCAAACCCGGGTCGACACTCAGGTTCAGACCTTGTTTACGTCGATCAGCTAAAGATGTCGGGCGCGGCATATCTACCGGAATGATCGGACCCGGTTCTGTCTTGCCAAACAACGATTTGAGTTTATCTACTAATGACATGGGATCAGTTCTATCTGTCTCCTTTTGAGACTATTTCCATAGCTTAGTCTAAGCCTTCATGAAATATAGTCCCGAACGGGCATAGAAGTTTGTGAAATGGTTCACATAATTAAGAGATTCTTTGCCCTGCGGCACTATTTGGCGGGTTTCGGAACCATATAGCGGATATTTTGTGCCGATAGACCAAGTGTTTGCTTGCAGCGCTGTGGTCCTTGGTTTCTAATGAACTTATGAACTGTACTTGGCCAAAAAGGAAGTTTTCATGCGTTTGATTGTGGGTATCTCGGGTGCCAGCGGCGTGATCTACGGGATTCGTATGCTGGAGATGCTGCGAGGAATACCGGATGTAGAAACACATTTGGTTATCAGTAATGGCGGCAAGCTAAACATTAAGCTCGAAACGGATTGGAAGCTCGATGATGTAGAGGCTTTGGCTGATGAAGTGCACAGCGATCAGAATCTGGCGGCAACTATTTCCAGCGGTTCATTTAAAACTGCTGGAATGGTAGTGGCTCCGGCTACGATGAAAACCCTGTCCGGTATCGTGAACTCTTATGCGGATACTCTCCTTGTGCGTGCAGCCGATGTGGTGCTTAAGGAGCGTCGTAAGTTGGTGATCATGCCCCGTGAGGCGCCACTGCATGTTGGCCATACTAAATTGATGCATGAGGCAGCATTAATGGGTGCGATCATTTCGCCACCAATGCCAGCTTTCTACAATCTGCCAAAAACGATCGATGACCAGATCAATCACACGGTTGGGCGCGTGCTTGATTTGTTCGATATCGACAATGAAATTGTGAAGCGCTGGGCCGGCGGCCGGCCGAAGGCATAAGCGTGAACAAAGACGATAAAGCCCGGGTACAAAAATACTTGCAGCAGTACAGCACGCTCACACTTGCTACTAGCCAGAACGATGAACCCTGGGCAGCTACGGTATTTTTTGCCAGCGATGCTGATTTAAATCTGTATTTCGTTTCCGACCACCGCACGCATCACGGGCGTGATATGGCAGCGAATGACAAGGTTGCTGCAACCATTAATCCCGATTGCGACAACTGGAACGATGTGCATGGTGTGCAGGTGAAGGGCAGGGTGTCTGTAGTCGACGGCATGCAGCGTGCCAAAGCACTCGTGCTGTACTTAAAGAAGTTTCCTCAGATTGATCAACTCTATGCGAAGCCCAGCGGCGAGCATGAAGAAACCATCGCCAAGCGTTTAAAGGCTGCAAATTTCTATTGCATTAAGCCTGAATGGCTTCGCTTTATTGATAACGCGCAGGGCTTCGGTCATCGTGAAGAATTCGAGTTTTAGGGCGTTTCTATACAGAACTACAGACAATAAAAAAGCCCGCAGCTAGCGGGCTTTTTTATTGGACTTTATAAACGACTTACTGCGGTTCACCTGACGCATACGGTGGGAACGGGCCAAGATGCATGCCGCTATCCACAATCAGTGTTTCGCCGGTTACCACGCTGGCACCGAACAGGAACCAAACCAGCACTTCGGCCACTTCTTCAGCGGTCGCCACTTTCTTCAGCGGCAGACTTTGGGCTGTTGCTTCAAGCATCGCTTCATATTGCTCATCACCCAGACCACCTTTAAGCCAGCGGGTCTGAATCATGCCGGGAACAACGGTGTTAATCCTGATTTCAGGGCCGAGTACGTGAGCCAGAGATTTGGTCATCAGATTCAGCGCAGCTTTAGATGCCGCATATGGAATTGATGAAGCGATACCGGTTACACCGCCGATAGATGAATCATTAACAACTGCGCCACCGGTTTTTCGCATGATCGGCTCAACGGCACGAATCATTTGATAAGGACCGACAACGTTTACGGCATAGATATCAAGAAAGTCTTGCTTGTTAACGCCATCCATTTGCGGGAACGGGTTAAACTTGGTGCGGGCTGCGTTATTGATCAGGAAATCGATACGACCCCATTTATCGACGGCAGCCTTTGCCATGGCTCGACAATCGTCATCTTCTGAAACATCGGCCTGAAATGCGATAGCCTCAACACCGTGGCTGCGACATTCTTCAGCAGTTGCTTCTGCTTCGTCTTTACTGCGGGTGTAGTTAATTACTACGTTGCAGCCCTTTTCTGCCAGCATGATTGCTGCGGCAGCACCTACTCCGGTTGCGGAGCCAGTGACAATCGCCACTTTACGTTCGTTGTCAGCCATGTGTCCTTCCTTAAATATCGTGTATCTGAAATCTGCTGATTCATTATGTTTAGACGCCTTAACGCGTCATTCAGGTGGCGCACTTTAGCGGTTTTTTGCTGTTTATGCCTTAGTTTTTTGAGTCAAATCTTGGTCCCTTCGGTATTTACTGCGTCGGCGCAAGTGTCTGATCGGCTAGCTCTATAATAGAGGTAATGGACACCACAGCGCCGAAAACCATTGAAACCATAGGGTCGACGTCGGTTTTTTGATATGGTGACCGGCATTGCGCAGAAGGCGCAGCTTACTAACAAGTATTTTCGGAGTGAAAAACATGCCTTTTAAGGATATGCGTGAGTTTCTGGCTCATTTGGATAGTCAGGGTCAGTTGAAGCAGGTTGATGTTGAGCTTAACTGTGAGATTGGCGAAGAAAACGAGATGCAGGCGCTCATGCGTTTGGTCTGTGAGCAGGATGGTCCGGCCTTAATGCTGAACAACCTGAAGGGCTACAACACTCCGCAGCACCCCGTCATGTTTAATGTATTCGGTACCCGCGAGCGCACCGCGATGACCATCGATGAGATTGATCCGCTGGCTGCAAAACTTAAACATGCCGGAACTTTGGGTGACGTATCTAAGTGGCATGAGCCTAAAATCGTTGATGCGGCGAATGCCCCCTGTAAAGAAGTCGTTATTGAAGAAGCTGATATCGATTTGTCTAAGCAGTTGCCTTTGGTTTGGTTTGGTAAGGAGCAGGCCTCTTATATAACCGGCGGCGTGGTTGTCACTAAAGATCCGGAAACAGGTGAGCGCAACGTAGGCTGGTACCGCTTAACTCAGTTCACAGGTGCCGAACATCCTACCGGTGGGTCATATACAGAAGAGGAGCAGAAGAAGCAGTTATCTGTATTCTGTTTCTGGAACCCGCCAATGAGCCATATTGGTTTGCATCTGGCAAAAGCGAAGGCTATGGGCAAGCCTCTTGAGATTGCCATCGCATGTCAGGTTGATCCTGTTGTTCATTTGGCCGCAGCTACCGGTGTGCCCTTTGGTGCCGATGAATACAATTTTGCCGGTGGTTTGAAAGGCGAACCTGTTGAATTGGTTAAATGTAATACCGTCGATCTCGAAGTTCCTGCAAGCGCTGAATTTGTTATTGAAGGTGTCTTCCATCCTGATGCCGAACAAACTATTGGTCGGCATTCAAACCCGGTGGGTTATTACGACGCTATCCAGGTTTTCCCGATGGTGGACGTGAAATGTATTACGCATCGTAACGATGCTCAGTGGTACGCGACCATGGAAATGGTGCCACCTTTTGATCATAACTACATTGCGTTGTTGCCTGTAGAAGGCGAAGTACTGAGTGATTTGCAGCGTAAGGCACCCGAGGTGCAGGACGTTGTTGTGACTCCGAACATGACCTATATCGTGCAGCTGAACGTTGATGGCGCACGTAAGCCACATGCAGAGTTCGGTAAATATATTTTGCATGCTGTATGGGGTTCGGCTGGTCGTTGGGGTCGTACAGCTAAGATTGTTATCGTTGTTGGTCCGGATGTTGATCCATACGATATGGATTCTATTGAATGGGCGATTGCGACGCGCGTGATGCCTGCAACTGACATGATAGTGAATGAATCGGGCCAGGCATTTGTGCTCGATCCATCTGCACCCAAGGGTCATCACGGGTTCCCGGTTACCGGGTCTCAAATGGGTATTGATGCCACGATCAAAGTGCCCGAGCGCTTTGCGGAGTATCAGGAAGTGAGCTTCCCGCCACCCGAGATGGTGGCTCAAGTTGCCGAAAAGCTGAAGGGCATTATTTAAAACCTTTCTGCGTTAAACCTGAGTAAGAAAAAGGCCGGTGCTTTCACCGGCCTTTTTTGTGTCCACTATTGGTTTGCTCAGTGTTATAAACAGCAAACGACTCACTAGGATGCTTGAGAATTATCATAACCGTCGTAAAATTATGTTTGTTACCAAAGCACTCGATATAGCCCCTGCTATTACCCCGATGTATTGGTTGGTGCAATTCGGGAGCTTGGTATCAAGCTTGATGTCGAAACTCCGGAGCTTACGCTGCAATGCTGACTGCGAGAGAGCAACCGCTGAGTGCAGGGTGCTACACTGCTGCTGAATAACTGCCGGAAGGTTTCGTGACCCATACCATTACCGAAAAAATTGTGCGTAGAGCATCCGGACGTGATGATGCCTTTCCTGGAGAGATAGTAACCTGCGATGTTGATCTGGCGTTGCTGCTCGACTCCGGTGGCCCAAGGCGCATTTGGCCCCGACTTAAAGAACTAAAAACCGGCGTATGGGATCCCGATAAAATCGTGCTATGCACCGATCATTTTGTGCCAGCGGTCGATGCCGCTTCTGCAGCTATCCTCAAGCTCACACGCGAATTTGCCGCTGAGTTTGGCATTAAGAATTTTTTCGACATGCAGGGCATCGGACATTTGATGCTTGCTGAGCACGGTCTGCTGCAACCCGGAATGTTCGTTTGCGGTGGCGATTCACATTCGACTCATGGCGGCGCATTCGGTTGCTATATGTCGGGCTTTGGCGCCATTGAGATGACCGGCGTTACTGTGACGGGAGAAATTTGGATTCCTGTGCCCGAATCTATACGTATCAACTGGAACGGTGAATTTCAGTCCGGCGTTGTAGCTAAAGATATCATGCTTAAGTTGTGCCGTGAGTTGGGTATGAACAATGGTGGTGTAGTGATGGAGTACGGCGGCGATACTGTTAGATCCATGGATATGCAAGAGCGAGCAGTGCTCTGCAATATGGCGGCAGAGCTGGGTGCTGAGACCGGTATCGTTGAGCCGGACCAGACCACCCTGGATGCGTTGCGGGCGGCTGGTAAACCTGCAGCTGACGATGCATTAAATTGGTGTAGCGATGCAGGTGCTACTTACAAGTCTGTGCTCGAATTCGATGCGGCAGAGCTAGAGCCGCAAATCGCTGCGCCCCATGCGCCCTCAAATTCGGGGCCGGCAGCCGATTATCAAGGTACAAAAATTGATCAGGCATATGTTGGTTCATGTGTCGGGGCAAAGCTGAGCGACTTGCATATGGTTGCCCAGGTTCTGCGTGGTCGCAAAGTAAGTGCGGGGACGCGATTGATGGTTGCACCAGCCTCTAACCGGGTCATGATAGATGCCGCTGCCGATGGCACGCTAGCAACCATTACTGCGGCGGGCGGCATTATGCTACCCACTGGCTGTGGCGCTTGCGCCGCATTGGGTGCGGGCATACTCGCCGAAGATG
>RCNB010002598.1_pt1 | contig 11305 bp, 8 predicted proteins | sample 2041321 | NCBI WGS metagenome assembly RCNB01 (sample SAMN09708232, study PRJNA481090) | Marine sediment metagenome, whole genome shotgun sequencing project.
GCTAGCTTCAGTTCTAGGTCTCTTTTAAAATCGATGTTTTCCGAAGTAATTTCAGAAAGCACTTCCCATAAAACTTTAGGATTCCGTTCACTTAATAAGGATCCTATATGAGAAATAGAAAAAGAAGTATCTAAAACTCTTGGAATTTCTGCAAATTCGCCATAACCATTGGTTACAACTTCAATTGGCTTCTTAGTGATTAGCTCAAACTCATTTTTTGTTGTTGGACTTGTCACCACAATTAAATTTGCCTCTGAAAGAATCTCCTTCTCTAAGGTTTTGTGCTTCCTCTTGGCCTTACTCATTAGCCGCAACGATTTGTGATAATGAATTGTAGTCCAGGGATCACGAAAATCTGCAATCCATTTCAGATTTAATTCTTTCTTCAGCTGTAATCCGATTAAATGTAAACTGTGTGGAGGACCACTAGTTATAATTACATCCACGGGATTTTCAGAAATATATTTTTTTAAGAAAGTTACTGATGGTTTTACCCATCCAACACGCGCATCAGGAATGAAGTAATTTCCTCGTACAAAAAGCATTAGTTTTTCAACAAAAGATTGTTTTTTATTCGAGATGATTCCGCTACTTATTTGCTTAGTTTTCTTTCTTGAAAGTACTTTTGCAAATCGATATGGTTCCTTAATTGGAAGTTTGATTACCGCTACCCCAGAAGGTACCTCAACCTCGAAACTTTCGTCTAATAATGGATAACTTGGATTCTCTGGAACATAGACAACGGGGTCTATATCGAAGTCCTTAAAATACTTAACAAATTGCAGCCATCGCTGTACGCCAGGACCTCCTGCAGGAGGCCAATAATATGTTATGATGAGAACGCGCTTCAATACTAGCTTTCTTTAGTGACAATTTCCCTCTTTCTCAATTTATAATACAATCCTCCCACGAAAATCAGTGCGAAAAGAAAACTACTTCCAAGGCTAACTTTACTACCGATTTCTATAACTTGAGGCTCAAATTTAAACTCAATTTTATTAGTTCCTGCGGGTATAGACATTGCTCTTAGAAGGTAGTCTGCTCGAAAATATTCAGCCGGTTGATCATTAATATAGGCGTTCCAACCTTTTGGGTAATAAACTTCGGAAAAAATAGCAAGTTGCTCAGATTCGGTCGATGACTCATACACCAAATGCTCTGGCTTATAATCAATCAACACAATTGAAGCAGTACTGTCCCTAACAATTTTTTTAGCCGGAATCAAATTCATGAATTCTCGATTAATAACCGCCGTTGTTTTTGAATTTAAGCTATCCAAGAGTCTGATCTCATCATTGGCCGTTTCAGCCATCAAGGCATTTTCAACAAACCAAGCATTTCCATTGGCATAAGGATTTCTCTGTGCATAGGGTCCGCCATTCTTATTTTGTGTTATAATGTATCTTACATTCATCATATTTAATATCCCGATATCACCCTGACTTATATAAAAATCATCAATTTCTTGAAAACGTCTAGGCTTCGCTGCATGGTACCCACCCATTGAATTATGGAAGTAGCTTGCCCTTGCTGGATTGTTTCTATTTGCTAGATCGTACACTCTAAAATGCCCCTCATCCTTTAGTATCTGATCATCTGCACCATTCTTTTGAAAAGGCTGATCCATTACTCTAGCTGACACAAAATCATCGTTATTCACATAACGCCTATCTACCAATCCTAGATCTAAAACGATCAAAAGTGTTAAAACTCCAATAGCAGTAATTTCTTTAATCTTCGCCTTAAAGAAAACCCATAAAGTTCCTGCCGCCAATAGAACGAATACTAAGGATCGAATTGCATCAGCAGTAAGTAAACTCATTCTATCTTCGCGAACTGCATCAACAATTGCATTTCCGAGTTGTTCTCTAATCATTTGATCATATATGCTACTAAAGTCAAATAGGCTGGATTTGAAAAATATGAAAATCAAAGTTATTCCACCTACAATACTCACCGATTGAAACAGAGCTTTTTGCTTTTTTTCATCAGAGACAATAGAATTAAACCATTGATGTAATCCAACAACTGCCAAAACAGGAAGAACGAGCTCAATTATTACTTGAATAGAAGACACTGCTCTAAACTTATCATATAAGGGCACGTAATCGATAAAGAATTCAGTTAAAAAGTTAAAATTCTTTCCCCAAGACAAAAACAGGCTCAATAAAAAAGCCGCAGTAATCCACCATTTGAGTCTTCCACGAATTAAAAACAGGGCAAGAACAGCTAGAAAAATAATAATCGCACCTACATAAGCCGGGGCAGCTACTATAGGTTGATCTCCCCAATATGCAGGCAATTGAGCTAGTATCTCATTTGCCTCCTGTGGAGATGCTCCTAATTTCAATATTTCATCAACTGTATTAGAATCGTTTGGCAAAGAATCGCCAGATCCGCCACCCATAAACCTAGGAATGAATAAATTAAAACTCTCTAATATTCCGTAGCTATATTCAGTAATATAATCATAATCAAGGCCATTTGTCAGCTCCTTTGCGCTTCCATCTGCATTAATGGTAAGTTCACTCTTACCTCTTGTAGAGGTATCGGCATATTCTTTAGTTGCCATTAAATTGGATGCATTCAAGCCCAGTGCAATAATAACACCTATGATCATAACCAAAATTGCCTTCCCATAATGAACCAACATTTTCTTTTTATAAGCATCAACAAAATAAGCGACACCAATGCAAATCACAATGAAAAGCAAGTAGTAGGTCATTTGAAAATGATTTGCTACCAACTCTAAAGCCATCGCAATTGTGGTCAAAAGAAAGCCATAGAAATACTTACCTCTAAATGTGAGTATTACTCCGCTTAAGACTAGAGGCATGTATGCTATAGCATGGGCCTTGGCATTATGTCCGACTCCTAAAATTATAATTAAATAGGTCGAAAATCCGAACGCAAGCGCACCTAAGAAAGCTAACTTATAATCGACTTTTAACACCAAGAATAGAATGTACATCCCAATGAAATAGAGAAACAGGTAATCGGCTGGTCGAGGCAAAAACCGAAGTGATAAGTCTAACCTTTTAATATAATTGTGAGGATATTTTGCGCCGAGTTGATATGTTGGCATACCTCCAAAAGCAGCATCTGTCCAATAAGTTTCTTTCCCCGTCGCTTCTCGATAATCTTTAAGTTGCTTGGCCATCCCACTGTACTGCACGATGTCGCTCTGAAATATTTTTTTTCCTTGTAAAACAGGGCTAAAATAAATAAGTGACGTAACTATGAATAAAACTAAAACAACGAGATGTGGGAGAAATTTCTTAAAATAAAGCTGCATGCGATTGTTATAAATTACGACTTGGGGAAATTATAAAAAAACAACTAGATTTTGCCAATTAGAAAAATGAATTAGTAAATATTAGTCTACTTCTTCAAAATCAACATACTCACCAACCGTATTTTTATTTTTTGATTTAGAAGACGGCATTTTATCTATGCTTACATTTCCTTCTTCCGTATTACTATTCTCGTGAGGTCCTTGTCCAAATGCATCCCCAAATTTTTGACTTGCCTTCTTTGAGATGTAACGCATTAGGTACGGAGTTGCTAGTTTTAATATAAACTTTAAACCGTAATATACCAGAAGGACAATTAAAATCGTTTTGACAAAAGTCATCATAAATTGGAAATCTTTTCCAAAAGTAAGAATTGATGTATAAAAAGAAGAAAATCAACTATTAAATAAATGATAAAATCTTATATCTTTGAACTAAACCAAACTTTTATGAAGACTAGCCTTTACTGTCTTTCCTTTTTATTTCTAATTACCATTTATCCGGCTAGAGCCCAATATACTGAGACTATAAACAATAATAGACCCGGTGCCTCTCAAGGTGCATTTTCAGTAGGAAAAAAAGTACTACAGATTGAGAGTGGGGTTGCATTTGGAAAAGAGAAGCATAGCTTATTAGAGACTAATACAGGGGCATTCGCTATTGACTATGCGATTCGATACGGCTTTTGGAAGGAAGAGTTAGAAGTTAGCCTTATTGGGGAGTTTCAGTCAAATTCAGTAACTGACAACCGAGGAGCAGTTTCAACTAAATACAAAGAAAGCAACTTCAAGAGTAATACCCTTGGGGCCAAGTATTTATTTTACGATCCATACAGAAAAATGGAGCTAGAAGCTCCAAACCTGCACAGTTGGAAAGCGAATAATAAATTTCAATGGAAAGATCTTATTCCTGCTATTTCATTCTATGCAGGAGCTAATTTTGATTCTGCCGATAATCCGTTCACTCCTGAACCAGAAAGCAGTATTAGCCCTAAGTTTGTAATTTCTACTCAAAATAACTTTATGGGAGGATTTGTATTTGTGACAAACATAGTTGTTGATCGCGTCACAACGGATACACCTTCTTATGGTTATATACTTACTTTAACTCATACATTAACAGATTGGTTTTCTATTTTTGTTGAAAACCAAGGCTTTAAAAGTGATTTTTATTCAGATCAAATATTCCGAGGGGGTGCGGCGGCTTTAATAAATGAAAACTTACATGTAGATGCCTCAATTGTATTAAACTTCAAAGACACTCCATCTCTTCTTTATGGAAGAATAGGAATGGCCTATCGTTTCGATATGCATGGTGATGATGAATATATTGAAGAAAAGGGGAAAGCTGGAAGAAAGCTGAAGAAAGAAAAGGAAGGTGGAGATAAAAAAAAGAAGAAGAAAAATAAAAGAAAAGATGGTTTTGAAGACGATGATGGTGGTGAAGACGATGATGGTGGTGAAAACAGATAATAGGTTATATTTTATATGATTACAGTTAAACATATTTCTTCCAAGAAAGAATTGAAACAATTTGTAATGTACCCATTCCGGTTATATAAGGACTGTAAGTATTGGGTTCCCCCTTTGATTAATGATGAAATGGAAACTCTGGATGATTCTAAGAATCCTGTTTTTAAAAATGCTGAAGCAAAGTATTACCTTGCATATAAAGACAAAAAGCCTGTTGGACGAATTGCAGTAATAATAAATCATTTAGAAATTGATGAAATAGGTAAAAAGAAAGTTCGATTTGGTTGGCTGGATATGATCGATGATATTGAGGTAACCAAAGCATTGCTAGAAAAAGTCTATGAAACTGGCAGAGCACATAAACTAGAATATGCCGAAGGTCCTGTTGGCTTTTCTAATATGGAAAAAGCTGGTGTTTTAACCAATGGTTTCGATGAGCTTAACACCATGATTACATGGTATCACTACCCATACTATGCCGAGCATTTTGAAAAGCTAGGATATAAAAAACAAGCCACTTGGATTGAATATAGACTGAGCATCCCAAAGGAAGCATTTGAAAAAGTGAAGAAATTCTCCCGAATTATTAGAGAACGATACCAATTGACAGTTGTTAGATTCAAAAACAAAAAAGAAATTATTCCCTTTGTAGATGATATGTTCGGCTTACTGAACAACACCTATAATTCCTTACAAACCTTTGTACCTATCCAACAATATCAAATCGACTATTACAAAAAGAAATACTTTGGCTTCATTAATCCAGATTACATTACCTGCATTAAAGATAAAGATGGAAAGCTTATTGCGTTTTCAGTCGTTATGCCTTCATTCTCAAAAGCACTTAAAAAAGCAAATGGTAGACTAATGCCCATAGGATGGTATCATATTTTTAAAGCTCAGAAAAAGAATGAAAAAGCCGCTTTTTATTTAATTGGTATTGATCCAGAATATCAAGGCAAAGGAGTTACAGCAATTATTTTCGAAGAAATGCAGAATCTTTTTAATTCGAAAGGAATTCACACGGTAGAAACAAATCCAGAATTGATAGAAAACACAGCAGTTCAGCTACTTTGGAAAGACTATAGCCCAGTACAACATAAGGAAAGAAGTACATTCAAAAAGTATCTCTAGAAGTTTTATATGCAATTTATTTTATGAATGAGAGTTTATAATACCAACCTAAACTATCAGCATAATGAAAAACCTTCTTGGACTATTATTGATTTGTAGTATTTTTTGCACTTTAGCTTTTACAACCCACTCTCCATTTAAAGAAAAAACGACGACCGTTATTATTGATGTTTCGCACGGAGGAAGCGATAGTGGTGTCACCTTTGATCAAATTTCAGAAAAAGAGATTGTTTTAGAAATTTCTCAATTAATTAAAGAGAAAAACATACATAAAAATATTAAAATCGAATTCACTAGAGATAGTGATGATGCAGTTCGACTTCCAGAAAGAGTAGCGTTTATTAATCAATTGAAACCAGACTTGGTCCTGTCATTGCATATAGTATCCCATCCAGAGCACTCGGCTTCTGGAAATGAAATATTTGTTGCTGAAGAATCCAAAGCCTATGAAAAATCATATATACTTGCTAAGAAGCTAAAAAATAAGTTTGATTCTAAGAACGATGATGTGGATACTCGGATAAAAAAAGCGCACTTCTTTTTAATGAAACAATCGAATCATCCCATATTGACCCTGGAACTAGGTTTTTTAACAAATGAAAGTGACCGGATTAGTCTCCAGGACCCTTTTGAACAAGCTGCAATTGCAGAAACTATTTTAGAATTTGTTTCTGAATTATAAGATGAAATCATTGTAAACAAAGAGGCTGTCTAAAAAGCAGGTTTTGACGTCAGTTCGAGGGCAGTCGAGAACTTCAAGTTCCAAATTATTAATAAGGTCTCGACTTTAGTTTATCCTGAGCGAAGCCGAAGGGCTCGACCAGACAACTTAGCTCATTATTACTTTTTAGACAGATCTTATTTCATTTATAGTAGAATCTATTCTCCCATAGAGGCTGCAACGGAAGCAGAGAGACGTTTGTAAGTTCCATTCTCCAATCGTTCTCTTATTGAAGAAAAAGCTACTAGAGTCTCATTAATGTCTTCTATAGTATGAGTCGCAGTAGGAATCATACGTAATAATATTAAACCCTTCGGTATTACAGGGTATACAACGATAGAACAAAATACCCCATGATTTTCACGTAGGTCTTTGACTAAGGCCATGGCTTCTGGAATACTCCCTTTTAAGTAGACTGGTGTAACACAACTCTGAGTCGTACCAATATCAAACCCATTTTTCTTTAAACCATCTTGCAATGCATTCACGTTTTTCCAAAGTTTATCCTTCATTGATGGATTGGTACGCAACATATCTAGTCGTTTCAAAGCCCCTACAACCAATTGCATTTGTAGTGATTTTGCAAACATTTGAGAACGAAGATTGTATTTCAAATAATTCATTATCTCTTCATCACCTGCGATAAAAGCCCCTGTACTAGCCATAGACTTGGCAAATGTTGCAAAATAAACATCAATTTGATCCTGTACCCCTTGCTCCTCACCTGCTCCAGCTCCAGTTTTTCCAAGCGTTCCAAACCCGTGGGCATCATCAACAAAGAATCTGAAATTATATTTTTTCTTAAGTGCCACGATTTCCTTTAGTCTCCCTTGCTCACCTCTCATACCGAAAACACCTTCAGAAATCAATAAAATCCCTCCTCCTGTTTTTTCAGCCATTTTTGTGGCTCTCATCAAGTTTTTCTCGATACTTTCCATATCGTTATGCCTGTACGTAAATCGTTGCCCTAAATGTAATCGTACACCGTCAATAATACACGCATGTGCATCTACATCATAAACTATTACATCATCTTTAGAAACTAAAGCATCTATAGTAGAAACCATACCTTGGTAACCAAAGTTTAAAAGATACGAGGCTTCTTTACTAACAAAAGCAGCTAATTCCCTTTGTAATTGCTCATGCAGCTCTGTATGTCCGCTCATCATTCTTGCTCCCATAGGGTATGCAGATCCGTACTCTGCGGCTGCCTCGGCATCCACTTTCCGAACCTCAGGATTGTTGGCCAGACCTAAATAATCATTTATACTCCAAGTGATAACCTTCTTTCCTCTAAAGCCCATTCTATTTGAAATTGGACCTTCCAATTTTGGAAATACAAAATAGCCTTCAGCTTGTTCAGCCCATTTTCCAAGCGGTCCTTTATCTTTATATATCTTATCGAACAAATCTCTCATGAAAGTGTTTTTTTTCTAATATGCGACAAAATTAGGTAAATTAATCAGGAATACAATATTCTTTGCCCTTAACAATATAACATAAAAAAAGCCATCCGCATTAGGCAGATGGCTAATTAGATTAAATACATAATATTATTTGATATATTCTATCTTAGCGGTTTCCTTAGTTTCAGAGTCGAAAAACCCTTGTTCTCTCATCCAATCGTCACTATAAACCTTACTCATGTATCGGGATCCGTGATCTGGAAAGATCACCACAACATTGCTATTTTCATCAAATACACCAGCTTCATCCAATTGAATCAAGCCTTGCATTGCTGCACCACTAGTATATCCAACGAATAAGCCCTCTGTTTTGGCAAGCTTCCGTGCCGTATGTGCACTGCTTTCATCAGTAACTTTGATAAAATCATCAATGGAGTCGAAATCTGTTGCCGTAGGAATTAAGTTCTTACCTAAACCTTCGATTCTATATGGATAAATTTCATTAGCATCAAATTCTCCAGTTTCATGATATTTCTGCAATACTGAACCAAAAGCATCAATACCAATAACCTTAATATTTGGATTCTGTTCTTTTAAATAGCGCGCCGTTCCTGAAATCGTACCTCCTGTCCCACTACATGCTACAAAATGAGTAATATTCCCATTAGTTTGCTTCCATATTTCAGGTCCTGTAGACAAATAATGAGCATCAATATTGAGCTCATTAAAATACTGATTAATATATACCGATCCTTGTGTCTCTTCATGAAGTCGCTTAGCAACTTGATAGTAAGATCGAGAATCATCAGCGCTCACGTTTGCAGGACACACATAAACTTTGGCGCCCATCGACTTCAACATATCTATTTTGTCATGTGAAGACTTAGAACTTACTGCAAGAATGCATTTATAGCCTTTTATGATACTAACCATTGCAATACTAAAACCCGTGTTTCCACTGGTAGTTTCAATAATTGTATCACCTGGTTTCAGAATACCCTTTTTTTCGGCTTGTTCAATAATATATAACGCAATGCGATCTTTTGTAGAATGCCCTGGATTAAATGCTTCGACTTTAGCAAAAAAATTACCTTTCATCTTAGCTGCTATGTTATTAAGTCTAATTAGCGGAGTATTGCCAATTAACTCTAGAACATTATCATGGGCTTGTATTTCTTCTCTCATACAGAAAATATTGTAAAAAAAACCAAGCAGTAAAACTCAATTTTAAAACTTGACAAAGGTACGTAATTATTTTAATTACTCCTTAATTCCTTCCAAATCGAATAAAAAAGAATAGTCCATCGCAACTTCCTTTAGAGCTTCAAACCTTCCTGAAGCCCCTCCATGACCAGCATCCATGTTAATTTGGAGCAATAAAATATTATTTCCTTTCTTCAATTCTCTTAATTTAGCGACCCATTTAGCTGGCTCCCAATACTGGACTTGACTGTCGTGCAACCCCGTGGTTACTAGCATATTCGGATATTGCTTAGAAGTTACATTATCATAAGGTGAGTATGACTTTATATATTTATAATATTCTAGGTCGTTAGGGTTGCCCCATTCGTCGTATTCTGATGTAGTCAATGGAATACTATCATCTAACATAGTAGTAACAACATCCGCAAAAGGTACAGATGCAATAACACCATTATATAATTCGGGCGCCATATTAACAATCGCTGCCATAAGAAGACCTCCAGCCGATCCTCCTGAAGCGTAAAGATGGTCTTTTGAAGTATATTTTTCAGAAATTAAAAATTTAGAGGCATCTATAAAGTCGGTAAAAGTATTCTTCTTTTTAAGGAGTTTCCCGTTTTCATACCATTGCCTACCCAGATATTCACTACCACGAACATGAGCTATTGCATAAATAAAGCCCCTGTCTAATAGGCTCAATCGAACCGAAGAGAAATAAGGGTCAATCGTAACTCCATACGATCCGTAGGCATAGAGAAGCAATGGATTTGTCCCATCCATATTCATTCCTTTGCGATATACCATTGAAATAGGAATTTTCACTCCATCGGCACTTGTGGCCCATACACGTTTGGACTCATAATTAGTTTTATCAAACTGTCCGCCTAAGACTTCCGTTTCCTTTATAACTTTCTTTTCTCGAGTCTCCATGTTAAAATCGAGAGTTGACGAAGGAGTTGTCAATGAATTATATCCATAGCGTAAAATTTCAGTGTCAAACTCGGGATTCCCTCCAGTTCCAGCGGTATAGGTTTCATTATCAAAAGGTAGATAATAATCTTCCTTATTATCCCATCGAATGATCCGAATCTCATTTAATCCATTTGAGCGCTCACTAACCACCAAATAGTCTTTGAAAATATCAATATCTTCAATCAAAACGTTGTCACGATGTGGCAACATATCAACCCAGTGTTCTTTTGTTGTTTTTAATTCAGAAGTTTTCATCAATCTAAAATTCGTCGCGTTATCTAGATTCGTCAGCACATAAAAACTATCATCATAATGATAAACACTATATTCCAGACCTCTCTGGCGAGGCTGAAATATTTTAAATTCCTCATTTGGCTCATTTGCCTTTACAAATCTAAATTCTGAAGTGAGTGTGCTATAAGATCCAATAATAAGAAATTTCTTCGATTTTGTTTTATAAACATATGTTCCAAAAGTCTCATCCTCTTCAGTATAAATCAATTTATCCTCGGATTGGTTAGTGCCTAAAATATGCTTGAAGATTTGATTGGACCTCAGTGTCTGTTCATCTTTACGCGTATAAAACATTGTTTTATTATCGTTTGCCCAGACTGCACTACCCGTTGTCAAGGGAATGTTTTCATCTAATATTTCTCCCGTTTCGAGATCTTTAACATATATGGTATACTTCCTGCGACTCAACGTATCGACTCCAAAAGATATCAGCCTGTTATCCTCACTAATATTTAAACCATTAAGATTATAAAAAGAATGACCGTCTGCCATATCATTGACATCTAGTAGTATTTCCTCAGCAGCATCCAGAGAACCTTTCTTATACAGGGTAATCTTTCCCCTTTTCGTAACGTGTAATATAGAAATAGCCCCTAAGTTTATATGGTACAGATTGATCATCCTCCTTGATTCTTCCCTTCATTTCTTCGAATAAATCAGCTTGAAAATCTTTGGTATGAGCCGTCATTTTAGAATAGTAATCATTTTCTCTTTCCAAATAATCAATTACTTCCTCGTCATTACGATCATTCAACCAATAATAATTATCGATCCTACTGTCATTATGGATCTCAAGGTTCTTAGCAATTT
>RCNB010002477.1_pt1 | contig 11304 bp, 10 predicted proteins | sample 2041321 | NCBI WGS metagenome assembly RCNB01 (sample SAMN09708232, study PRJNA481090) | Marine sediment metagenome, whole genome shotgun sequencing project.
GTGATCGGCAGGCGCGAATTTCAACCCGGTATATCACCGACACTGTCCAGAATATAAGTCGGGTGGTACGCAAAAGTCTCGATTTCCTCCTGGTTAGTGACTCCGCTGAGAACCAGGACCGTATCGATTTTCGACTCAACTCCGGCCACGATATCAGTGTCCATCCGGTCCCCTACAATAACAGTCTCTTCGAGTTTCACACCAATACGGCTGATTGCATTGCGCATCATCAGAGGATTAGGCTTGCCAAGGAAATACGCCTTTTTACCTGTCGACAGTTCAATCGGTGCCACAAGTGAACCGGTTCCCGGAACAATTCCGCCTTCCATGGGTCCTGAAAGATCGGGATTGGTGCCTATCAGTTTGGATCCATTACGCACGAGATTGATTGCCTTAACCAGCGTGTCGTAGTTATAGGTTCTGGTTTCGCTGATAACGACATAGTCCGGATTGACATCATTCATTGAAAACCCGGCTTCATAGAGCGCATTTATAATTCCGGCCTCGCCGATTACATAGGCACTGCCGTCGGGTTTCTGCTCTGCCAGAAATCTGGCAGTGGACAATGCGCTTGTATAGAAATGCTCAACGGCAATATCAAGGCCCATCCTCAGGAGTTTTTCCCTGAGCTCACGAGGTGAGAAGGCTGAGTTATTGGTAAGAAACAGGTACTCTTTATCTTCCATCTTCAACCAGTTCACGAATTCCGCAACCCCGGGAAGTAGCTGATCCCCGTGATAAATAACACCGTCCATATCGCAGATAAAGGCTTTTTTAGTCCTGAGTAAGTCCATGTTGAGTATTGTCACAGTCCCTCCCTTCAATGTCGATAGGTAGCGGGGGAAACCGGGGCAATATGCGGGTAGAGATTATCCCTCTGGACTATCATCGACAGGAGACTGATCTACAGCTAGAGACCCGTTCTGTCCCCGAACAAGCACCCAGACGCCATCACTCGGTGCTGCGCCCAGGGAATAACGGCTTTTCGGCAGTCTTTTTGTATCAACTTCCCATACAATCTCCCGGCGGGTACTTACGGCGTCGGCCTCTTCAAGGGTTCTCATGAGTCTGTCCCAATTTTTGTTATCCACATTGAATCGTGAGACATCAAAAATATCTCCTGGATTTCCAGGAGGCGGAGCCAGCTTGTTATCGAAGTCAAAAGCACCAGCCAGATACTCACCGTCTCTACTCAACGATGTCACAGCATCACGCATCCCGGCAGATAATGGGCGAATTCCGTAAGGAAATGCCATTGTGTGAAGACTATTCGCTTTACCGCCGGCGTATTCGTCTATGAGTTCCCATGCACTCATAACATCTTCAGCGAATGCGGCAGGGCCCATATCGTGGGCATAAATATGACTGAGAGAATGGATGCCGAGTATGAAATTTTCATCCAGGTAACGAATTTTTTCTTCAATAACCGGTACTCCCTGGTAGGGGAAACCCGGATTTTCAAATCCATCCAATTGCCGAAAGGGAACTGCGTCAAATGAAATATAGAATGTAAAATTAATGCGACCGTCTTCCTCTTTTACGTATTTCTCGAGGATGGCCACCATGGAATCTCTATCCAGAATCGGTTTGCCGAAAAGGCGTTTTACCTTTCCGTTGAGCCGGTCTCCCCGGGTCTGGTAAACCAGGTTGCCGTGCGACGCGTCGTCTGAACCCATGACGATCGGCTTGTAACCTGTCGGAACTCTGGAAAAATCACCTTCAATGTATTGAAGATCTGATACCAGATACCAGCCGTTGTCATTTACATAACGCAGAAGTCTCCGGAACCTTTCCGGTGTGAGGGCATAATCTTCTTCCCTGCTAATCTTGTGCAGGCAGAGTATAGGCACGACTCCAACCTCAGACTTTTCGGAAAGATATGTAATCTCACCTTCGTTCCGGGTCAACCAGTCATCAAAACCACGGTGTTCAGCCAGGTAACTGTATGGATCGATGCCACTGGGAACATCAAGCCGATCTGAAAGTACCGAACGATTATATCGATCCTTGCTGTATGACCAGAAAACATCTCCGGCGTCTTCAGCCGGCAATGAGACTGCCAGTAAACAGAAAAGGAGCAGAGTAGAAGCGATTCGAGTTTGAATATGTCTCACGAAAATAAAATAACATAAAAAAGCCGGCCCGTGAGGACCGGCTTTCAAGAATCCTATTTCTTCTTTTTCTTTTTGGCCTTGGCCCTTGCTCTCTTCTCTGTTGCATCGGCGATTTCTTCAGCCGTCTGCTTAACTGGTTCGGGAGTATTACCGGTGGTTTGGCTTCCGGAAGGTGCCCCGATCGAAGTGGTAGCTGTTCCATGGCCCGAACCGGAGACAGCCTTGTGGGTTTTTCGAAGGTCACCGTCATGCCATGCAAGAAGAATCGGTGATGCCACGAATATGGAAGAGTAGGTACCTACAATAACGCCGATAACCAGACTCAGAGCAAAGGTTCTGATGGTTCCGCTGGCAAGCACCAGTATCGCCAATACTGCAAGCAGAGTGGTAATAGATGTGATAAGTGTCCTGCTCAGGGACTGGGAAATCGAAAGATTAATGACTTCCCTGAAGGATTTATCTTTAACGATTCTCGAATTTTCCCTGACGCGGTCAAAAATTACGATCGTGTCATTGAGGGAGTAACCAATGATGGTTAATACAGCGGCAATTGTTGCCGTTGAGAATTCGAGCTGAAAAGCACCGATGAATCCCAGCAGAAAAAGCACATCGTGGAAGACAGCCGCAATGGCTGAGACGGCATAGTTTAATTTAAACCGAATCCAGACATACAGAAGAATCAACCCCAAGGCAACTAAGGTTACCCAGATAGTCTGAGTGGCCAGATTTGCAGCAAAACTGGAGCCGATATATTCCTCGCCGACCACTTTGACATTACCAAACTTCGCTTTGAGGCTATCGGTAACACCCTGTGAGGTTACCTGCTGAAAATTATCCGTCTCTGAATCATCCGCGATTCGAATAATGAAACGACCGCCTTCATCACCGGCAGTCTGTACCTGGGGATTGTAACCACCAATGACTTCACGTATGGCTTCTCCATCGGAGGCCGCCGGTACTTCTACGGTAATATTCAGACCTGCCTGAAAATCTATACCAAAGTTGAATCCACCGGCGACGAACAGTGTATATGCCCAGAAAATCAGTATCAGAGCAGCTGACGCAATCAGGGCCGGAACCCTGTAACGTGTAACGTTGTATATTTTCATCTTACTTGTTCCCCCAGGCGATGCTGAGTTTCTTCCGCTTCAAACCCTCTGTTCCAAAGTCGAACAGGAGTCGGGAGACAAACAGAGCCGTGAAGAGAGAACAGCCGATACCCCAGGCCAGGGTGACAGCAAATCCCTGGACAGGACCCTTACCGAGCTGAGAAAGGAACAATGCAGCAATCAGGGTAGTAATCTGAGCGTCCATGACGGTCCAGAATGCTTTCTTGAATCCTGTTTCCACTGCAGCAGCTCTACTCTTTCCAAGTTTGAGTTCTTCTTTGATACGCTCAAAAATGATGACATTTGCGTCAACCGACATACCCACAGTCAGGATAAGCCCGGCAATACTGGTCATGGTCAGCGTGAAATTGAAACTCGAAAGAAGCGCCGTGAGCAGAAACAGATTGAGAGCCAACGCAATGTCGGCAATTAAACCTGCGCCTTTGTACCAGATAGCCATGAAAACAAATACCAGGGCAAAACCGATAAGCATTGCTCTCAGCCCCATCTGTATTGTTTCCTCGCCGAGGGAAGCACCGACCGATTGAAGCGTTCGAATGTTCAACTGCACCGGAAGTGATCCGGTTCGTAGAACGACAGCAAGATCGTTGGCTTCCTGATAGTTAAATCCGGTAACCCGAACGCTGCCGCCTGGAATGGTCTCGGTAATCAGGGCATTGGCCTTGATCTTCTTATCCAGAACAACGGCCATATATTTCTGAGTATTCTCTGCGGTCAGACGCTGAAAGATCGTTGCACCTTCAGCATCAAGCCGGAATGTTACCACTGGCTGCAGTGTATTCTGATCGGTTTCCGGGTTGGCTTCCCTTATATGAGACCCGTCCAGTCCGGGAGTCTCTGGAACAGCAATCCATCCGTTGAATTGATCAATACCGTAGCTGTCTTTCGTGTAATAACCTAAGGCAACCAGACCTTCTGCGAGGATGCCCTCGGTTTCAGGTCGACCGTCAACAATTTTACCGCCAGAGGCTGTGTAATCCCTGATTGCATCTGTACCGGCATCATCAACGATGTGAAATCCAAGAGATCCACGACCCATCAAAAAGGAGTTAACCCGCTCGGGATCTGCTTCACCGGGAATATCAATCAGAATCGAATCATCAAGCTGCCTGCGAATCTGAGGTTCAGTTACACCGAATGTATCAATTCTGTTATTGATAACCTCCAGTGCAGACTCAAGAGCTGCAGATCGATCTTCAGCGGACAGAACCTCTGTACTGGCTTCTTCCAGTGCGGTGAAATCGGGCTCAAGCACGACGCTCAGTCCACCGGAAAGGTCCAGGCCGAGAGCCAGGATTCGTCCCTTCATCTCTTTGAGATCGAGAATATTCTGACGGTAGTAATCTTCTATTGCAGAACCCACATCGTCAAAATCGCGAAAACCGTTAAGAACCGTACTTAGTGTCCAGTTCTTGGGTACATCTTCATTGGTGAGTCTGTAGTTCGTTTTAGCGGCATCTGTCAGGTAACTGAATTCCCTTGGAATAGGGGCCGAAAGAGCATCGGGATCCTGGCTAAGCAGCGTAAGCTCTTCCGCGGTGGACAAAGCTTCATCTTCCGCCCAAAGCCGAATTTCTTCGAGTGTGCCATTTGCCAATGTCTTCATATCCTGGTCGATAAAGAAATACCAGGTGACAGTAGGGTAAAGAAACACGACTCCCAGTCCAATCAGTAAAAGGACTAGGAGCATGCGCATCAATTTGGTCATTGATTCATCTCCGGGTAGGACTGATTATTTCTGCTCGGACGAGTCTTTGGATTCGTCCTCAATGGATGCTTTCACAGTACCGACATTATCGACGGTACCGATCGCGGACTTGGAAAACTCAAGGGTTGCCCCTTTATTATCCACTTCAACGATAACTGAGCTTTCCATGACATTTTTTACGGTGCCCCGGATACCGCCGATGCTGGTGACTTTATCACCCTTTTTGACAGCTTCAAGCATTTTCTTCGTGTCTTTCTGCTTCTTTCGCTGAGGGCGAATGATGAGCAGATAAAAAACAGCGAAGACACCGACGATCATAAGGATCTGAACGTAACTTCCTGAGGAACCGCCTTCACCACCACCGGTGGGAATGCCCATAAGTAACGAGAGATTGTTAAACATAGTTATTGGCCTGCCTTGAAAGGCACTTCCACAATGTACTTTCGCCAGGAAGACAGATGTGATGCCTACGTAACACCAATTCACCTCGCCTACGGACAAAATTCATCATTTTGGAAGTGCCTTCGGATATAAAATAAAATCGAGACACCGTAACACGGTGTCCATGCATCGTCAATGAGAACCCGATGAGATCAGATAGCGCGAATCCCGGTAATATCATCGGAAGGAGCCTGAACACCGAATACCTTGTCCAGATCTGTACTCTCTCCGTATTTTATCGGTGATACAGAATTGTATTTTTCCAAAACATAATCGGCACCGGTCTGGTCTGAATCGAAGACCGCGCTGCGGTATGCGGCTCGGAATAAACCTTCGTCCGCCAGAGTTCGGGTATCCATTTTGGAATACTTCGAGCGGGAACGCTTATCGACAATAGCTTTGTTGCCATCAAACCCGATCGCAAAAACAAAATCATTCCTTTTCATAGCAGCCCCCACTCATCTTCAGTATCTGAAGCATAATACAAGAAAAAGGCCGGCCGGAAAAACCGGCCGGCCCTGATCAGTCAGTTATGGTCTGACGATGTTAACCGGCGAACCGATTTTACATCATGCAGCCCATGCCGCCCATGCCGCCCATTCCGCCGCCGGCGGGAGGCATTGGAGCTTCCTTCTCGGGGAGGTCTGTGATGGCGCATTCGGTTGTGAGCAGGAGACCGGCAATGGAAGCAGCGTTCTGAAGAGCACTGCGTGTTACCTTAGCCGGATCGATGATGCCGGCCGCGATCATGTCGGTCCATTCCATCGTATTGACATCAAAACCAATTCCTTTTTTCTCGCTCTTGGCCTTATCGGCGATGATGGCTCCATCAACTCCGGCGTTCTCTGCGATCTGTCGGATCGGCTCCTCAAGAGCCCGTTTGACAATTTGGAATCCCACCTTCTCTTCATCGGTGTAGGAATTCATTTCGGTTTTTTCCAGGGCGTTGAAGGCCTGAATCAGAGTCAATCCGCCACCGGAAACGATTCCTTCATCAACCGCAGCGCGAGTTGCGGACAACGCATCCTCAACACGGTGCTTTTTCTCTTTAAGCTCCACTTCGGTAGCAGCGCCCACACTGATAACCGCGACACCGCCGGCGAGTTTCGCCAGGCGTTCCTGGAGTTTCTCCCGATCATAGTCAGAGGATGTGTCTTCAACCTGTGCCTTGATCTGAGAAATTCGACCCTTGATGTCTGCGTCGGCACCGGCACCGTTGATGATAGTGGTGTTCTCTTTCTCAACTTTTATGGTAACGGCCTGGCCGAGCTGATCAATGTCAGTGTTCTCGAGCTTCAGGCCGACTTCCTCGGAAATCACCTGACCGCCGGTAAGAACGGCAATGTCCTCAAGCATGGCTTTGCGACGATCGCCGAAACCAGGAGCCTTTACTGCACAGACATTCAGGGCACCCCGAATAGTATTTACAACCAGGGTAGCCAGGGCTTCGCCTTCAACGTCTTCGGCGATGATGAGGATGGGTTTACTTGACTGAGCGACTTTCTCAAGAATAGGCAGAAGATCCTTCATATTGCTGATTTTCTTATCGAATATCAGAATATAGGGATTCTCCAGAACGGTAGTCATGTTGTCCCGGTTGGTAGCGAAGTAAGGAGACAGATAACCGCGGTCGAACTGCATTCCTTCCACGAAGTCGGTGGTGGTGTCGATTGTTTTAGACTCCTCCACAGTGATAACACCGTCTTTTCCGACTTTTTCCATGGCATTGGCAATCTCGTCACCAATCTCATGGTCATTGTTGGCGGAAATGGTAGCAACCTGGGAAATCTCTTCCTTGTCCTTGATTTCCTTCTTGTTCTTTCGGATGTCCTCTATGGCAACGACAACGGCTTTGTCGATACCGCGCTTGATTCCCATCGGATTGATTCCGGCGGCAACCGACTTCAGCCCTTCCTTGACGATAGAGAACGCAAGGACCGTCGCCGTTGTGGTACCGTCGCCGGCAACATCATTGGTCTTTGTAGCGACTTCCTTCAGAAGCTGGGCTCCCATGTTCTCATACGGATCCTCGAGTTCAATTTCACGAGCTACAGAGACACCGTCCTTGGTGACTGTAGGAGCGCCGAATTTCTTGTCGAGCAGTACATTGCGGCCCTTGGGACCGAGGGTGACCTTGACGGCGTCCGATAACTTCTCTACGCCGGTGAGAAGCTTCTTGCGAGCGTCCTCATTGAACATCAACTGTTTGGCCATTACGAATAACTCCCCTTAAAAAGGTATATTAGGATGAATTTCGGGTGTCATTACGCCATATTGGCGATTTTCCCGATAGAAAAAATACTAATAAACAAACCATATCATCAAGACATTTCTTCAGTCAGTTTCAATCCATTTGAAATTCCTGGATTTCTCCGCTGTAAACGGGCCTGATTTCACCTCCATTGAGGCTAATCAGCAACGCTCCGTCATACTGCAGACCAGAAACGGTACCCTTCAGCAATTCCTTTCTCAAGGGATCACCCAGACTGACCGTAACCGGCCGACCGACACCAATGAGGCGATCCTCGAGTTCCTGTATAATGGGACTCTCATCAATCAGACATCCTAATTCATAGAGCAGGCCTGGAAGCTCATCCTGCGGGGACGACGGTGGTCTGGCTCCCGACTCTGATTGTGATATTGACTGAGCAATACTCGTTGCCGGACGCCGAAGATTTGTACTGAAAACCGACTGCAGCACATTGACACCCACACCCGCAAGATAATAGTCGCCTTCGGTTTCAACCAGAATCCCGGCGATCTTGGCTCGGTCTACCAGCACATCGTTCGGCCATTTGATCCCGGGTACCAGACCGAAGGCCTTCTCAAGGCGTTTGCAGAGGGCAAGAGCTACCAATTGGGTCAGAGGATACTTTGTTGAAAGACTGTCTCGCTGCAGCACAAGAGTGAAAAGTAAAGATCCTTTCCCGTCATCTTCCCACATCCGGCCGGCAACCCGCCCTCTGCCCTCCTCCTGACTCGATGCAGTGCAGACCGTACCGTGACCAGATCCTGTTCGGACGGCCGCACGGGCATCCTCCATGGTGGAGCGGGTGATTTCCTTGTGGAGAACGGTGTAGGAGAACATACCCGGATTATATGTTGATAGAAGAATGCCGGGAAGCTGAATGTCTCAGATCAATTACTGATCTACCTGAGAATCGGAAGATGCGGTTTTTTCTTCCTGTTCAGCAGGTTCAGGTGAATCTTGAGTCTCGGAAGGTCGAGGGTCGGCAGCCAGCGGGCCATTTGCGGCCGTTCCGGCCTTGTCTGCGGCAGTAATATCCCGAACGGCTAGCTCCGGCCCGTCCTCTTTATAGTAGAAAGTAACCGCTTCCATGGGAGAACTCAGCCGTAAGGACAACTCAGCAATATAAATGTCTGTTCCTTCATCTACCTTTCCGAAGACAGTTATCAGAGCTTCCCGGTTGGGATGCTGCCTTTTCAACAAGTCCTTTTCGGACTGGTTCATTTTTTCAAGAACTTCTTCAACCTGTCCAATGAGCTTCTGCTGTTCTGCCGAGAGGGACTGCCTGGATTTCAGCTTATCAAGTTTTGTTTCAAGCCTGTCAATCTGAGCCCTGGCACTCAGAAGTTTGCCCTCAGCGATATAATCAGATCCTGCCCGAATAATTGCAGAAGGACTGTCCGGCCGTCCGATATGGCCAACCCGGATACCGCCCTCAGCTTTAATTTCACCACCAACCAGCACACCGGTCTCCCCCAGATCTACAACGCCCAGGCAGCTGAGATTGGAATGCATCACCGCTTTCTCAACATAAATGCTGTGGTGGGATTCGACAGTGGCATTTTCTATGAACTTGGCATTCACGTTACCGTCAACTTTAACCAAGCCCTCACCACGGCCTTTTATCCCGCCGTCGACGACGAGGTCGCCCCGGGAGAGGACCTGAGAAGCATCCATAGTTTGCTTAACGAATATCGATTTTCCTGCGGCGACCCGAAAACCGTCACACACAGCTCCGTGGATGATAACGTCACCCGGGAAGGCGACATGGCCGGTGGAATAGTCAACATTGCCGGCGATTTCAAGGGTTTGATTAACCGACATCACTTTCTCACGAACCTCGAAGCGACCATGGCAGGCGGCGTAAAGGACAGCGTCTTTTTCAATAATGTTTTCCCCCGGGCGAAAACTTACGACGTCTTTGGCACCAGCTGTCAAAACTTCCCCGGCGATATTTCTGCCGGGTTCACCGGGAGCTTCGGGGACCATTTTGGCTAAAGCTTCACCCTTTTTGACCATGATGTACGGGCTTTTATTTTTGTAGTCGACATTCGAAGCTTTCAGATCAGCTCCAGGGAGGTTAAGAAGTCTTTTTTTCAAATGCCAATATGACGGAACAGCTTTGACGGCTTTCTGACCTTCGGCTGCCAAAACCCCTCGTATAACAACATTGTCAGTGAGACATTTGAGAATTTTATTCTCTAAGGTTTCTTTGTCTATACCCCAGGTGACGCCGGCAACCTCAAGATCCGAAATCAGGCTGAAAATTGTAAACCCGGCCCCATCCTGCCCGGGCGGGAACATATCCACCTCAGCTTTCATGAGGTTTTCTGTGAGATGAATTTTGATGTGGCCGTTTTGAGGCTCGGCGGCTTTTTGACTCATATTTCTACTTATTTATCGGCCTGGCAGGAGATTTTCTGAAAAAAGCCGGAAATGGGGAAAGTGGTATTGCATTTTTATACCGTTTTTCTGCATATTTATACATTATGAATGGACGGGAACACAGGCTAAAGGCCATCAGAAAGATTATCGCCGAATCCAGAGTCTCCTCTCAGGATCAACTGCTGCACAAACTCGAAGACGAGAGCGTAACAATAACTCAGGCCACATTATCCCGTGACTTGAAGGTACTCAAAGTCGGTAAGGTTCCAGATGCCGGCGGCGGTTATTACTATATCCTCTCCGAAACCGAAGGTGAGTCACTGAGGGGCTACATTGAGGACTTCAAACGAGGATATCTTTCTCTGACATTCAGCCATAATCTGGGTGTAATCAAAACCCTCGCAGGACACGCTGATACGGTAGCAATTGCTCTTGACCGCCTGGATCTTCCTGAGATTCTCGGCACCATCGCCGGAGATGACACTATTCTTGTAATTCTGAAAGAAGGGGAAAGCTACGATTCCCTGACGAACCGCCTTCAGGACCTCATGGGCGATCTCGAGGCACTTTGATGAAAGTTACAGTTTTCGGAGCCTCGGGCTACGGCGGACAGATTCTTATGCGTTTGCTCCTGGATCATCCGGAAGTCGAATCGATTATTCCTGTATCTTCGACATCTGCAGGGAAACCGATTGATGAAAGGGACGGTGGTCTTGGACCTGACCTGAAAGGGAAACTCTCCCGCGGGCGGCAATTCTATAATCGTACGGAGGCTCTGCAGGAGAAACCCGATGCGGTCTTCTCCGCTCTGCCTCATGGAGCCTCAGCCGAGTATTGTGAGCCGTTCTTTGGAAAGTCCATAATAGTCGATCTATCAGCCGATTTCAGGCTCAAGGAATCCGCTGCCCATAAAAATGCATATGGGTCAGAGGCACCATTCCCGGCTCTCCGGTCCAAGGCAGTTTACGGTCTGTCCGAAATCTATGCAAATGAGATCAGAACTTCGGATCTCATTGCCGTTCCCGGATGCTATCCGACCAGTGTCCTGCTTCCGCTGATACCAATTACAAAAGCAGGATTAATCAGGTCAGTTGTAACCGTGAATTCTCTCAGCGGGATATCCGGTGCCGGCCGATCCGCAAAAGAAGCATCACTGTTTGTTGAACGGGCGGAGAATTCGGTTGCATACAATCCCGGTCTCAGGCACCGCCATGTTTCTGAAATGAAACAGGAGTACAAGGCCGCCGGCGGTAACAACTCCCTGTTCTTTACACCTCA
>RCNB010002478.1_pt1 | contig 11304 bp, 13 predicted proteins | sample 2041321 | NCBI WGS metagenome assembly RCNB01 (sample SAMN09708232, study PRJNA481090) | Marine sediment metagenome, whole genome shotgun sequencing project.
TGCGATATGGTAATAATGATCAACCCCAAAGAAATTGGCGAGAAGTTTATGGTATTCTTATAGGATCGATAAAAGAAAATAAAGAAGTAATTATTAAAGATGCGATCCCCGTAATGGTAGGGGGTAGGGCTTATGTTGAATATAAAAGTAAACATTATGTCGACACTGCTCAATTTAACACATCAATATATGAAAGAGCTATCCAGGATGATAAGGAAGATTTCTTCGTAGGATGGTGGCATACACATCCAGGAATAGGGTTTATATTCTCGCCACGAGATATTGAAACTCAGTTATTTTATCAAGGTGTAAACCCATTCGCAATAGCTTTGGTATTCGATCATTGCCAAAAAGGATCAAAAGCATATTATCTTGGAGTTGCGGGAATAAGGTTGAAAAATCCTGATCGAGGCATGTTTTCTACTTATTCAAATGCTATTAAATTGAAATTTGAATTTCCTAAAGAAAAAATGGTTAAGAAAGTAGATAAGGACGTAAAAGAGATTATCAAAAATATCAAAAATGCTTTAAAACAAATCGATTACATTGATGAAGTATTACGAAAAAAAGCTCTGGCCCAACTCCAGAGGAATTTCGGACTCATTATGATTTTAAAAAGGGATATAAAGATTACTGATGATGAAAATGAAGCTGAAGAAGACGATTATTACTTATACGAATGGGATCCGGACATCTCCAAAAAGATATACAGAATTCCTAAATTTAGAGAAAAAATAGAAAAAGAATTAAAAAAATGCGAAGAAATTCTAATCAATATAAGAAAAGAGAATCATACATCCAATTATCTGAAAAAGAAAGAGAAATTTAGGAAAAAAATCAAGGAGATGTTAATAAAACCTAATGCATGGTATCAAAAAATTATGAATGATTTTACCAAAAAGATTGAAATTATTTTTCCATTTTTTGATTATTTAGATACAGATGAGAGAAAAATCATTGAACATTTTGAAGAAAGGAGCTCTGAATATCAAAAGATATTGGACGATCTAAATTCTCGTTCAGATTTTAATTTGTGATTTTTTAGAAAAATTATATCACATAAGACAATTTCATGGTTTTTATTAATAGATTATCAAGGACATTTCTTTTTAATCACCGTGTTAATGAATTAATTTAAATAACTTTTATATTGCTTGGACAACTTTTATAACTTAGACTGCTTTTGAATCAAATTTAGCAAATATATGGTAATGAGGTTCTTTCATGCCTAATGATACAACACTTATAGTTAGAAATCGTACAGATAGAGATAAAACAATTAAAGACGCCATTTTTGCCTTTTCAGGAGGGACAAAATCATTATTAATAAAAGGGGAAGGAGAAGAGATTTCTACCGCTGTGGAAGTTGCTGAAATTTTAAAAAATCGCCTTTATCCTGGAGTAAAAATTGCTAATGTTTCACTGGGTAGCCGTCCTTATTTCGAAAGAAATCAACGTAGAGATTATAGGAGAGACAATCATTCCCATAAAAACAAAAAAGATTTAATTTCGAAAATTGAGATAACCATCTCTAAATCACAAATGTAAACTCAATTTATGACTTTTGATAATTTAGGCCCGTTAATGGGAGAAAGTAGAACAGTTGCTTTATGCCAAATATGTGGCGATTATATTTACAAGCGAATCTACCAAGATGAGAGTTCAAAGAATAATGAAAAAACTGTTTTCGTTTGTAAAAATTGTCTGAGGAATAACAAGAAATAATAGACTACTTAACTTTTCTCTCTCTTCTGTAAAGTTCTTTTTTCTAAAAAAAGCGTCCAATTGAACGAAAGGATAAATTGCATTATAGCTAGTGTGAGTATTAGCATTAAGGCTTCCGTTATAACACTAGAAATATCGTCAACCTCAATCCCAGTTGCTCCAAATCCAAGTGAAATCAATATAGGAAAAATAACATAAAAAATCGTAGTTACATTTTTTCCTAACCAAGCCCATAAAATACAGACAGGAAAATTTATCTTTTTATCAGACATCCCTAAAGCGATCCATAATGGATCGTCTGGTATAGGTAGAGCTGCGGCAATAAAAATATATATGTGCATGGATTTTGGATGATCGAGTACAAGTTTTCCGAATCCTTGCACATTCTGAAGTGTTCTTGATGGAGATTTACTTACTACCTTTTTTGCTCCAATACCAATTAAATATCCTACAAGCTCACCTAAGGCACTTCCAAGCCCTCCAGCAATTGCTAATATCAATATTTCTAACCAAAATGGGCCATTCAATAGGACTTCACCAAGATTTAATCCAAGGCTTGAATATCGGATAAAAATTGAATTAGATAATGAGAAAATTATGAAGGGATAAGGGATTGGAAAGCCTACACTAGCATTTCCTATAAGACAAATAAAAAACGCTATTAATAGAGCGATAAAGTAATTGGAACCCTCAGTAAGGCCTGTTATGTCTTGTCTTGACTGAATTATGACATCTTGAAACGCAGGAACCGTTAGAAATAAAAGTAAATACATAATTACTCCTAAGTAGAAAACGGTAAAAACATAAGTAAGTTTATTCGAAATAGCCATAATAGTCTTCTAATTATATCATTAGTTGCTATTTTGCTTTAGTTATTTTTGTATTTAAACCGTTATTAGCCTTTAAAAGAATTTCTAGATTGGCAGAAACTCGTCCTATTTTATTTACCTTATTAGGCATCTCAATGTTTTCCAGAATTATGAGCAATTCATCAGTTTTAGGGTTATAAATGATTTCTCCCTTTTCTACGCTTTTGACGGATTTTGGATTGTGACCTTTATAGATTTCAATTCCCGGGAGCGTCCAATAAGCTTTTGAACCAAAACTAAATCGACCTCGTAAGACAATAGGTAATTTATTAACGATTGCGTCGGCGGATAATGGAGCGTAGACTCTTAGCATTTCACCTTTAAGAGTTCCTATTCCGAAGAGATCTATCTTTATTCTTACGGACATTTTCTTTAAGAATTGTATTTTCTTATTTAAATTTCATTTTGAGTAATAATATTGGAATCTATTAAACTTTCTCTGATAAATAGAGTGGATTTATTTCATAATTTAACAATTAGATTTAAATAGATGATTATGCATATGTCTTATTGGACAATAGTTTAAATCATTGGTTTATGATACGGAATTACAATTTAAACAACGAGCTTGTTGTTGCAAAATTGATAAATAATTCTTAAGTTCTGGAGCATTTTTTTTCCCGCCAGAGTTAATACTTACGCCTTGAGTTCCAAACAGTTTTATATTATTACATATCCTTAGTTTTGAATCCTAAATTACGAGCATGATTATCAATATTTTAGGAGATTTCTAATATTTATCGCATAGGAGCAATAATTTTGTAAAGAAAAGCAATTTAGTTAAAATTGGCACGAAATAAAGTATAAAATGAAACACTCTTGCTTGATCTCTTGTTGAATTTAGACGTTTTTCATATGCTACACGAGACATTCAAACTTCATATATCTTTAAAATAAAATTATTAGCCTCCTCAATAGAGCTTTGATCCAGATACGATTCATTGGAGTACGAGACTGATTTCCTTTGAAACAAATTTTCTGAGATAATCGGAGCTACTATTGTCCACTTTTTTTTTTTTCGTTGAGAATTTTTAAGTCGAGAGGAGTATCAATGTCATAGAAATCATTCTCTGGACTAACCGATACGGCAAAAAAAAGCTTTTGACTTTCAGTCATTAAGTTTACTACTTCGCGAATAGTACGAAAGTTAACTGAGCTAGAAAGATCTTTAATTGCTTCAATATATGCGTTGTTAAATATAAAAATCGGAATAACTTGTGGAATTACTTCTAGATCGGAAAAGGAACTCAATTTTTCTTGAGAAATCTCTTTAATAATCGCAATTGAGTCCTTTTCTTCAATTCTTAAATATGAGATACTTTTTTCATATTTAGGGTAATATTTTTCATACTTCTTTTTTAATATATTGGTTGTTATCTCCCTATAAAATATAATTGAATTATTGATAACTAGCGAGTAGTTCTCTAATAAAAGGCTTAGAATTTCTTGAATTAGATTGAAATCAAAAACCGTATCTCCTGGAAAAACCATAAATAACTTATCTTCTTTAAAGATCTGATTATTTTTTGTAATACTTAAAAATGAATATAGAGGACCTAATTTGTAGTCATCTTCAGAACTATGAATAATGATGCTCTCTTCACCGTTATGATTTTCAGTTTGAAAAGAATGTACATAGTCTTCAATAAATTCACCTAAATGCCCTGTTACAACTATAATTGGATCGAGATTTAACTTTTTTAAAATAGAAAACATTAGGGAAAGAATGGTTTGATTCTTTAAAGATTTGATTTTAAGAAGGGATTTTGGTAAGTTTTGAGATATGATCTTGGCGCGAGTTCCTTCTCCAGCGCATAGAACGACACTAGTGATTTTGGCTTTAAAACTATTCTCGAGTTGTGACAATAGGAGATCCATCCATATCAATTATGATTGTGTGTTCCTGTTGAGCAACTGGGGCCCCAGTAACCTCTATTAGTATAGGATAATGATCAAGAATTTTTTTTCGCTTAAAAGTATCAATTATCCTAGGAATTTTATTTTTAGGGATGATGTTATGTTTTTCTAATAAACGTGGAGAAAAAGGTAAATTTTTGGTTAAATCCTCTATTTTCTTCATATAGCTAAGTTCTTCGTAGGGCAAATTCTTTTTCACCCTTTTAGCAAATCGGTAAATATAAGATTTATTACCGTTTTTGACTAAACCTTCACCTGAAGTAGCAAATGGCTCACAAGCGTAGGCATCCCCCGGTTTTAAAACTTCATTATGACTTATATCTTTTTTATTAGGAAGAAAAGGGCCAGCATGCAGTTTATATCGTTTTAATTCATGACCCCCGAGATTAATAATTGGTCTTAATCCGTGATTATGAATTTCATCTGCGATTACTTCACCTAATTCATACAATTTAATGCCCGGTTTAAAAATTTCGATGGCTGCATCCAACGCATCTTGTGCGGCGTCAATGTAATTTTGAAGATTTGGATCGTTATCTAAATTAAATGTAATTGCTGAATCTGCAATGTAGCCATTATAATGAGAACCTAAATCGATTTTTAACAATCCTTTATTAGGAATCACTGCAGGATCGTCAATAATAGGGCTGTAATGAGCAGCTTGCTCGTTTAAAGACATATTAATTGGAAATGATAATTCACTTCCCTGATTTTTTATTTCTTCTTCGCATCTATTAGCAATTTCCAAAAAGGATGCTCCCGGCTTTATAAGCTTTCCAGCAAGCTTTTTAGCGGCTATGACTGCTTTTCCCGCATTTAAGTAAGACTCAATCCATTCATCTGGCATAATTATTCAATTAATTTTAATTGTAGCTAATTTAAGGCGTTAGGCGTTCAGGAGTTCTTGGGTACATTACTGCTTCTCTTATATCATCCAAACCACATATTACCGTTAACCATCGCGCAATCCCTAAGCCTAATCCTGCATGAGGGGGCATTCCAAAATCAAATGTTCTTAAATGGGACTCAAACGCTATTGGATTTAACCCCTTAGCTTCTAAAGCTTCTTCTAATTGTTTTCTATTATGTACTCTTGTACCTCCCGAGGTTAATTCTAAAAATCCTTTTTGTAAATCAAACGATTCACTATAGCGCGTATCCTCAGAGGGCATAATATAAAAGGGCTTGATCGCATAAGGCCAATGGGTTATATAATAATAATCGGGTAAAATTTCAGCTAGTTTCCTATAAGCTTCAGTTGAGATATCTTCTCCCCATTCCAAATCAATATCACATTTATCCTTTAATATGCCAAGAATATCATCATATGTATATCTAAGGAAAGGAAGTTTTGGGACTAATGTCTTATCGTCCATCCCTAAAAGTTTTAATGAATGTAATTGATTTTCTCTTATTTTTTTTATTACATGTTGAATTAACTTTTCTAAAGTCTCCAGTACATCACTCATATTGGCGAAAGACATTTCAATATCAAGTTGTACGATTTCACATAAATGTCTCTTTGTGTGGCTCTTCTCCGCTCGAAAACTAGGTCCTATTTCAAATACTCTTTCATAAACCCCACTAAGTTGTTCCTTATAAAGTTGGGCAGATTGAGTAAGAAATGCCTCTCTATCAAAATACATTATTGGAAATAGTTCGGTACCCCCCTCTGTAGCAGAACCTATAATCTTAGGAGTATAAATCTCTTTAAAATCATGATTTAACAAGAATTCCCTAGCAGCATTCAATATTTCACCTCTTATAGAAAAAACCGCAAGATTTCTAGGGGATCTTAAATCTAATGCCCTATTATTCAATCTTAAATCTAATTCTGACATAGTTTCACCTGTCATATCAATCGGTAGTTTGTCAGGTGTTTTATTTAAAATTTTTATCTCTGAAGGGATAATTTCAATTCCTCCGGGAGCTTTCTTAAAAGCCTTCACAGTACCTTTTACCATTATGCAATACTGATATCCTAATTTTGTTTTATCAAACAACTCATCAGAAACCACTCCCTTTTTCAAAGTAATTTGCCGTTCACCATAAATATCTTGGAGATTTACAAATTTTAACCCTCCGAGATCTCGAAAATTTCGCACCCAACCTCCTAAAATAACTTCTTTATCAACTAAATCTACATTAACATCTTTAGTAAAATGTGTTTTTCTCCATTTTTCCATCTTTTCAATTGACATAAAAATACTGTAATACAATATTTCAATAATAATTAATTTTGTAAAGGAAATTAAGAATAAATTTTTTGCCATCTTATAGTCGATTAATAATGCCGAATCTAAATTGGAAGGACAAAGTTAAAATTCAAATGTTTAAAACCAATAGATCTCAAGTATTTTACCCTTTCCAGGTGAAGGAGTTATTTACATACCCTTTAACTGACAATGATGGATTAAATAACGAGAAGTCTAAAAAAGAAACGGAAAAGCATCAGAGGAACGAAATGTCCTCAAGCAATTGGAGAAATTTCTTAATTCAAGGAGAAAATAAGGATATAATGAATTCTTTGCTCCAAACGTATGCAAATAAAATCAAACTGATTTATATTGATCCACCTTTTGCTACAGGCGGGGATTTCGAATCTAAAATGTTTATAGGAGAAAAAGATGCATTTAAGGTCACGAAGGCATATTCAGACTCTTGGGATGGAGGAATTGATGCTTATATCGAATTCTTATATGAAAGACTAATATTAATGAAGGAGTTGCTAGCAGAAGACGGAAGCATTTATGTTCATTTAGATTGGCATGTTTCCCATTATATAAAAATAATAATGGATGAGATTTTTGGGAAAGAAAATTTTAAAAATGAGATAATCTGGGCGTATCCAGCAGCTTCCGCTAAAACGAGGAGGTTTTTTATCCGTTCTTATGATGCGATTTTATTTTATACGAAATCTAAAGATTACACATTTAACGACGATCCTAACATTTATATGGAGTATTCTGACAGAGTTAAATTTGCTTTAAAAACAGACGATAAGGGAATATACTATCATCGCGGAGGCAGTCATAACGGTAAAAAACTCTCCCAAAAGGTGTACATCACAAATAAGGGAATATTTCCTCGCGATGTATGGACAGATATACCTTATATCAGGGCTAATACTCCAGAATATCAAGCGTTTTCCACACAAAAACCTGAAAGATTGTTGAAAAGGATAATTCTTGCTTCTTCAAATAAAGGTGATATAGTAGCAGATTTTTTTTGTGGAACTGGCACAACACTAGCCGTAGCGGAAAAACTAGGACGAAGATGGATTGGATCAGACAAAGGAAAACACGCTATAAGCATATCGCGTAAAAGAATACTTGATATTTGGAATAGTAATGATCTGATAAATTGGGATCAAAAATATAACGAACTTCCCCAACCATTTAGAATTTTAAGAATTCAAAATGATCAATTAGGAATTAAGAAGGGCAAATTTGAAATCAAAATGATTAAAGAGAGAAAAAAATTATCTATTGAATTAGCAGATTATTTTGTCTTAGATTTAAATTTAATTAATGATAAACTCAAAACCAAGATTGAATTTTTTTCCGATTGGATTGATAGTTGGGCTATAGATTTTGATTATCAAAGCAATTATTTTACCACGACTTGGACATCGTATAGAACACCAAAAAATCGTAAATTAAAATTGTCCTCAACACCATATCCCTATACTACGCAAGGAAATTACACTATAGCAGTAAAAGTAAATGATATTCTAGGAAATGAAACGATTCAAAAATACGATATAAGCATAGATTGAGCCTTATTTTACGATCTCACGCAACACTAATGTCGCGTAGGAACCCTTTTGTAGTGAAAATTCGATTTTTAATTTATGTTTATTCTGGAAAACATCGTCCTCAGAATATTCTAAAATTTTTAAGCCTAACGGTTTTCTAATTAAAGGTCTAAAGGAACCCTTGAAATCGTATGCTTCTAACAACTTACTATTAAAAATTTCTATGGAAATTCCCTCCTCTTTCAGAATTTCTAATATAAAAGGTTTCAGGATGGGAAAGTCGTCTAAATTTGTTTTATAACCTATCAAGGGATATACAATTTTAGCTCGATTTAAATCATACGCTTCTTGTAAATACTTATCGTATAATCCGTTGTATAAATATTTGATCTGAGTAATATTTCCATTTTCTTCATCTAAAATAATTAAAATATCGCCTTTAATAGGTTTGTTTAAAGAAAATCCTTTTTTATACCGCAAGGACAGCATTCTGTTAAATAAATAAGATTGGAATGAACTAATCAGTAATTTAATAAGGTATTTAGGTAAGTCATTAACTGCTCCTTTGTAATCACCTGGATTATCTATTAAATACTTTATCATTATTCTTTCATAATTCAAACTTTTAGGAAATGCATCGTATGCTTTTTCAAGATTACCAGATTTTCTTAGATCTTCCCTTACTTTGAAGGATTTTGGCAATTCTGACGAATAAGTTGTAATTACAAATTCTTCAAACGCTTTTTTAAATTCGTTTTCTAATATATATCTCCCTATAAGATGTGAGTTCGGTCTAAATGTCCCAAATCTTTGGAGACCATAATAGTTCGGAAAACCACGAGCTCGTAATGCTGTTAATATATCTTCTATTTCATTTCTTTTTACATTCTTTTGATCGATGCGTCTAATAGTAATCTCAAAGTGGTTTCCCCAATTTCCTCCTAATTTAACGGGATTTTTTGACGGATTGATATTTCTTATGAATATATGATGTAGCTTTAAATTTTTCAACTTTTCGACGTAATTTCCTCTAATTGAGGCTCGCTGAACTGTCATTGCGCGTTTATCCTTTAATCCTGAGTAGTTGATAGCGTTAGGAGTTATATTTAAAGCGCTGCTAATCAGTCTTACTGCTTCAAATGTGTCTTTATTGATTTTTACTAAGTTAAAAGTTGTAAAATTATCTTTACTTTCAGCAGAATACCTAGTAGGAGGGTAATCCTCATTTATTTCTAGAACACGGCCTAGAGAAGTGATTTCTTTAACGATAAAGTCTTTATAGCGGTTTTTAATAGTTCCTTGAATGCCTTTCATTCCAGAGGTTGAGAAAATTTTAATTCCTACAACTTCTTCAATTTCTCTCTCCTTAATGTTATCGAACTTGTGAAGGTTCTCCTTTTTTTCTTCCAAATTTATTACCCTGAGGGTCTTATTTTATAGTAACTTTAAATCCCCAGTAACTTTATCTAAAGTTTTAGATAGTGCAGGTCCTATTCCTAAAGCCGTTGTGGTTCCAGGAGTTAGTTGTGTTAAACCCGCGTCTCTAACTAAAAAAAATAGGATTTCTTTTTTTTCTAAATTAGATACAATTTCATTAAGTTCTTCCATGCCACTGATTTTTAGAACTACCTTCTTTTGCCCTGCGTTTTTCCACTTTTTCCATACATCTTTATTTTTTATCCTAACCAAATCCGCTGAGGATAACGACGCGTGACATGACTGAGCACACTTTTTCCCGGTGCCCATCTTTAAATCTGTCCGTATTAAGATAACTTGTTTGTATTCATCCACAATAAATTAACCCTATTCGTTAATAAGAAATTGAGAAATAAAATAATTACTGTTCTTCAAATTCGATACGAATTGTTTTGCCAGCGAGTTCAAGTATCAGTTCTTCAAGTTCTTCCTTGGTAAATAAGATGGTAGATTGATCCTTTTTCGAAATGACTCCTTTAAATTCAATATCTCCTGTCGCTAAAAATATCTCATTTAACGAAATTAATTTACAAGGAGCGATTAAACTTTCTAAAGTAGCTCTAGGTTTCTTGGTTTGTTCGATAAAGATTAATTCTTCTACTTCATATGTTTCTTTTATCCAGCTTATTAATTTTGGCGTGATTTTAATCTTATCTTTCTTTCCGACAACAAATATGACTACATCCTCGAAATCGATTGCTTTAAAAAAAGAAATATTTCTTAGAAATCCAAATTTTTCCTCTTCTTCCAAAGCAAGTAAATCCTTAGCTAAATCTAATTCAAATTGAGTAAGAACTCCCGTATCTAGTTTTTCCTGACAACTAGTACATAAAAATCCGGAACTTACACATGTTTTACACGCGGGAAGAATTTTCATTTAACTTCTAATCCACTTATAACTCAATAATATCGCAAGTTAGATTTCTTACAAGTCTGTCTGCAGTTGCCGGGTCTGTTTTATATGTATAAAGTCGTTTTTTAGTTCTTAACTTCAATTTCACAACATCTTTTACTCGTTTAACCCGACAATGAACGGCAAACTCCGCTAAAGATAAAAACTTTTCCTCGTCTAATATTTCGCTTGGCAACTTTTTCAACTAAATTTGAAATTAATATAACTCTAAATTAAAACTTAAAATTATTTATAAAATTTTAATTTTTACTTTATTTCTTAAGTGAAAGTATTCCTATATCAAAAAATTTTTTAGCTTTCAAATGTTTTACAATTTATTCTTTAGTTGAAACTTGAATAAGAACCTAATAGAACTGTTCCAGAAAGAATAGCAACTAATAGTTTATTAAATATACCAAAACACTTAAAGAATAAAGGAGATTGTTGTATGCCCATTGATGATCCATATAAAAGAAAGATTGCGCGACATCACTTATTAATGAAAACAGTTTGCCGCAAATGCGGAGCTTTAAACCCCGTCAGAGCAAAAAAGTGTCGTAGATGCAGATCTAAAGATTTACGCCTAAAGAAAAGAGAGCTTCAAAAATAAAGAAATTTTTCTATTTACTTCTTATTAAAAATTGATGTAAAAAGTGTTTTACCGACCC
>RCNB010002479.1_pt1 | contig 11293 bp, 12 predicted proteins | sample 2041321 | NCBI WGS metagenome assembly RCNB01 (sample SAMN09708232, study PRJNA481090) | Marine sediment metagenome, whole genome shotgun sequencing project.
GAGAGGAAGGGATTCGAACCCCCGGTACCCTTACGGGTACAACTCCTTAGCAGGGAGCCCCGTTCGACCACTCCGGCACCTCTCCTAAATTTAATGAACTACACTTCTAAAAGTGCGGGTGCAAATGTAATAAATTAGATTTTTATTACCATAATTTTGCTCACTTTTTTTCTACAATAAGTCGTGTTTTTTTCTTTTAAAAAAACCATCGAGTTCTAGGTCAATCTAAAGACTTGAAATTTAACGATTAAACAAGATTTAGATTAATGAAATATTATATCTTAGAGCTCATTTATATAGAACCTATTCTTATGACAACAATCACTATAAATAATAAAAAGTATCAATTGGATGTAGATCCAGATATGCCCTTGCTATGGGCGGTTAGAGACAGCGTAGGTTTGACGGGTACAAAATATGGGTGTGGTAAAGGGCTCTGTGGTGCCTGTACTGTGCTACTTGACGGAAAACCTATTCGTTCATGTCTAATGCCTGTTTCACAGGCAGATGGGGGAGTTGTTATTACCATTGAAGGTGTTGAAAATGAGAATAAAGTATTACAAGATGTATGGGAAGAGATCAATGTGCCACAATGTGGCTACTGTCAATCAGGTCAAATTATTTCTGCCATGGCTCTTTTAAAAGAAAATGACAATCCGACTGATGATGATATAGATACTGCTATGAATGGTAATATTTGCCGTTGTGGTACATATCAACGAATCCGTAAAGCAATTCATAAAACTGCCGAGTTAACCCAGGCTAAAACTAATTAATCATGAGTGCAATTCATATAGTTTCAAGAAGAAGTTTTATTAGAGGTCTAGGGTTGGCTACAGGAGGCCTAATCATTGGATGTAATACACCATCTTCAAAAAAAGAAAACTGGAAATTGAATCCATCTAGTGGTGCCACGTTTGAGCCTAATCTATTTATTCAATTAAAAGATAATGGTGATTTGGTATTGTTGGCAACGCGTTCTGAAATGGGTAATGGTGTTCGTACTTCTTTGACGTCTGTTATTGCTGATGAGATGGATGCTGACTGGGCTCGAGTAAGTGTTGTTCAGGCCACTGGCGATGCTAAATTTTTAGATCAAAATACAGATGGATCTCGAAGTGTTCGCTATTTATTTGAACCTATGCGGAAAATGGGGGCAGCTGCCAGAGAAATGCTCATTGCCGCTGCTGCTAAAAAATGGGAAGTAGATCCAAGTAACTTAAAAACAGATAATCATTACGTCTTAAACCCAGCCAATGAAGAAAAGTTATTCTATGGCGACTTAATTAAAGAAGCGGCAGAAGTTGCAGTTCCTGAGAATCCTACACTTAAAGATCCAAAAGACTTTAAATATATTGGTAAGGGGTTAAAAAGTATCGATGCTAAAGATTTTACCAAGGGTATCCCAAAATATGGTATGGATATCAAACTAGATAACATGAAATATGCTGCGGTTAGCAGGTGCCCAGTAACATTTGGTACCGTAAAAAGTTATAAAAAGGAAGATTCTTTACAGATAAAAGGAGTGCTCGATGTTATAGAGTTACCTAGAATTGAAAAACCTTTTGGTTCCTTAGGCGGAGTCGCTGTTATCGCTTCAAATACATGGGCAGCCTTAAAAGGGAAAGAAGCCTTAGATATAGTATGGTCATACGGTTCTAATGAAACATATAATACGGAATCATACAATAAAATGATTTTGGCAAATGTTCAAAAGAAAGGTAAAGAAATACTAACAGAAGGTACTGTTAATAAAGCATTTAAAAATGCCTCACATATTGTAGAGAGTACCTATCAATTACCCCACTTAGTACATGCACCCATGGAAGTACCCAATGCTACAGCTTGGATACACGATGATATATGCGAAGTATGGGCGCCAGTACAAGATCCACAAACAACTCGAAAAGAAGTTGCAGATTATTTAGAGACTGAGCTAGAGAATGTAACTATCAATGTTACCTTTTTAGGAGGTGCTTTTGGTAGAAAATCAAAACCTGATTTTGTCTTAGAAGCTGTTGCTTTGGCCAAGGCTGCAAATACCCCGGTACAAGTAATTTGGTCGAGAGAAGATGATATTAAGCATAGCTACTATCATGCTGTTAGTGCACAATACATGAAAGCTTCATTAGATGCTACTGGTAAAGTAACAGGTTGGCTACATAGAGTAGCATACCCATCAATTACGTCAACTTTTGCACCCGACACAGGTTATGGAGCAGGTTTTGAGTTCGGAATGGGCTTGACTAATATGCCATATAATATTGAAAATGTACGTTTTGAAAATGCAAAAGCACCGGCTCATGTTCGTATCGGTTGGCTACGGTCTGTTAAAAATATTATTCAAGGATTTTCTGTGAATGTTTTTGCGGATGAATTAGCCGTAAAGGCCAAAAAAGATCCATTACAATTCAGACTGGATATGATAGGGCCTGATAGGATTGTGAAAAATGAACGCGAAGATTATCATTTTGATTCGGCGAAAATGAAAAATGTACTACAATTAGCAGCAAAAAACGCAAATTATGGCAAAAAATTACCAAAAGGTCATGGTATCGGTATTGCAGTTCATTATAGTTTTTATTCTTATGTAGCCTCTGTCGTAGAAGTTTCAGTAAAGCAAAACAACCTAAAAGTACATAAGATTCATTCAGTGATTGATTGTGGCACTGCGGTAAACACAGATACTATAACGGCACAAATGGAAGGTGCAGCTATATTTGGGTTATCGTTAGCTTATTATGGTAAAATTACCGCTAAAAATGGGGCTATAGAGCAGAGTAATTTCCACGACTATCAAATGTTGCGCATGGCCGATACTCCACAAATTGAAGTTGAAATTGTAAAAAATCAAGACAAACCGACTGGAGTTGGTGAACCCGGTGTACCTGTTATTGCACCCGCATTAATCAATGCTATATATAATGCGACAGGGAAAAGGTACTATAAGTTACCTTTAACAGACGAAGGACTTGTTTGACAATGGTTAAGCATTGACATACTTCATTTTTAAGAATTAATTAATTGAAGTTGCACCCCATACCTTGGTGTATTTTTCACAATGAATTACGATAGTTTTATATTCAGTAATGGTGACACCAGCTGGAATTAAAAATTTCTGCTCCCCTTTATAAGATTTTAAAGGACCTAATAATACACCATACTTTTCAACAGCTTCATTTTTACTAATTGTAGAATTGCTTTTTTTAGTGATAAATATTTTTAAATCAGGACCTTTAGACGTTTTAAAATCTGAATGTAACACTAAATAAGTTTTGCCATTATTCATTTCAACTGACCAGTTTCCAGATACGTCGTAGTTTTTCTTCGCCCATGTATTTCCTTTTTGTGCAAACATTACTGTTGAAAATAAAACGACGATAATAATTAGTACTCTTTTCATAATATTCAAAATTAAAATTTACTATTATGACATATTGGTCGAAAGAATTTGAAATACTTTCATCACTACAATTTATTATAAATAAAAAAAGCCCTACACGAATAGTAAGGCTTTTCAATAATTCTACGTAAAAATTTATTTATTTCGATCATTAAAACGATACGATATACCGAAAATAATCTGATTAGGTCTATTATCCACATTAAACTCTGTGTTTAAAAATTGACCATTGGCGTCATTCGAAAAACCTTTTTCCCAACGTACATCTACACCCAATTTTCCAAATTCTAAACCAGCACCGATTTGTAAACCCACGCTAAAATCGTTGGTCTCTACATCTTCAACATTATTAACATCAAAATCAGAATCTATTATATATTGAAAAGAAGGACCGGCAAAAATATTTAACGGACCTATAAGTCTTATACCAACTAATAACGGAAAATCTAATTTTTTTGTCTTAAAATCAGCTTCATCTCTATTGTTTACTGGATTCGGACCATATGTATTGTTTAGTTGTGTATACACAATCTCGGGTCTAATATATAATCCTAACAAGTGAAATTTTGACCAAACACCTAAATGAAAACCAGCCTTGGAATCTGCACCGGTAATCACATCATCAAAGCTGTCTCCGATTGTGGAAGGAGCTTCAGAGAGATCGCCACCAAAATTATAATTGAGTCCTGCTTTCCCACCCCAATCAATTTTTTGTGCATATGAAAGTGTTGTACATAAGGTAAGGGTTAGTATTGTTACAAATACTTTCTTCATAATAAATGATTTTTTAGTTAAGTCATAAGCATTACAAAAGTAGTGCCAATAATCTGAACTAAATGTTAATTAATCGTATATGATAGGCTCAATAAGAATTGACTAGGTTTTGTATTGATGGCATATCCAATACCATCCAAAGGTACATCATCAAGGTAAGAGGCTACATTTTCTGAAAAACCACTTGAATATCTAAGGTCTATACCGAACTTATCAACTATAAAGCTAGTACCTATATTAAAACCAACACTAATAGTGTTTTCAAAACTCAAATCAAAAAAATCTGATAAATCAGTATCTAGATTGTATATAAACGAAGGGCCAGCATATATATTTAAGCGTTTTACAATTGTAAAACCTAGTAATACAGGAAGCTCCAAGGTGGATAATTTAAAATCTGCATCATTCGAAAATCCTATATCGAATGAACCAGTGTTTCGAATATATAATAATTCGGCTCGAACGTTGAACTTGGTCCAATTCATTTGACTGAAAGCCCCGATGTGATATCCAACTGAATTTTCTGCCTCAATGAATTCATTGATTCCAAAAGATCCGCCTGTCAAATTTAATTCATTGAAATTATTGTAATTAACTCCCGCTTTAATGCCAAAATTAACCTGAGCATTTACACTGAAAGAGCCTAAAAAAACAACGAGCACTATTAATTTTTTCATATAATCTTTAATTACTATCAATAAGATGAAAATGTTAGTAACAGTTGCGTAAGAGACTATTGTTTTCTAGTAATTATTTTTTCGACCGCCTTTACTATAGCATCAGCATTCAGTCCATATTTCTCCATAAGTTGATCGGGTGTTCCCGATTCACCAAAGGTATCATTAGTTGCTATGAATTCTTGCGGAACAGGGTTGTTCTTTGCCAACACACGTGCTATACTTTCTCCTAAGCCGCCATAATAGTTGTGCTCTTCAGCAGTCACAACACATCCTGTCTTAGCTACAGATTTTAAAATCGCCTCCTCATCTAAGGGTTTAATGGTGTGTATGTTTATTACTTCTGCAGAAATTCCTTTTGCTTCTAATTGCTCTGAGGCTTGTAAGGCTTGCCATACTAAATGCCCAGTTGCTACAATTGTTACATCAGTACCTTCGGTTAGTTGAATGGCTTTTCCAATTTCAAAAGGTTGGTCTTCTGGCATAAAAACAGGTACTTTCGGACGCCCGAAACGCAAATAAACAGGACCCTCGTAATCAGCGATTGCTATGGTAGCAGCTTTCGTTTGATTATAATCACACGTATTTATAACCGTCATGCCGGGAAGCATTTTCATTAAGCCAATATCTTCTAAGATTTGATGTGTTGCACCATCTTCTCCTAGGGTAAGACCCGCATGTGAAGCACAGATTTTTACATTTTTACCAGAGTAAGCAATAGATTGTCTTATTTGATCATAGACTCTCCCTGTAGAGAAATTGGCAAAAGTGCCCGTAAACGGAATATGACCACCAATTGTCAATCCGGCAGCAATGCCCATCATATTCGCTTCGGCAATACCAACCTGAAAAAATCGATCTGGGTTTTCATCAATAAAATCTTGCATTTTTAATGAACCGATTAAATCTGCACATAGCGCAACAACTTTCGGATTCGTTCGCCCTAACGCTGTTAAACCATCGCCAAAACCAGAGCGTGTATCTTTCTTCTCAGTAAATGTGTATTTTTTCATTTGTTTATATATCGATTAGAGCAAAAATAAAAATTGTACTATTTTTAATCTTATAATTTCATCATTTCTTTATAGAACTTATGAACAGGAAAACCCATAACGTTAAAATAGCTTCCTTTTATTTTTTTTACCCCGATATAACCAAGCCATTCTTGTATGCCATAAGCACCAGCTTTGTCAAAAGGCTTGAAATTATCAACATAAAAATTAATTTCTTCAGTCGTTAATATTTTAAAAAAAACATCTGTAGTATCGTTTATAATAGTTTGTTTGTTCATAGTTTTGATACAAACTGACGTAATAACTTCATGTGTTTGGCCAGAAAGAGCTTTAAGCATAGATTTAGCATCATTCGCGTCTTTCGGTTTACCCAAAACCTTGCCATTGAGTCGAACTATAGTATCCGCTGTGATTAAAATATCATTCTCTTTTAATTCATCAATAAAGGCCTTGGCCTTTAGCTCAGCAAGATAATCGGTAATTTCTCTTCCGTGTAAATATTTAGGATATACTTCTTCTACATCTTTTGTTTCAACGATAAAGTCCAAACCCAAATCTTTTAAAAACTGTTTTCTTCTTGGTGAACCTGAAGCCAGAATGAGTCGATAGCCCTTTAATTTTTTATTCAGCATAGTAAATGGATAATGAAATAATTATGATTGAAAACATGCCAAGTAACATGATCAATTTTAGTAAACGACTTAAATATCTATAATGTTCTTTTGTTTCAGAATATAACAATTTATGCATGAAGTGTAGAAATGGTAATTGAACAACTATGAGCATATAAGCCAAAACAAGTGGCACGTTTGAAAAATTATTATAACTGTAATAAGTAACAACAGTTAAGGGTACGAATGAAATTGCAAAGATGACATACTTTGCTTTTTTTCTTCCAAGTATGATAGGCAATGTTTGCATATTTAATTGTAAATCTCCTTCTACATCTTCTACATCTTTCACTAATTCTCTTAAAAAATTAAACATAAATGCGAAAACAGCATAATCCATCAATCCCCGAAAGGCAAGGTATTGGTCTACTCCGTTGCTATCAGAAATAGCAGGAATCACATCAAAAAATCCCACGATTAAAATACTTAGTGAGATTAATAAGGAAACAACAAAATTACCAATGATGGGTTTCTGTTTTAAAGAAACCGAATAAACATTTAACAGTAGGGCAGTACCAATAAAAGTCGCTACAAAAGAAGTGTGTTCTACATAATATGAAATATATAAACCGGTTATAATTCCGATAATATTTAAGGTGTAATATAGCCTTGTTGCCTGTTTTTTTGAAACGAGTTTTGTAACTAATAGTTTTTGCGGCTTATTGATCTTATCTGCCTCAACATCCTGAATATCATTAATTATATTTCCGGCGGCAGCAATACAAAGTGTGGCAAGAATTAATAAAAAGAAGTGTAAATGATCCAATGCTGTAGCAATGTTAAATACAGGAAAATAAATATATTTAAACAACAACTGTATTGCGGCAATCATGAGTAAGTTTTTCCACCTAATCAGTTGCAAAAAAGAACTTAAACTCATTTAAAGTTCTTTTTAATTCTATCGAGATCGCGCTTACTATCGCGATCTTTAAGGGTATTTCTTTTATCGTACAGTTTTTTTCCTTGGCACAAAGCGATGTCTAGTTTAGCCCATCCTTTTTTTGTTAAAAATAATCGCAACGGAATAATGGTCAATCCTACATTTTGAACTTCTTTTTGCAATTTTTTCAGCTCTCTTTTATTCAATAATAATCGACGTTCGCTTTTTGGCTTATGGTTGTAAATATTACCATTAATATATTCTTCAATAAACATATTTATTACAAATAATTCACCCCTTTCATTGAACTCACAAAAGCTCTCCGTAATTCTCGCTTTACTGACACGAATAGATTTTATTTCTGTTCCTGTAAGCTGAATTCCGGCTGTATAGGTGTCTAAAATTTCGTATTCAAAACGAGCCTTTTTATTCTTTATATTTATATTCGGTTGCATTGTTGCAAAACTATAAATTTTAAAAGAGAACTCTTAAAATAAAACAGCAAATTTCAAAAAACAATCGCTAGGTCAAAATGGTATTAGAATACTTGCATTTAAGAGCAGTTTATTGTCTGATAATAAGTTGCTAAAATGTTAGTTCATGTGTATGAGAATATGAGAGACTTTCGTTCCATCAACAGTAACAATATATAAGTTGGCATTGTTATCATCTTCAATTTCAGCATAAACCTCGCTACCAATTAGTTTGTTAGCAAAAGCAGCAGTAGTGTTACTATGACCAACTATGAATATATCTTTCCCGACAGTTTCTTTACGGAAAGCTTCCATATCAATTTTGAAAGGGTGGTAGGTTTTTATTTTTAAGTCATTTGTATCTGCGGTTGGTTTGGCAGTATGTAACGTTCTATTATAGTTTGTTGAGTATACCGCATCAATACCAAACTTGGTAAGTACCTCGCTCCATTTAACCGCTCTTTCATGTCCTTTTGCTGTCAAATCAGGGTTTCTATTTGTTTTATCGCTTCTATCTTTTTCTGCGTGTCGGATCAAATAATACGTAGATTTTGAAGTTTCTTGTGCGTATGAGCCCAAGGTGAATATTGATAGTATGAATATTAAAAAGCTAAGTTTCATTTTAATGGATTTTATCCAAAAATACACAAATACTACAAATAGAAAAGTCAAGTATCCTTAAATTTTGTATACTTTTAAAAATAATTCATGTACTATTCGAATGAAATATTTTTATTTTTTACTGTGTTTTGCAGTATTCATTTCTTGTAAATCAAAGAAAAATATGATCGACACATCGCAACTTACCTATGATACATTTAGGACGACCCAAGTCGCTTTTAACACTCAAAATGGTGATATTAAATATATAGATAGAGGAGAAGGGGAAGTAATTGTTTTACTTCATGGTGTGCCAACTTCGGGATGGTTATATCGTAAAATGATAGACAGCTTAGTAGCAAAAGGCTACCGCGTAGTTGTGCCAGATATGTTAGGTTTTGGGTCTAGTGATTCTCCAAAAGGATATGACTTATATACACCCGCTGCACATGGAGCCCGTTTATTGGCTCTCATGGATTATTTACAGATTGTAAATTGGACACATGTTTTTCATGATGCAGGTGGTTTGTGGACATGGGAATTATTTAAGTTGGCACCCAATAGAATTCGAAAATTGGTTGTTTTAAATTCTATTATCTATGAAGCGGGATTCAAACCACCAATGCGTTTTGAAAAGGGTAGTTTTACTAAATTATCAATGAGTTTTTATAGTAATAAATTGACTAATAAAACAATTATGAAAAAATTATTTAAGAGCGCATTGATGGAGAATAATTTAACAGCAAATGAAATAGAAGGGTATAAAAAACCGCTCTTAGAAGGTAAAACAAATGCCTTATATACCTTTTTTTCAAGTACTTGTAATGCTTTGCCAGATTATAGCGAAACAATTAAGCAAATAAAAGCACCTGCTATGGTAATTTGGGGGAAACATGATACCATGTTACAGTGGTCACCTATGGAAGATGCCGTACGGTCAGATTTGAAAATCAAAGCAAATGAGGTACACATACTTGATTCAAAACATTATATACAAGAAGAGAGCACCGCAGAAATTCTAAAATATATACTAGATTTTATCGATTAGATTCATTCAAATCTTACTCGAATATCCATTTTCACACCGTTTCTAATGATTTTCAGTATTGACGAACCACTAGTAGTATCAACATTTTTCATAACTTCAACACAATGTGGCTGATCAATAATTTCAATACCACTCACATGCGTTAAAATATCACCAACTAAAACGCCTGAAGCTTCAGCCGGATGATCTTTTGAAACTTTATGAATCACGACACCTTTTGTTATCCCATTAAATGCTTTTTCTTTATCGCTTAAGGTATTGAAATGCAAGCCGAATTTCCATTTTTTCGGTTCTTGGGTTTCTGTTTCTTGTGCCGATGCATAGCTTATAAATAATACTATAATTGTTACCGTTGAGAGTAATTTTTTCATAATGAATATATTTCGTGGCATTAAAGATACTGATTACTTCAATAAAAAAACCGCTCAATGAGCGGTTTAATAACTATAACTTTTTTTAATATTAATCCTTCAGCGATTACAAAATAGCGAATAACTCATTTAAACCTATTTAGTTCTAAACACTAATTGATCATCGAAAGCATCCAACAAAATAGAACTGTCACTTGTAATTTTATTTGAAAGAATTTCTTTCGATAATTCGTTCAGTACTTTACGCTGAATCACTCTTTTTATTGGTCTTGCACCAAATTGTGGATCAAAACCTTGCTTAGCCAAACTCACCAATGCATCTTCTGTCCAAGTCATTGTAATTCCCTTTTCAAGTAGCATTCTTGTTAAATTATGTAATTGTAGTTCAACTATTTGTGACACTTCGGCTTTATTTAAAGGAGTAAACATAATAACTTCATCAATTCTATTCAAAAATTCAGGACGCACGGTCTGCTTCAATAAACTGAGTACGTCGACTTTTGTCTTTTCTGTAATTTCTTCAAGTTTTGTTACATCTAACTTCTCGAAATTCTCCTGAACAATATGTGCGCCAATATTAGAAGTCATGATAATAATTGAGTTTCTAAAATCTGCAACACGCCCTTTATTATCTGTCAACCTTCCTTCATCTAAAACTTGTAATAAAATATTAAAAGTATCAGGATGTGCCTTTTCAATTTCATCTAACAATACAACAGAATAGGGTTTACGTCTAACAGCTTCTGTTAATTGCCCACCTTCTTCATAGCCAACGTAACCCGGAGGTGCCCCAATTAATCTACTCACGGCGTGACGTTCTTGATATTCACTCATATCAATACGGGTCATCGCACTTTCGTCATCAAATAGATATGCTGCTAATGCTTTGGCTAATTCTGTTTTACCAACGCCTGTTGTTCCTAAAAACAAGAACGTTCCTATCGGTTTTTTATCATCTTGTAAACCGGCTCTCGATCGTCGTACAGCATCAGAAACAGCCTCTATAGCCTCATTTTGTCCAACAACTCGCTTATGCAATTCATCTTCTAAATGTAGCAACTTTTCACGGTCACTCTGTAACATTTTTTGAACAGGTATACCTGTCCATTTTGCTACTATTTCAGCAATATCTTCTCTGGTAACCTCTTCTTTAATCAAAGCATTCTCTTGATTTTTTGAAAGCTCTTTTTGTAGCGCTATGAGCTTTTCTTCTTCCAGCTTAATTTTGCCATAGCGAATCTCTGCTACTTTACCATAATCACCATCACGCTCTGCTCTTGCAGCCTCAATCTTGAAATCTTCAATAGCTTTTTTAGCAGATTGAACTTGATCAATGACTTCTTTTTCACTTTTCCATTTCGCATTGATATCTTCACGTTCATC
>RCNB010002480.1_pt1 | contig 11292 bp, 9 predicted proteins | sample 2041321 | NCBI WGS metagenome assembly RCNB01 (sample SAMN09708232, study PRJNA481090) | Marine sediment metagenome, whole genome shotgun sequencing project.
TCCTGTTTTTAAAAGAATTAACAATGGTTTAGTAAACTTCAATCATAGTGAGAATGACTATAATGATTTCACCAAAGAAGTACTACTCCCCTATAAACAATCATCGTTGGGTCCAATTGTAACTAAGGGCGATGTCAATAGTGATGGCAAAATTGATCTATACATCAGTGGTGCGTCAGGACAAGCAGGAGAATTATTTGTGCAATCGAGCACTGGTTTCATCAAGCAGAACATTCCTGTTTTTCTGAATGATGCAGTTCACGAGGATCTGGAAGCACTATTTTTTGATGCCGACAACGATGGTGACCAAGATCTGTATGTGATTAGTGGGGGTAACGAATTCAAGGAGTTCTCTCCGCTTTATAAGGACCGCTTATATTTGAATGATGGTCAAGGAAAATTCTCTAAATCCAATCAAAGTTTCTATAACTCAAGTGGGAAATCGGTAACTAGTATCGACTACGACAATGACGGTGATTTAGATATTATTGTAGGTAATAGAATTATTCCTCAAAAGTATCCTATGCATTCAGAATCCATTATTTATCAAAACATTGATGGTAAGTTCAAGAATGTGGCTTCATTAATTGCTCCGGAACTCAGGGACTTTGGTATGATCAATAAAGTAATAACCACTGATTTCAACAATGATGGTTGGCAGGATTTTATTGCCGTTGGTGAGTGGACTCATATAGGGATGTTCCAAAACAACAATGGTAATTTCAAGGACGTTTCAAAAGACTACGGCGTCGATAACCAGAAAGGCTGGTGGTTCTCAATCATCGAAACTGATCTAAACAAGGATGGCTTCAAAGATTATGTTGTGGGCAATGTTGGTGAGAATATAAAATTTAAAGTCAGTGAAGATCAACCTTTACGAGTTTATGGAGATGATTTTGATGATAATGGCACTCATGACATTGTACTAAGTAGCAAATACAAAGGCAAGTTCGTGCCTGTTAGAGGTAAAGAATGCTCTACACAGCAGATGCCATTTATTTCTGAAAAATTCCCTACATACAACGAGTTCGCCAATTCTACTTTGGAAGACATTTATGGCGATAAGATTCATACGGCCTATCAAAGAGAGGCTAACCAGTTTAAGTCTCTTGTACTCTTGAATAATGGAAATGGTTCTTTCAATACCATTGAATTACCTAATATTGTACAAACGCTTCCTGTGTTGAGTATGGATATTCTTGACTATAATAAAGATGGTTATGAAGACTTGGTTCTTGCAGGTAATATATATGATACAGAAGTTGAAACACCAAGATTAGATAATCCTTTTGCACTAATTCTTCAATCGAATCAGAAAGATGGGTATACTCCTATTCTACCCAAAGACTCTGGCCTTTATATATCAGGTGATGTAAAATCCGTAGCGTCATTACAGCAAGGAAAAGAATCATTACTGATTTTTGGTGAAAACAATCGTCCTGTCGAAATATTCAAGATGAACTAGCACGACTCTTGATTGTTCATTTACATTAAATCATTTGCTCAGGTATCAAGAATTTAGTTATGAATCTTTCATACATTTGCCCTCATGGACGAAAGCACACAAATTTTTGGTATACGAGCCGTTATTGAGGCTATTAACTCTGGAAAGAACATAGATAAGGTTTTTATTCAAAAAGGCCTTAGAGGTGAGTTATATCAAGAATTAGATTTGCTGTTACGCAAAAATTCGATTAATTCATCATTTGTACCTATAGAGAAGCTAAATAGGCTGACCAAAAAGAATCATCAAGGTATTGTTGCAAGTATATCTCCAATAGAATTTCATGATCTAGACGAACTGGTTATTGCAACCATTGAATCTGGAGAAACACCTTTGTTTTTATTACTGGACCAAATTAGTGATGTCCGAAATTTTGGAGCGATCATGCGAACGGCGGAGTGCACTGGCGTCCATGGTATCATCATACAAAAAAGAGGCGCTGCACCCATTAATGGAGATACCATCAAGACTAGTGCAGGTGCTGTTTTCAATATTCCGATTAGCAAGGTCGATCACATTAAAGATGCGATGTTCCATCTGCAGGCTTCAGGAATTAAAGTTATCGCTGCCACGGAAAAGACTGAAAATTTACTTTACGATATATCCTTTAAGGAACCTTGCGCCATCATCATGGGTTCTGAAGGCCAAGGTATAACACCTTCCATCTTAAAACTTTGTGATGATACCGCAAAATTACCCATTAAAGGGTCTATTGAATCATTGAATGTCTCTGTAGCTTGTGGGGCCTTTTTATACGAAGTAGTTCGCCAACGTATCTAATCCTTATCTGGCTTGAAATAATATTTCACATCAATGTCATTTGTTGGTTCTTCCTCTAAGCGTTCGATAAAATTTCCATCTTCATCAAAATGCTTCATGAAATCATCCTCCTCTTCATTATAATGCTCTTGTTCCCAGATATATTTTTTAGGTTTGGCTATTTCTTTCTTGAAAACCAATGCGAAAAATAATCCGGTGATCATACCACTTAAATGCCCTTCCCAAGAAATTCCTTCTTTAATGGGTAGTGTACCCCAAATCATACTTCCGTAAAGAAATACAACTATCAAAGACAACGCAATTAATCTATAGTGTTTGGCAAATATTCCTTTGAAAAATGTGAAACTCACAAGAACATAGATCAATCCACTAGCACCAATATGATTTGCCGGTCTCCCTATGATCCATGTTAATAATCCCGAAAGTAGTATCCCAAAAATGAGCACCTTCCAAGCGATTTTTCTATAGAAATAAAATAATGCTACCGATAAAACGAATAAAGGAATCGTATTATGGTACAAATGTTCAATACCGCTATGAATAAATGGGCTGAACACGATGCCACGGAGCCCTACAAGACTCCCAGGATGTATACCATATGAATTAAAAACAACATCAAATCTTATTTCGAACCAAAATACAAGCCATATCAACAACACAAAAAGTATTGGGTAGGCCACTACTCCAGTTGAAAACTTAAAATGATGCTTCTCATTCATTCCATAAATTTAGATATTACACTACAATAAATCATCCAATTATCGTTTTAGTGAAATATTGTCACAACCTTTCGTAATTTTACGTCATGAACGAGCCATTAGCAGAGCGTTTGCGTCCAAGAACATTAGACGATTATATCAGCCAAAAACATTTGGTTGGAAAATCTGGTGCTTTGACCCAGCACATAAAGCAAGGGCTTATCCCATCCATGATCTTGTGGGGACCGCCCGGTATTGGTAAAACTACCTTAGCGAATATCATTGCCGAAGAATCCAAACGACCATTTTACACTTTAAGTGCCATTAACTCTGGTGTTAAGGATGTCAGAGAGGTTATTGACAAGGCCAAACAAAGTGGGGGCCTATTTACCACAAAGAACCCCATATTATTTATCGATGAAATTCATAGATTCAGTAAATCGCAGCAAGATTCATTACTCCAGGCTGTTGAAAAAGGCTGGGTAACATTGATTGGAGCCACAACCGAAAATCCCAGTTTTGAGGTGATTCCTGCCTTATTATCACGTTGTCAGGTGTATATATTGAATTCATTCGATAAAAACGATTTAGAAACCCTACTGAAGCGTGCCATAGAAGAAGACGAACATATTTCAAGGAAAACCATAAAACTCAAGGAAACAGATGCCTTGCTTCGTTTATCAGGTGGAGATGCCCGCAAATTATTAAACATCTTCGAATTGATCGTCAATTCTGAAAATGGTAAAACGGTGACTATTACAAATGATGCCGTTCTCGAGAAAGTTCAGAATAATACGGTTCGATATGACAAGACAGGCGAACAGCATTATGATATAGTCTCAGCTTTTATTAAATCCATTAGGGGAAGTGATCCAAATGCTGCCGTATATTGGCTGGCAAGGATGGTTGAAGGCGGTGAAGATGTAAAATTCATAGCTCGGCGTATGTTGATTCTTGCAAGTGAAGATATAGGTAATGCGAATCCTACAGCCTTGGTCATTGCCAATAACACTTTTCAAGCCGTTTCAGCCATTGGTTATCCAGAATCGCGTATCATTTTAAGCCAATGTGCCACTTATTTGGCCAGTTCTCCCAAAAGCAATGCAGCGTATCAAGCCATCGGCAAGGCGCAACAATTAGTTAAGGAAACAGGGGATCTATCCGTACCATTATCCATTAGGAACGCCCCAACCAAACTCATGAAAGAACTTGGTTATGGTGACGATTACAAGTACGCTCATAATTATGAGCAGAATTTCACTGCGCATGAGTTCTTACCGGATGACGTTAAGAATACCAAACTTTACGACCCAGGCAATAACGCACGTGAAAACGCACAAAGAGATTTCCTAAGACAACGTTGGAAGGATAAGTATAACTATTAGCCGTTGGCCGTTAGAACTTAATATTGATCAGTTTAATTTCTGTCTTACCATTTATACTTTCGGACATATACCAAAATCCATCTTCTTTATACACAATGGCATTTTGACCTTTTACGATATAGGTGTTTTGCTTTCCTGTATTGTACAAAGTCATAATGATCTTTGGTGTACCGTCAACCACCTGGTATCCATCATCAATAGGTTGAGCATACATTATATTACTCTCTAAATCTTTAGTCGATGGCTTTTCTTTCTTTTTAGGTTTAACAACTTGTGTGCCAACGATTATTTTGGCAGGGGCATTACTATTGGTTATGACTTCCGGTTCTATCGATTTTTCAGTTGTTACCATAACCTCATTCTTAACTGGCTCAACGGACTCCGTCTCGGGAGACCCTTGAGATTTTTTGCCATTATATTCATAATTAACATCTGCCAATTCATCCATAGCATCTCTCAAGGCCAAATGATAAGCCTTACTGTATTCTTTCTCACGCGTTTGCCCGATTTCAGTTTTATATACCAATTCGTTTTTACAATCGTACATTTCAAGCTGTAGTTTTGTTTTAAGCACGGAGCTATGTTCAACCACATAAGCACGTAATTCTATGCAATTATTATCCTTAATGTCTGAAGGAAAAGGTTCATCGACCATGATCGCATTGAAACCATATTTCTCAAATAAGAATTTTGTCAATGAATTCAATTGAAACATATCAGGTTCTTTAAAGAATTCAAATTTTGTAGGTACAATTACATACTTATAATCGTTAAGGTTTTTTTGTGAGTACGTGGATGTCAATCCAAAACAACAAACAATTAGAAGAAGTACTATCTTATTCATTTTTATTAAATATTAAGTTAATTCCTAAATGTAAAGATACACTTTGTGCGTGTGTGAGGTTTTGCAATTCAAAAAAAAATATTAACCATGTACTAAGCGAGCAATATTACTTCTTAAAAATATCCCTTCAGCTCCAAAAGGTCGGTCACCTGTTTGATCTCGGAACCAATCTGCTCATTATGATAGTTATAACATATGGCATCAAACCCATAATCCAAAGCACCTAGAATATCAGCCTCATAATTATCCCCGATCATTATACTGGTGTCAGGGTTGGCTCTAGAAAGGTCGAAAGCATGGCTAAAGATCTGAGGATTCGGTTTCTTGACGCCTACCATTTCTGAATCTGTGACCGTATCAAAATAATGAAAAATGTTTGAGCTTCGCATCTTACGCTCTTGTACTTCTCGAAAACCATTGGTTATGATATGAAGTTTATAATTCGGCCTTAAGTACTCCAACAATTCTTCACTTCCTTCCAATAAATGGTCAAACGATGCTAGATATTCAATATAATCCACTGATAGTTTATTGATCATGAAGGGCTCAATAGCCATATTCAATGTATTAAAAACATCGTTCAATCTAGCAAAACGCAGAGATTCTTTATCTATCTTATTTTCCCTATAAAGTTTCCAGTACTCCAGATTCTTGGGTTCATATACTGCTAGGAACTCACCAAGGTGAATATCAATCCCATTCATTTTAAAGATCTTATCGAAAGTCAATCCGGAATTTCTATCAAAATCCCATAGTGTGTGATCTAAGTCAAAAAATATGTCTGTGATATGGCTAAGCTTCATTCTGAGAATCTATTATTGCATTGAATAATTCCTTAAACCCTTTCCATTTTGGTTCATCTGAAAAAGTGTAATTATGAAATAATGGCGTAAATATACCATTCACTTTTTTTATTTCGTGTATCACCTCATGCAATGTTTTCTCTTTATCCAATAACGAGTTATGCTTCAATAGTGCTGTATCAATTACATGAAACGTGTTTATCAACAGCGGCGTTTGAGTTTCGTAATCCATATCATAGAACAGGAAAGGAGTACACGTCCCAGCCCTAAAACCTATTTTATTGACATAGCCCATGGTATAATCTTCCTTGATCTCTAGCTCTACCAAATGCCTATATGATTCAGGTAGGTTTAGTTTTGAGAAGGAATGGCGAGAACTTTCCAAAGGTGTATTTATGACCTCTTCCATGGTTTTCTTCTCCTCTTTTAAGAGTTCTAGATCCTCCAGTGCAAAGAAGGACACCTTCAAGCCAACCTTACAATAATCTGCCACCGATTTAATAAGCGACACAAAATTCCTATTGTAAATATTGATATTCTTGTCGTAGGTGGAATAACTACCAATTAGAAAAAAGAAAATGAACTTATTCTTACTTTGCTTTTGCCTATTGACAATATAACTAAAGGTATTAAATGGGTCTTTCTTGAATCCGAATAATACTGAATATCGTTGATACAATCTTTTGAATTGGAAATGACCCAAATCAGACAATGTGCCTCCAATTGTGCGCATAATACCCTTTTGCTTAAAATCGTAAGCCATGGGCACATCGATGATGGGTTTTATCTGATAGCTCCGTTTCGTAGGAACAAAATCTGGATAGAAAGACCGTAAAACAGTCAAGAATCTATAGGCCCAAATATCAACAACAGGTTGATGTAAGAATCCATTCTTCTGTGCGATACTTTCCTCGGCAATAAACCTACCGTAATCATCGGTTACATGTGGCAAATACTCCTCATAACGCGTTAACAAATAGAAAGACGCTGCGAATATATCATATGGGAGATGACTCATATCACCAGTAGGGAAAAAGCATTTTGTATCACCCCAATCGTTTACATTGATTGTTAAAAATGCCAATCCTTGTTCATGCAAGAGATCATGGCTCCTAATAAATAATTCTTTAGCTAATGGCTTTTTTGCATAGGACATCTTTAGTCCGTCATGGGCAATGAACTCTTCTATCGTAGAGGTAAAACTCACAGGAATACTCAAGATCCTTGTACAGATCTGCTTGAATATGAACTTGACCCTTGGCGTTACTTTATGTGTATATACCAATAACATTTACAGCAGGTTGTTATCGGCAAAGCTAAAATAACTTGCTTCGGTTACAATGATATGATCGAGTACTTTTATGTCAAGGCTTTCGCCGGCCGTTTTCAGTTTAGTAGTCAATTGTTTGTCTGCCGTACTTGGTTTCAAAGTGCCAGAAGGATGATTATGCACTAGGATAATGCCCACGGCTCCAAGCTCAATGGCCTTTTTCATGACCAGACGAACATCAACCAAAGTACCGGTGATACCACCTTTACTCAATTGATTTTTTTGGATGACCTTATTGGAATTATTTAGATAAATGATCCAAAACTCTTCATGTGGCAATTCACCAAGAATAGGTTGCATCAATTCAAAAACGGATTCGCTAGAAGTAATTTTCTCCTTCTCTAGAGCTTCCTCTCCCCTGCGTCGTCGTCCTAATTCCATAGCTGCAGCAATAGTAATGGCCTTTGCTTCGCCGATGCCCTTGAATTCCATGAGTTGCTTAATGGATAATTTTCCGAGATCTGTGAGGTTATTATTTGCGCTTGCCAAAATTCGCTTGCAAAGTTCTACAGCACTTTCATTCCTGCTGCCCGAACCAATCAAAATCGCTACTAACTCGGCATCACTTAATACTGCCTTGCCTTTATAGAGCAATTTCTCACGTGGTTGATCGTCTTGCGACCAATTCTTTATGGAAAATGAGGTTGGTTTTTCGGCCATTGATAGCTTTTGCATAAAGATAGAAAACTTGATCTAAAAAATTTAGTTTTTAGATCCCACTGTGTTATCGGGATTAATTCAATTTACACTATTGGATTTACCTAATAGCTCTTCAATAGTGAATTTCATTAATAAATTGTAATTTTAATCGAACTACTACTAACTAATAGTCGCATGAGAACCATTTTCAATGAGGTTGTTTACAAAGACATTGTAAATCGAATAAATAATCTAAACGAAGATTCTAAACCACAATGGGGAAAGATGAATGTAGGTCAAATGACGTGGCATTGCCAAGCACCACTAAACATCATCTTGCAAAAAAACGATTATGGCATGAAATCGAATTGGCTCATTAACCTATTATTCAAAAAATCCTTGTATAGTGATACTCCTTATAAAAAAAACGGTATGACAGCAAAAGCCTTTAAAACACTAGAAATTAAGGATTTTGCCGCTGAGAAAAACCAGTTGATTTCGCTTCTAAATGAATTACATGAGCAACGTGAAAAAACAGACTGGGCACCACACCCATCATTTGGCAACTTCACCAAAGATCAATGGGGTAAAATGCAATACAAGCATTTAGATCACCATTTGAGGCAATTTGGAGTTTAGTGTTTTTAATAAAAAAATCGGCCCCTTTGAAGGGGTGGCTTATGGCACAAAATGAATAAACTGCTCAGCAGTTATTTTGGGACATTTGCCGTTAACTATAAAAAAATGGCATTTAGATCACCATTTGAGGCAATTTGGAGTTTGACCAAGCTCAATTCAATACTATATGCCATAAATTTAAACAACCCTGCAATTAATATAAATTCCTAACAATGAATCTAATTACAAATAAACTACTCATCCTTTGTTGCATATGCCTTGGTTTCTTCAATCTTGGAATCGCGCAAAAATTACTCTCGCCCAATGAAAATCTTCAAATGGAATTCTCACTGCTTACAGATGGAATACCAACCTATACCTTGAGTTATAAAGACCAGGCAGTGATCAAGTCCAGTAAATTAGGTTTCGAATTAAAAAATGATGATAAAAACCTGCTCGATGATTTTTCAATTGCTTCGACCGACACATCTTTCTTTGAGGAGAATTGGGAACCAGTTTGGGGCGAAGAAAAAGTAATTAAGAATCATTACAACGAATTGGCAATCACCCTGAGTCAAATGACAACTAATCGCAAAATTGTGATTCGTTTTCGATTGTTTGACGAAGGACTCGGCTTCCGGTATGAATTCCCCAGTCAAGAGAACCTCGGCCATTTCGTGATCATGGAAGAAAGGACGCAATTTGCACTTACAGGCGACCATACTGCCTTTTGGATTCCAGGGGATTATGACACCCAAGAATATGATTATATAGAATCCAAGCTTTCTGAAATAAGAGGGGTTATGAGTAAATCGATAACAGATAATTTATCTCAAACCTCATTTTCAGAAACGGCGGTACAAACTTCACTGATGCTCAAAACGGATTCTGGTCTATATATAAATCTGCATGAAGCCGCATTGATCGATTATTCAACCATGCATTTGGTCTTGGACGATAAGTCGATGATATTCGAATCCTGGCTCACTCCGGATTCCAACGGTGACAAAGGGTATATGATTGCACCAGGTCAAACACCATGGCGTACCATTATTGTGAGTGATGATGCACGGGATATTTTGGCATCAAGAATCACCTATAATTTGAATGAGCCTTCTAAAATAGAAGATACGTCTTGGATCAAGCCCATGAAGTATGTTGGCGTATGGTGGGAAATGATCACTGGAAAAAGTTCATGGTCGTACACCGACGAATATAAAGCAGTAAAATTAGGAACTACAGATTTTAGCAAGGCAAAACCCAATGCCACGCATGGCGCGACAACCCAGAACGTAAAAAAATACATCGATTTTGCCTCCAAACATGGGTTCGATGGCGTCTTAGTGGAAGGATGGAATGTTGGATGGGAAGATTGGTTCGGACATTCCAAGGATCATGTCTTCGATTTCATGACACCCTATCCAGATTTTGATGTTATCGGTATCCGTGATTATGCCAAAAGCAAAGGTGTTGAACTTATTATGCACCATGAAACTTCGGGTTCCACACGTAATTACGAGCGTTATATGGATGAAGCATATCAGTTCATGAAGGATAATGGCTATAACGCAGTAAAAAGCGGATATGTAGGCAATATGCTTCCCAGAGGAGAAAATCATTACAATCAGTGGATCGTAAACCATTATCAATACGCCATTGAAAAAGCGGTCGATTATAAGATCATGGTCAATGCACATGAAGCTGTTAGACCAACAGGGATTGCTCGCACCTATCCTAACCTCATCAGTAACGAATCTGCCAGAGGCACCGAATATCAGGCTTTTGGAGGCTCAAAGCCAAATCATGTCACAATACTACCTTTTACAAGATTGATTGGTGGTCCCATGGATTATACACCTGGTATATTTGAAATGGATGTACACAACGGATCGCATGTTAATAGCACATTGGCTAATCAATTGGCCTTGTACGTGACTATGTACAGTCCTTTGCAAATGGCTGCGGACTTTCCGGAGAATTACGATCGATTTCCAGATGCCTTTCAGTTCATTAAGGACGTGGCACTTGATTGGGATGAAAGCAGGTATTTGGAAGCCGAACCAGGGTATTACTTGACCATCGCACGCAAGGCAAAGGGCACTGACAATTGGTTTGTTGGTAATGTAAATGGCAACACTGCTCGTACAACCAAGATAGATCTTGATTTTCTGGACAATGGTACAACGTATCGTGCCACTATATATTCAGATGCGAAAGATGCACATTATAAAACCAATCCTCAAGCATATAGGATCAGGACCATAAAAGTTAACAAAAAATCCAAATTAAAACAATTCAGTGCCCCAGGTGGCGGTTTTGCTATAAGCATTGAAAAAATGGATTAATTTATTAAGCGTTTCACTTCTTCAAAATCCAACCCTTTTGTCATTCTGTACTTGACACGGACTCCATTTTAAATTCATGAGATGGTGAATCAAGTTCAGTATGACAAAACCCATTAACAACAGATTTTATCATCAAAGTTCTGAGATAACAAATTATATTATAAAGTCTTCAGTTTATCCCATTCTTCCTTTGTAGCCTTTGATTTTTGATATTCCATCATAATTTTCCAAGTGCCTTCTTTAACTAAAAGGGCTTCAAAATTGATGTAATCACTTCCCTTTTCCCCATCTTGCTCGAAGGCGTATAGAAAAATACCTGTTTCATGAGCGGCATTTTCATCACCCA
>RCNB010002483.1_pt1 | contig 11289 bp, 11 predicted proteins | sample 2041321 | NCBI WGS metagenome assembly RCNB01 (sample SAMN09708232, study PRJNA481090) | Marine sediment metagenome, whole genome shotgun sequencing project.
TTTCTGAGACTCCACATGAACTGGTTCGATTAAAACGTCATCATTTTAAGTATTTATTCGAAAATGATCAAAGTTTACAACTTATTGACGGCGTACTAGACCTCATTAAAGACTATCATAAAAATGGCCTCAGGCTTGTATTAGCATCTTCAGCGTCGATGCCAAATATCAATCGTATTTTTGAGCGCTTTAATCTAAATCATTACTTTGTAGCAAAGCTAAGTGGTGCCGATTTAAAAGCTTCAAAACCGCATCCAGAAATATTTATAAAAGCGGCTGAAGTATCAGGTTTTGACAGCACTGAGTGTATCGTTATCGAAGATTCTACCAATGGTATGAAAGCTGCTAATGAAGCAGGAATTTTTTGCATTGGCTATCAAAGTAAAAATTCTGTAAATCAAGATTATAGCTTAGCTGATTTAAAAATTGACAACTTTAAAGAAATTACTTTTTCAATAGTAAAACCACTTCTAAAATAAGGTATTTTATATATGCAAAAATTCAGAGATTACATAGAAAAAATAACCCCAATAAATGATGAAGATTGGCACTTATTCTCGTCGAAATTAGTGCAACGGGTTTTTACAAAAAAAAAGCTGCTCTTAGAAATAGGGAATACTGAAAATCATATTTCATTTATAGAAAAAGGGATCGTTCGATTTTTGATTCCGAAAGAAGAAAAAGAAAAAGAGATTACATTTGGCTTCTGCTTCATCAATGAATTTGTAAGTGCTTATGATTCTTTTTTAACCCAATTACCGTCTGCCTATCAAATCGAAGCTTTAACCGACACGACTATTTGGAGTATTAGTTATTTAGATTTGCAAGAAGTATATACCAAAACCCTTATTGGTAATTTAATTGGTCGTTTATCTTCTGAACGCTTGTTTTTAATAAAATCTAAAAGAGAACAATCTTTATTAAATGAATCGGCTGAACAGCGTTATTTGAATTTATTTACTGAACGCCCGAATTTAATTCAGCAAATACCACTAAAATATATTGCCTCTTATATTGGCGTTACGCCGCAAGCATTAAGTAGAATACGGAAGCGAATTTCTTAACCTCGATTCATTTTATTTATATACAATACTTCGGTTCTTTGTAGAAAGTAAAAGTATATGAAAATTTTAGTATTAATGTTAGTCTTATGGTATGTAGGTTTGTTTTTTCAGACATTCTTTTTGCATCGATATGCAGCACATCAAACGTTTACTATGTCAAAATTTGGCGAGAAAGTTTGCTTTTTCTTAACATGGGTTTTTCAGGGTTCTAACTATTTGAGCGCGTATGGCTATGGTGTGATGCACCGTATGCACCATGCCTATGCAGATACCGACAAAGATCCTCATTCACCAAAATATGATAGAAATTTATTTTCTATGATGTGGCGTACAAAAAATACCTATCAAAATATCAACAAAAAGCGCATTGCTATAGCCGAAAAATTCACCAAAAATGTACCACAATGGGAACGTTTTGACAGATTTGCTAGTTCGAAGATATCAAGACTTGCATGGGGAACGGTATACGTATTGTTTTTTGTTGCATTTGCTACAGCATGGTGGCAATGGCTATTCTTACCTGTCGCATTTCTAATGGCTCCCATTCACGGCGTAATTATCAATTGGTTTGCCCATATTTATGGCTATGTAAATTTTAAAGTAAATGATACATCTAAGAACCTACTCCCTTTTGATTTTTTAATGATGGGGGAAGGCTATCACAATAACCATCATACACATAGTGGTAGAGCAAATTTTGGAGGTATTCGTTGGCATGAAATTGATGTTACCTATTGTATCATGTTGGTATTGGATAAATTAGGCATGATTCGCCTGAAAAAGAACATTTCAACTTAAGGTTTTAGCGGCTCTTTTCTTTATTACTAAAAATAATACGAGGCCCAAACTTCCACAGATAGCGAAGCCAATAAATAAGGGCAATGCCGTGGTTTTAACGAAACTACCAATAAAAGTCGCTATTGGTACCGCCATTAAGGTTGATGAAAAACCTGTTATGGCAGAGCCGATGCCTGCCACATGACCAATCGGTTCCATGGCTATGGCGCGTAGATTTCCAAATAAAAACCCCAAGGTAAAAAATTGCAAGGCCATAAAGATAACCAGTGTCCATAAACTTGGATTGGCTGTATTCCAAAATACGACGGAATAGATGATGGCAATACTACAGAATAATATCAAAGCATTAAATGCCAATCTACGCATCCCTAAACGTACCACAAGTGTACCGTTTGTAAAAGTAGCCGCACCTATCGCTATTGCCATTCCTGCAAAGATATACGGAAACTCATCAACCAAATAATACTGTTTCTCGAAAATATGCTGTGAAGCACTTAAAAACACCATAAAAGAGCCTGTAATAAATCCTGAAATGATGGTAAAACCAACAGTTTCTTTATGCTTTATGACTTCTCGGAAGCCATTGACAAAGATGTGCTTATTGAATCGAACTTTATGCGCATGTTTTAAAGTTTCAGGTTGACGCATCCAAAACCAAATAGACACCAAAACACCAAAGATCAATTGCACATAAAAAATCGCTTGCCAGCTATAATGATCTAATAAAAATTTACCTAATGCAGGAGCCACAACCGGGACTAAAATAAACAAAGCAGTTACAAAGGACATAATACGCGCCATATAGTCTCCCTTATATGAATCTCTAATAATCGAAATACTAATCGCTCTTGGAGCAGACAGGCCAATACCCTGTAAAATACGCCCTGCCACCATCATTTCTAAAGAGGTTGCCGCAGTACAAACAAAACTCGCTATCACAAAAACGCCAAACCCTATCATAACAATGGGTTTTCTGCCAAAACTATCAGATAGCGGACCGAATAATAATTGCCCGAAACCCAAGCCTAAAAAGATCATGGTAATGAGCAATTGATTATTTGTAGCGGATGTGTTCTTGACAGCTTGCCCTATCTGCGATAACGCAGGTAATAATGCATCAATAGACAATGCCACAATTGACATTAAGGAAGCCATTAAAACAATAAATTCTACTGCAGGTTTTGTATTATTTTCTTGCATCGCGCAAATGTAATGCAATTCTTTTTGTTTGTCTTCGTCGATTAATACGATGTGGCTCTTTGTTAAACATTTCCTAAAATCTGTGGCAAACTCATTCATAGTAGTATCTTTAAAAATTCTTAAAACCCACTACATGCATCTTAAAAAAGTACTGCTTCCATTATTAACACTATTTATGTGTACCACAATTTTTGCACAAGACTTAACTTTTGAGGAATACAATCCAAAATCAACCTTGGTAGTACCTGGAAAACTTATTAAAAAAGCAAAATTTCCATTTATTGACGTTCACGGACATCAATACCGTATGCCAGAACAAGACCTAACGCCTGTTGTAGCCGCAATGGACACCCTAAATATGGGTATTATGGTCAACTTGAGCGGGCGTTCTGGTGAAAATCTAATCAAATCTGTGAAAAACATCTCAGAAAATGCGCCAAATCGTTTTGTGGTCTTTGCCAACGTCGACTTTAAAGGAGTTGGTGAAAAAGACTGGGCAAAACAGGCTGCGACTCAATTGGAAGCCGATGTTAAAAATGGTGCTAGAGGCCTCAAAGTCTACAAAAGTTTAGGACTGCGAAATACAGATACAGATGGCAAGCGTATCGCTATTGACGACCCCCGTCTTGATCTTATTTGGGCGAAATGTGGTGAACTGGGTATACCAGTATTGATTCATGCTGCCGACCCCAAGTCATTTTGGGATCCGTTTGATGGCGACAATGAACGTTGGTTGGAGTTAAAAACACATCCTAGAAGAAAACGCGATGCTAGTAATCCGGTGCCATGGGAGCAAATCATACAAGAGCAACACAATATGTTTAAAAAACATCCGAAAACACAATTTATCAATGCACATATGGGATGGTTTGCCAATGATTTGGGAAAACTAGCTAAATTAATGGATGAAATGCCAAATATGGCGGTTGAAATTGGTGCTATCATTGCCGAATTAGGACGCCAACCTCGTTTTGCAAAAGCTTTTTTTACAAAATATCAAGATCGAATTTTATTCGGTAAAGACAGCTGGAAACCTGAAGAATTTCCTACCTATTTCAGAGTACTCGAAAGTGCTGATGAATATTTTCCGTACCATAAAAAATACCACGCTTTTTGGTCTATGTATGGTTTAGATTTAGAAGATGACATCCTAAAGAAAGTATATTATAAAAATGCGTTGCGTATCGTACCAGGTTTAGACAAAAGCTTGTTTCCAAAATAAAGTCAATTCATGAAATTTAGAAAAGCAACCAAAGAAGACATTCCACAAATAGTCAACATGATTGCCGATGATGCATTAGGCGCGCTACGTGAGGCATATAAAGACCCATTGCCTACGGTCTATTATGATGCCTTTAAAAAAATTGATGCCGATTCAAATCAAGAGTTAATTGTGATACAAGATTCAGACAGTTCGATCGTTGGAACACTTCAATTAAGCTTTATTCAATATCTCACTTACCAAGGAGGTATCAGAGCACAAATAGAAGCGGTACGCATACGAAAAGATAAACGAGGTAGTGGTTTAGGTGAAACCTTATTTAAATGGGCCATACAGCACGCAAAAGACAGAAATGCTCACGTAGTGCAATTGACTACAGATAAGAAACGGCCTGAAGCACTTATTTTTTATGAAAAACTAGGCTTCAAAAGATCGCATGAAGGAATGAAAATGCATATAACAGATTAAAAGAAAATTGCTTGCGCTAAGCGAAACGTATTGGCATGTGCTTCAATAATCTGTTTGATATCTGGTGAATAACCACCTCCCATCGAAGCCGCTAACGGAATTTTTTGCTGCTTCGCAAATTTTAAAATGACTTCATCGCGCTGTTTACATCCTTTTTGAGTCAATGATAATCTCCCTAACTTATCTGTTTCTAACACGTCGACACCGCATTGATAAAAAACAAAATCTGGTGTAAACTGTTGTGAAATATTCTCAAGACCCTGTTCTAGGAAGTATAAATAATCACGATCTTTAATACCTTCTTCAAGGGGAATATCTAAGTCTGATCTTTCTTTATGAAACGGGTAATTCATTTTTCCATGCATACAAAAAGTAAAAACATTTGGATTTTCTTGAAAAATTTCAGCAGTTCCGTTGCCTTGATGAACATCTAAGTCGATAATTAAAATTTGTGTAGCTAAACCTTGTTTTAATAAATAATTGGCTGCAATAGCATTATCATTTAATAGGCAAAAGCCTTCTCCTCTATCAGTAAATGCATGATGTGTTCCCCCGGCAATATTCATGGCGCAACCATACTCTAAAGCGAATTCAGCACAAGCTACTGTGCCGCCTACTAAGGTAAGCTCTCGTTCTATTAATTGTTGAGATTGTGGAAATCCTATTTTACGAACTTCTTGTTTCGAAAGTTGTTGCGTTGTTAATTTGTGCCAATACGGTCTTGTATGGGTTTCTAAAACGATGGCCTCACTCACCACTTTTGGCTTAAAAAAATTAAGCTCCGAAACGGTACCCTCATGGAGTAGTTGCTGTGGTAGCAACGAATACTTCTCCATTGGAAAACGGTGATTTTCAGGTAATGGATGATGATAAATAGGGTGTAACGCAATTTTAAACATGTAAAAAACTTGACATGTTAAAAATACCCACAATTTTTATAGCTAGCAATAATTTTTGAAACGGTTTAATGTGTCGACACTTATAATGGAATATTTCCATGCTTACGTTTGGGCCCATCAACTTTTTTATCTTCTAACATTGAAAAAGCTTTGATCAATTTGCGTCGTGTATTTTTTGGTAAAATAACCTCATCAATAAAACCACGCTCCGCTGCGCTATAAGGATTGGCGAATAATTCGGCGTATTCTGCTTCTTTTTCTTTCCATTTTGCCTCTGGATCTTCGGCAGTTACTATTTCTTTTTTAAAGATGATCTCTGCCGCTCCCTTAGCTCCCATTACGGCTATTTCGGCACTAGGCCATGCAAAATTCATATCGGCACCAATGTGCTTAGAATTCATCACATCATAGGCACCACCATATGCTTTTCGTGTAATTACTGTCACTCGCGGCACAGTAGCTTCACTAAATGCATATAACAACTTAGACCCCTCCACAATAATACCATTCCATTCTTGATCTGTTCCTGGCAAGAAACCTGGAACGTCTTCTAAGACCAATAAAGGAATATTAAAGCAGTCGCAAAAACGCACAAAACGTGCAGCCTTTTTTGAGCTTTTTACCCCTAAAACACCAGCTAAAAACATGGGTTGATTCGCAACAATACCAATACTTCTTCCACCGAGACGTGCAAAACCGACAATGATATTTTCGGCATAATCTTTATGAATTTCATAAAAAGAATCTGAGTCTATGATTCCATTAATGACCGCATGCATATCATACGGTTTATTCGTGTTATCAGGAACGATGGATGAAAGTTCCTCTCTTGTTTCATCGGCTAGTTTATATGGTAATTGTATCGCTTTTTCTGTATTATTTTGTGGTAAATAGCTGATTAACATCTTAATATCCTCTAAACAGGCAATATCATTAGCCGAGGTAATATGTGCTACACCAGATTTTGTGGAGTGTGTACTCGCTCCGCCCAACTCCTCACTCGTAACCTCCTCATTAGTCACTGTTTTCACTACGTTAGGCCCTGTGACAAACATATAACTAGTATCTTGAACCATCATAGTGAAATCGGTCATCGCTGGCGAATATACGGCACCACCAGCACAAGGGCCCATAATGGCTGATATTTGAGGAATGACACCTGAAGCTTGTACATTACGATAAAAAATATCGGCATAACCACCTAAAGAACGAACTCCTTCTTGAATTCGTGCGCCACCAGAATCATTGAGACCAATGATAGGTGCTCCAACTCTTACGGCAAGATCCATAATTTTACAGATTTTTTCAGCATGCGTTTCCGATAAAGAACCACCAAAAACAGTAAAGTCTTGTGCGAATACATATATAAATCTGCTATCAACTGTTCCATAACCAGTAATCACACCATCACCATAGAATTTTTGATTTTCCATTCCAAAATCCTTCGTTCTATGCGTAACCAATGCACCGATTTCTTCAAAAGAACCTTCATCTAATAAATAATTGATACGTTCTCTAGCCGTTAACTTTTGTTTTGCATGTTGCTTTTCTATTCTCGCTTCACCACCACCGAGATAAGCTTTCGCTAATTTTTCGTTTAGATTTTTTATTTTAGGATTCATAGTTCAAGGGATAATTTTATGATGGATTCTGAAGTATATCCAGAATGACATTTAATTAGGTAAACGCAATAATTTTTGATCTTCTAAATATTGTTTTGCAGCAATCAATGCGGCTATTTTGGCCTCACGTTCGTGCTGTGACAATAAGGCTTCAGGAGAATAATAATCTTTCACAAAATGTGTATTAAAATTACCTGAACGAAAAGATTCGTGCTCGCAAACAAAACGCCCAAAAGGCAAGGTAGTTTGTACGCCTTCAATATGATAGTTATCAATGGCTTTCAACATCGTATCGATGGCCTCATCACGCGTTTTTCCATATGTAATTAATTTAGAAAGCATCGGGTCATAATAAATCGGTATATCCATACCTTCTTCAAAGCCATTATCTACCCGGATATTTTCTCCTACGGGTAACTTATAGACATCTAAATGTCCAACACTCGGTAAAAAATCATTTAATGGATCTTCGGCATATACCCGTAATTCTACTGCATGTCCTTTTATTTTAAGGTCTTCTTGTTGTATCTGTAGCTTTTCACCTCGTGCCACCCTAATTTGTAATTCAACCAGATCGGTATCAGTAATCCATTCGGTCACAGGGTGCTCTACTTGCAGCCGTGTATTCATCTCTAAAAAGTAAAAATTATGATCGGCATCAAGTAAAAATTCTACAGTACCTGCTCCTACATAGTCACAAGATTTAGCAACATTAACCGCAGCTTCACCCATTTTTTGTCGAATTTCAGGAGTCAATACACTAGACGGTGCTTCTTCTACCACTTTTTGATGACGGCGCTGTATACTACATTCACGTTCAAAAAAGTGAATTACATTACCATGTGTATCCGCCATGACTTGTATTTCAATATGTCTTGGTGACGTTACATACTTTTCAATGAATACTGACCCATCACCAAATGCCGACGTAGCTTCACTAATAGCACGATTCATCTGTTCTACAACATCTTTTTCTTTTTCAACAACTCGCATCCCTTTACCACCACCACCGGCAGCAGCTTTTATAAGAATAGGAAAGCCTATTTGTTTTGCAATCTCTATCGCTTCTTTTGGATCAGTAACAGCTCTATCAACACCTGGAACCATAGGGATATTATAATCTTTAACAGCATCTTTTGCTGCTAATTTATCTCCCATCATTTTAATAGCTTTTGATCTCGGACCTATAAAGATGATATTATTTTTCTCTGCCAGCTCTGCGAAGTCTGCATTCTCACTCAGAAATCCGTATCCTGGATGAATACCATCTACATGCAGTTTTTTTGCGACTTCAATAATTTTATCGCCTCTTAAATATGATTCACTTGAAGGAGGCTCTCCTATGCAAACAGCCTCATCCGCAAATTTTACGTGAGGTGCATTTCTATCAGCAGTTGAGTAAACGGCCACCGTTTTAATACCCATTTTCTTTGCAGTGGTCATTACTCGTATAGCAATTTCACCTCGGTTAGCAACTAATATTTTTTTCATTGAAATTAGTATTAATTCATTCCTCGAAAGAGGAAATCAAGTGTTATTCAAATTCAATTAATAATTGATTCTTTTCTACAGCATCTCCTTTATTTCCTTTAATGTTTTTAATAATACCGTCTCTAGGTGAAACGATACTATTTTCCATTTTCATAGCTTCTAAAATAAATAAAGGATCATCTTTTTGCACTTCCTTACCAACAGTAACACTAATCTCTAACAGAAGACCCGGCATGGGTGCATATATAGCATCAACTTCTTTGCTACCATTAACAGAAAAGCCCATTTTATCAATCAATTGATCTAATTCATTAGAAATTACAACTTCATAGGTGTTATTATTTACTTTTACAACATACTTTTTTTTATTAAAATCAGCTTTTAAGAAAGTCGCTTTATAAGAAACGGCGTCTTGGAGTATATGAAACTCGTTTAATGAAGATTGATTAGCATCGAGCTTTGAAATAACATCTTTTGTAAGGTCAAATTCATACGAATCGTTCACCTTTCCTTTTAAAGTATCACTCATGATAAGGTCAGTATTTGAAGGCTAATTTAGGAAAAAAAGCACAATCATTTATGATAAAAATCATATTTAAGCATATTTTATTATGCCTTAAAGTGAGAATTATTTTGATGTATTTTAATTGCTTTTCTAGACAAAAATAATCCCAAAATTAAAGAGGCAAAAGCGCCTATCCAGATGCCAGGCACAAACGTAATAAATAGAAAGAAGTCATAGGTTCCATGAAAAAGTATTGCCAATGCTAATCCGATGAGGTTAAACATGGTTTTATTTTTCGAAAATTTAGCTTTTCCCATAAAATATCCCATGAGTACACCAAAGGTAGCGTGTGCAGGTACCGCAGTAAAAGCTCTTGTTAAAGCTGTAGGCGCACCATATTGAAAAACATAAAATATATTTTCAGTTACTGCAAAACCCATAGATACCATTACTGCATAGACGATACCGTCAAAAGGCTCGTTAAAAGCTTTTTTCGGTTGTACATAATAGCGCACAATAATATATTTACTAAACTCTTCAATTAAGCCAACCATTAAAAAAGCTTTTATAAACTGATCAAAAATACTTTCTTCAATAAAGGGTGGAAAAAACTTAGCAAATAAAAAATAGAGTATTGTTGTTACGATAATACTGACAATGGCACCAAATAAAAAATTGTACACTAATAAATGTGTAGGCTCTTTTTCATGTTTATCTTTAATATAGATATAAATGATAATGATAAGGGCCGGCGCTATTGCCAATAGTAGTAGTTTCATTGAAATGAAAAAATTATATAATAAAAGTCAATAGAGCCAACTTAGTAAGTTGGCTCATTCACTCAAACATCTGTGGCATGTTTTTCTAACGCTGTCTCCTACTTAAAATAACTGAAGGTTTCGCCGCTCTCTATTTTTAATAACGATTCATAGATTAGTCTAATCACATTTTCGACGTCTTCTCTATGCACCGTTTCTACTGTAGTATGCATATAGCGTAATGGTAACGAAATTAACGCACTTGCAACACCACTATTACTGTATGCAAAAGCGTCGGTATCGGTACCTGTACTACGTGACAATGCACTACGTTGAAACGGGATTTTATGCGCTTCGGCGGTATCTGTAATTAGATCCCGTAATTTTTGTTGTACGGCTGGTGCATATGCAATTACCGGGCCTTTACCGATCTCACAATCACCTTGAATTTTTTTATTGATCATTGGTGTTGTTGTATCATGTGTCACATCTGTCACGATCGCAGCATTTGGTTGAATACGCTCAGCAATCATTTGCGCTCCACGTAATCCAATTTCTTCTTGTACGGCATTCACAATATATAAACCAAAAGGTAATTTCTTTTTATTTTCTTTTAGTAACCGTGCAACTTCCGCGATCATAAATCCACCCATTCTGTTATCCAAAGCTCTACATACAAAATTATTTTTGTTGAGAATATGAAATTCATCAGGATATGTAATTACGCAACCCACATGAATACCCATTTTCTCTACTTCATCTTTCTTTTTACAACCCACATCAATGAAAATATTATCAGGTTTTGGTGGCTCTTCTTTCGCTTTGCTCCGTGTATGAATTGCTGGCCATCCAAACACACCCTTTACAATACCCTTTTTTGTATGAATATTTACAATTTTACTCGGTGCAATTTGATGATCTGATCCACCATTTCGTACAACATATAAAAGTCCGTTATCAGAAATATAGTTTACATACCACGAAATTTCATCAGCATGCCCTTCAATCACAACTTTGTATTCGGCATTTGGATTTATAATACCGACGGCAGTGCCATAGGTATCCGTAACAAACTCATCAACATAGGGCTTTAGATAGTCCATCCATATTTTTTGACCATCCCATTCGTATCCTGTAGGGGAGGCATTATTTAAATATTTTTCTAAAAAAGTGAGTGATTTTTTATTGAGAATTGTCTTTTTCGCCATTGTTAAAATTATTTTATACGAATGTAATAATTTATAGCTAAATAAACGTTAATG
>RCNB010002484.1_pt1 | contig 11288 bp, 10 predicted proteins | sample 2041321 | NCBI WGS metagenome assembly RCNB01 (sample SAMN09708232, study PRJNA481090) | Marine sediment metagenome, whole genome shotgun sequencing project.
GTTAAATATTACGATAATAAGACGTATCTCTCTCAGACATGGCAACTTTATGCTGAGGCGGCAGTGTTTTCACTTGAAAAAATCTACAACATGGGGCCAACTTTTAGAGCGGAACGATCCAAAACTTCTCGACATTTATCTGAATTTTGGATGGCTGAAATGGAAGCAGCTTGGATGAATCTACATGATGTTACTGAGGTTGCCAAAGAAGAGGTAAAATTTATCCTGGGTGAGGTTTTGAAACATAATAAACGTGAACTAAACATACTGAAACAGGACATCAATAAATTACAACATATTGCAGAATCAGATTTTCCAACAATAACATATACTAAAGCTCTTGAGATACTCAATGAAAAGGAAAATATGAATGTTCAGTGGGGTAAAGATCTTAGAACAATTGAAGAAAATAAGCTTATGAATCATTTCGATACTCCGATTGTTGTAACAAATTATCCATTGGAAATAATGGCATTTTATAAACCAAAAGATCCAGATGATCCGAAAACGGCACTTTGTTTTGATATGATTGCTCCAGGAGAATACGGGGAAATAGTTGGCGGATCCCAACGGAGTCTTGATGTTGAAGACATGGAGAAAAAACTCAAAAAATCTGGGGAAAATATTGAGAACTATAAATGGTATTTTGATCTAAGAAGATATGGTTCTGTTTCCCATTCTGGTTATGGTCTTGGTATTGAGCGTGTTGTTGCATGGATATGTGGCATTGACAACATCAAGGATGCTATTCCGTTTCCACGAACAATTCTACGTTTTAAGCCTTAGGATGAGATCAACATGAAATCAAAGGTACATGTGATTATATCTGGCAGAGTCCAAGGTGTATGGTTTCGAGAGAGCACAAAAAGTAAGGCAGAACAATTTGGCATAACTGGATGGGTAAGAAACACATCTGATGGAAATGTTGAAGCAGTTTTTGAAGGGGATGAAAAAATTATTGAAGAAATACTTGAATGGTGCAACCATGGACCACCACTATCAAAGGTTGACAATGTAGAAATCAAGAAACAACCAGCATCTAACGATTTTGATCAATTCTTAATTAGATATTAGGAAAAATTGCTTAAGGAATCTACACTCCTTTATTTCCGTTAACAAGAAAAATAGTATTGGAATTATCCTCAAACTCTTTTTTCAATTTTTACTATAACATCATAGCTAATTTTGGTGATGTCCTCAAGTTTAAAAATAAGTAACAAGAAAACTATTTTTTCTTTTTTTCTTCTTTTTTCTTCATTTTTTCCTTTTCTATTTCTTCAATATGCTTTCTCTCTTTAGTTATCCCACCTTTTAAAACCCTCATCCTGGAATCCATGGATCTAATTTTTTCTTCAATATGCTTCTTTTTGATATTGAATTCTGCTCTTGTTATACTGTGTGAGTCGCACTTTTCTTTTAATTCCTCTATCTTCTCTTTTTCTTTTTTAATGGCCTTTTCTTTCTTTTCAATGTTACGCTCTAATCTTTTTATGAAACTCATGTTATTTACCCCACAGTTTCTTTCTATGTGATTCAAGGGTATTATTCTCCTTACCTAAATATTCTGCGAAAGTTTTCACTTTTTTCCACCAGATTGTTTTTTAAATTCCTTAATGAAAGTGGGGAAGATGGAAGTATTTTAAAAAGAAGTGATAAAAATAAATAAATATGGATTTCAAAAGGAGAAAATTTTGCAGATCATAAATATATTTACATAATAATAGAAACAAAAGATTTAAAAACTTCCTCTCTATTAATACTACGGGGTTGTAGAGTCGGAGAAGAGACTTATTTTATCTCATCCTCACCACCTATTTTCTTCCACCGGCTTTACAACTTTACAATTATCAGTCTATAAAAGTGTAGCATTAGACTGTTTATAAGATTTTTTATTTAATAATTTATAGATATTATATGATAAAAATCAGGGAAAACTAAAACTCATATTTATCAGGTGTTATGTTAATGGCTTAACAAATGAAAAAAACATCTGGTTTTTTAAATAAATGACACTTATGGACTTTAGTTAGAGGATGATGGGAATGAAAAATAATTGTATTCATACTAAACTAAAAATTGATATTTTTATTTGAGGAATAGGGTGATGAAACTAATATTAGATATATATTATGAAAGTAATGTTCTACTATAAACTAGAGATATAATATATTAATTATTGATAGTAGGGAGTGGTTTATGTCTGGTGAGGATTATCAAGATTTACAAAAATTCGGGACAAAAATTAAGGATAGGTCAAATAGCACTCCAAAGAAAAAGGTAAGAATAAAGTTGATTAACTCTGAGAAATTGAATCAAATTACTAAAGGTTCTTTTAAGGAAAAGAAAATTATTAAGAATATAATTCAGAATAAAACCAAAAAAATATCAAAAATTGTAACTGTCTCAGGGCAATGGGCAAATAAAAAATTGAATACTATTGCTGATAAAGGCAACAGGCGAGAAAAACAGAAAAATTCAATATTTTCAAAAACAAAGCCAAAATATACAAAACAATGTCTTCAATATCGACTTATTGAGACGAGGAAACAACGTGGAAACAAAACAATTGTAATAAGAAAACGGATCCCTATTAAACCCAACAATTGTGAAGTACAAATTCAAGGAATTGGTCAGAAAACTCTTTTTGAATTTGGTTGTGATTATTCTGAATCGATTGGGGGCACATCATATAAACCGACAATTTCCTCTATTTGGGATGTGCCCGTTGAAACTGAGGAAAAAAAAGAAAAATTTAAAATTTTTCTTGATTTTTGGAACGGTCAATAAACCAGTCAATAATTTACATGAAAATGATAATTTTATAGGATTGTAGAATTAACTTAATTTTATAATCTACTTGCATTAAATTGAAATTTAAACATTTAGTCATTAACTTTTTTTTAAATTTTTTAGATAGGGAATTAACACATAAAAATCGGCAATAAAAATTAGTCATTAAATAAAAAATTTATAGTGTCAAATAAATCCATTGGAGAAAAATTTTCTTTTTGAATATCTAGGTGAATAACATAGATTATATATTTTTTATAAATCTCTGGATGATGATTCTCAATAATTCTAAAGATATACTTTAGCTTATGAGGATTATTATGCTCTTCAAAGTTCAAATCATTAGTTGTAATTTTTTGTTCCACGTAAAATTGGTCGGAATTATCTAATACATTATTGGCAACTGCAATCATTGATATATTTGAAATGAGGATGATCAAACAAATAAGAGCTGAATAAAAAGATTTTTTTACATTAATCCTAAACAAATGATTGTATCTATCTTTAATGTCCAATTTGTTGAAATTATGGGAAAGTAATGATGATGAGTATGATTTACAAAAAGTTTGAGAAAATAGTTTTTGTTGATTTGTACACTTATGGATTTTCATCAAGGCTTCAATTAGTGTAATCTTTTCCTCTTGAGATTTTATGAATGATGAATCTGCCATTAATTCCCGTTCTTTGATCATTTTATAATAAAGAAGATGGACAATAGGATTGTAAAAAAACAGCATTCTCAATGCGTGTAAAACCGGTTTTATAATTAAATCGTTATTCTTTATATGGGCAAGTTCATGTCGTATAGCCATACAGAATTCTTTTTTAGATAAACAATTAATCAATTCTTTTGAAATAGCCAACGAAGTGGGAAAACCAAATACAAAAGCATTCGGGACTCCATCATAAACAAATACTTTTATCATTTTGATTTTTAATTCCTGAGATAAACTTTCAACTATTTTTAAAACTTCAGGATCGTTGCATTCTTTAGCATTGAATTTTTTTAAAATAAATATTTTTCCAATGGTAAAACTAAAGATTAGATAAGAAATACATATAATAAGTAATAAGAGATTCAAGATTAAAAAAAATGATACATATATATTATTCTCATTTTCAGACTCTTGTTCTATCACATTGTTAAATAGATTTGATATTACAGCTTCTTCTTCTCCAGGATTTACGGAATTTGAAATATAGGGTAAATCATTTTGAAATCCTGGAAAGATCTCAGAAAGTTCATTTTGTTGTTCCGAAAAATTGGGTAGAAATGTGATAATTTTATATGTGGGAACATAGCACTTGTTTTTTATGTTATTAGAAGGCATATTAGTTAAATCAGTTATTGAATGTTCATTATTAATTACATGAGAATCATGGTCTTCTATTCCGGTTTCTTCTATAACCATTACCATTGAACAATACTCTGCTTCAGATTCATTGATTAGAGTATTGTTTTGATTATTGTCATTTATAGAGTCGCTTACGGCAATAAAGGAAAATGAAAAAATGGAAAATGCTGTCATCATAACCATTGAATATATCCAAAATCTATTCTTTGAATGAGTTATGTTATACCTTTTCATCATTATATGGGAAAAAATAAATGCAATTGAGGTAAACAATATCGCTAAGGAAATTGTTATTGCTAGTTCAAACATTCTTTTTCATCTCATCTAATTTTTGTTTTAATTTGCTTATATCTTCGTCAGTATCAGAAAGTTCTTCTGCTAAGTAGTTAATAGTACTATTTTCAAATCTTCTTAATAATTCTCCTATAATACTATGTACTATTGTTTTTTCAAGTTGATTTTTTGTGATTAATGGTTTATAAATGAAAATCCGCTCTTTTTTATCCATTTTTTCAGCTATGATTTTCTTTTTGACCAGTCTTTTAATAATAGTCCGAACTGTTGAATAGGCTCTCCTTTCACCAATTTCTTCTAAAGAATATGAGATTTCTCTAGCAGATGCCTTTTCCCTATTCCATAAAATTTCTAATACTTTCCGTTCTAGTGGGCCAATATTTTTTATCATTTGTCGAACTGATATCAAGTTCTGTATATTTATAATTTGTCACGTTACACAATGTAACTTATTTATATATTATTAAATTTTTTTTATCTTATCCACAGTTGAACCAGCAAAAAATATTTATAGTGGTTCAACATTACAGGTATTGTAGCGTTACATATTGTAACGTTTAAATGTGTAAACTAAAAAGGTATGATGTTATGTCTGATAAAATGGTAAGTTTTTGGAAATCCATTAGGAATATTATTCAAGTAAGATATAACAAATATATAAATTTTAAAATAGGAAAAAATGGGTGGAGGATTCTCTCTAATTTTTTTCATATTTTTTCCTCCATAAAGAATACCCCCGATTGTAGAGTTCCTCTACCCAGCCTCCCCTAAAAATAATATATAACAATATGAAAAAAAATGGTGAAAAGGTATATGAATGAAAAAAAAAGAATAAGAATTAAGAAGCCATACAGATCAAAAATTATTTCCATTTTTTTATTAGCAATATTTGGATCTGGATTTCTTGTTGGGGGTGCTTTAACATACATAGTTACTTCGACAGAAAATTATGAACTTCAAGATCAAATGCAATCAGCTTACAATGAAAAAAATAATCTTGATTTTCAAATCGATAACTATTTTTCTAACGGATCTCTACTTCCTAATCTTTATCGTAATGTTAAAGATTCTATTGTTGTAATCTCAGGTACTGTAAGATATCAATCCTATTTCGGATTAGGTTATACTGAAGTGCAAGGTTCTGGTTTTGTCTACGAATTTAATAAAGAATTTACAGTTATAACAAACAATCATGTGGTTTCCGGTGCATCAAATCTTGTTGTTACATTTGCGAATGGAAACGGCTATCCAGCTGAAATCATTGGGTCTGATTTATATTCTGATTTGGCATTATTGTCAGTTGATGCACCTATAGAGGAGTTTTATCCTTTGGAAATTGGTAGTTCTTCCAATCTTGAAGTTGGTGATCCTGTTGTGGCGATTGGTAATCCTATGGGATTAGATGGTACTATGACAATTGGTATCGTTAGCCAGATAGGTAGAACGATTAGAGAATCATTGGCGGGAAGTTTTCCTATTGCAAATATTATACAGACTAGCGTTGCTATTAATCCCGGAAATTCAGGGGGACCTTTATTTAATTATCAAGGAGAAGTTGTCGGTGTTACTACAGCAATTATAGAAAATTCTGAAAGCTTAGGTTTTGCAATTCCCTCAAATACGATATTAAAGGAAATAGGTTCATTGATGGAAAACGGATCATTCAGCGATCATTCATGGCTTGGAATTTCAGGTGTTGATATGACATATACTATTGCTCAAGCAATCAAATCCAATGTCACATATGGGTGGCTTATATCTCAAATAACACAAGATGGTGCTGCAGACGATGCAGATCTGAAGGGCGGAAGTCAACAAATTCAAATAATTGATGAGCGGATAATAATAGGTGGGGACATCATTATTGCTATTGATGGAAATCGCGTTACAAATGGTGATTATCTTATGTCATATCTTGAGGAATATACATCACCAAATCAACTTGTCAATCTTTCAATCATTAGAGATAATCAACTATTTGATGTGCCTGTTACACTTGGTGCTAGACCAATGATAAATTAAATTCTATTTTGGATCAGCATTTATATGAAACTTAAAATATACATTGAAATATTTCAATAAACAATATCTAATAGTATGAAATTGGGTTGCTCAGTGTATCTGTAACTTAAGTTTTTTAAAAAATAAATTACCTAATTCAACTCTCTTTTTGTATGATATCTTGAAAACTCATACAAATCATGGTATATTTCAGGTCTAATATCTTTAATAACTGTACGATTGGAACGTGCGACCTTAAGCTGACTTAGATCTATATCACAAGTTGTAACACTTTCTTTGAAATATGGTGCTTTGGTCAATAAATCACCTAAAGGGCTATATATCTGGGAACCACCCCATAGTACAAGGTCCTCCTGTGTTCCAACCAAATTTACATAAACCATGAACGTGGTGTTTTCTATAGCACGTGCTGGTAATAAAGCTTCAAAGTATTTTCTAGTAGTGGAAGGTGAAGCTGAAATACAAATTAAGATGTCGGCACCTTGAAGTGAATAAGCCTTGCAGATTTCTGGGAAAAATAAATCATAGCATGTCAATATCCCTATCTTACCATATTTCGTATGAAATACATTTAAACTTTCACCTTGGTCGAAAAATAATTTTTCTTCAAATGGACCAAAGTTTGGTAAAAACCATTTGTTGTATATATCTACTTTCCCGTCAGGGTGAACAAGAACTGCTGAGTTGTAAACAAGTCCTTCTACTTTATCGTCCTTTAATGGCATTCCAAAGACAATGTAGCATTTCTTTTCTTTTGCCACTTTTTTCATGTACGATATTGACGATCCGCTAATTGTTTCTGCTAGATCACGTAGTTCATCTTTGCATCGATAACCCGTGAGAGACATTTCGCCAAAAACATAGAGATCTGCCTTTGTGTTTTTAACCTGTACTTTCATGGTTTGTAGATTTGCTTTTTTATCTGCTATTTTTGGTCTCATCGATATTAAAGCTATTTTCATCCTAATACACAAAAATTGTATAACAAAATATTATTATAATGTTTGTTGCTTTTTTTAAAGAGTGTATTATGTTTTTAATATAATTTTTTTTTAATCAGATAATACCTCTAAAAAGAGTCATCATTAAATATAACATTTAGAATCATTTTTTTTACTTTGCTGAGGTTTGAATCTAAATAGATGGCCCCAATTAATGCTTCTAGTGTATTAGCAAGATTTTTAGGCTTTGTTTCTCCGTTTTGTTTTTTTTCGCCTTTACCTAATAATAGAAACTTTCCAATTCCTAATTCTTTTGCCCTGCCTGCTAGGAAATTATTATTGACAAGTATTGCCCTTCTACGTGTAAGTTCTCCTTCTGAGAAATATTTGTTGCCGTTATACAGTTGTTCAGCTACAACAAAATTTAATATGCTGTCTCCCAAAAGTTCCAATCGCTCATTGTATTCAATCGGGCTTTGTGCTTCAAAGGCATATGTTTTATGGGTTAACGCATTCTTTAGAAGGTCTTTATTTTTGAAATTGTAGCTAATTTTCTTCTCGAGTGATTCGAAAGTATCTTTTTTCATTGTAAATGTCCTATATTACGTCCTTTCTTTTAATTTATGTCATTATCTAAATGATAAGTAGCTTAGTATTTTGTTTCCAACATCTGGATCATCTAGAGAATCAATAAAATGCTTCCTGTCTTTAAAGGGTCTTTTTGCCATTATTCTTATTGCTCTTTTTTTACCAATGTGAGGTAAGGCTTCGATTGTCTCTCTCTGGGCAATATTAATATCTAGTGGAAAGGGAACTGCTGTTATAGATCTATAACCATAGTCTATAACCTTTACATCTAGTTTGGTGTGTAACTGGAGGATACCTGGTATTCCAATAAGTAGTGGATAACTACCAATTTGTCGGCTATATGTGAGTTTCCCTCTATATGCTTCTGTGAATACATCTTTTAAAACAGTGCCATTTGGAAGTATTTTCTTTAATAAAGGTCTTTCTATGTTCTCCTTAATCTGTCTTTTAAACCGTTGGAACTCATTTTTATTTCTGATTACTATTTTATTTCCTATCTTATGCATATTTGTGCCTTTAATCGGTATAATCTGCCGTAAATTAATGCGTCTAATAAGTAAATCATCATCTAAGATATTTTTCAGGAACTCATAATTCAAATCGAAGGTTTTTTTAGTTTCCCCATCCAGTCCAAATACAAAGTTAAGGCCTGGTAAAAGTTCAGGCATTCCATTACTGCCAGTCTTTGAACCGACATCATTGAGAAGCTTTATTGCGCTATATACTTCTTCAGCAGTTGCCTTCAGATTGTTTTTTTTAATGACTACAGGATCAACACTTTCCACTCCAAAAGCCGCAACATCGCCAGACGTATGATATTTAACGATGGTTTTAGCAATTCGTTTGCATTCGCTGGGATATCGAGATAATATTCCAGGATTAGCATTGTCAATATGAAGTGTTTTAAGATCAGGAGCAACGTTACGAATGCCTTTGAATAATTGTTCCAGAGCTTGTGGATTAGGTCGTGGAAATTCCTCGTCTCTTGCATTTTTTGCCATGTATGAAAATATACATGGTTGATTGCCAATACGGAAATGTCTGATGCCATGTTTATATAATTCCTGGATTTCATCAAGAATGTCCTTTATCGGTCGGAAATCAGGAGATCCTTTGCTTGGTTCACTGCAGAATGAACATCCACCTACAATACTACGAGAACATCCGCGATATGTTTCAATTTCACTTATTAGATAATCTGGATAAAAGGGATGTTGACATACTATGCTAGAGCCCGTTATCGCAAACTTTCTAATATCGCTGGCAAGCTCTCTAGTTTTATTGGAATCTATCTTATCTAAATCACTTTTATTTTTCAAAAGTTCATATAAGACGATTTCACCATCGCCTTTAACAATTAGATCAAAGACTGCTTCAACAAAGTTTGTCTCTCTGGTTTTTTTACCGCCAGATATACCAAAACCGTAACGGGCAGCTGGGCCACATAGTATTTTTAGAGGTTTAGATAAACCATTTAAAATTGTTACGAGTTCTCTAGGACTAGCAGGAAATCCAGAGAGATATTTTCCGGGTACCGACATTCCAGCTATAACTACAATTATATCGGATTTTGATAACGTATCAAATAGTGATTCATTATTCCTTAACTGATCGATTGTTAAATAAAAAATCTGGGCAGATCTATCAGCATTCCAAATTGCACCTGCAATGTATCTAGGATATGGGCTAATGTATGGAGGAACTCCTAGACAGGATGGTTCATCTATGTATCCGTCAAGTATCGATACTTTAAGCATATGACTTTGAGTAAAAACCTTTATCAGCTATATCTATCTTTTTGATCAATTGAAGGTATAATATTTAACAAAACTTTTAGCTATTAATGAAAAATAAGAAAGGTAACTGTCGTAAACAAATATTTATATATATTTACTTGTAAACAGCCAAAAGTTATATATTCACTAGGGTTATTATTGTACGGGGGTTGTAAAATCAAAATAGAAGAGTCAGTAATCGTAGCTGAGTTTCTTAGAAAGAAAACAAGTAATGCAAATACAACAAATTCATATAGGAATTTCCTGAGAAAATACTTCAATGTCCTTGAGGTAGAAGATATTGATAATTACTTCAATAGTAATCGGGACTATACAAAAGATGTTTGGACTGTATCAGAAGCAATAGTAGAACTTGCACCAATATCTCAGAAGACATTTTTGGGTTGTATAAAGGTCTTCTTAGAAAGATTCGATGTAGAACTAAAGAAACGAGAATGGCAAGATATAATGACTCATAATAATCTTAGACGTGCTAAACCTGTTACTCAAAAAGCCACCCCTAATAATGCTGATTTGAGGGCAATTCTATCATATGGTGATATTAAATCTAGAGCATTATTTGTTTTTGCCTGTACTACTGGAATGAGGATTGACGAAGTATTACGTTTGACCTTTGACGATATTGATATGAAAAAGTGTCATGTCCGCATCAGAAGAGATATTGCTAAAGGAGGTACTTCAAGGGATACATTCTTTTCCATTGAAGTTAAAGAATTAATTAATCAATGGTTACCTGAAAGAGAAAGACTTCTTCTAAGAAATTATCGTAAGTCACCATTTGTGAGAAAAAAACTAGAACGTGAAGGATTCGAACTTAGGAAATATGACAACAGATGGTGCGTAATCTTAGACAACATAAAATTAAGTAATGAAGAATTAATAAAGATGGAAAGCAGGGTATTTCCTTTTGAATATCAAAATGCTTCAATAATGTGGCATAATCTACTAGAAAAAGCAGGTGAACCATATAACAATAAAGACAATAATTATTATCTTTATAACATTCATTCGCTAAGACGATTTTGGTTTACCCAGATGGAAAGTAGCGGTGCCAACATTAATTTTATCAATTATATGGGTGGTCATGAAAGCCAACTAAACAGTGACTATACTAGTTTTGATGTTAGAAAACTCAAAGAAGATTATGATAAGCACCAAAATTATTTATCTATCTTCAGTAGAATGGATGAGATTGATAAATTAATCAAACCTGAACTGCAAAAGCAAGATTCAGCAATTTCTGACCTAGCTGTTGAAAATGTAGAACTCAAACGAAAGCATGAAATGGATAAATTTGAAATTGATAAACTCAAGGAAAGTGTAATTGAAATTCAGAAAATATTATTACTTCGTACTAGTGTTAGAACTGAAGAAGAACTCAGAAACCTTAGACATCATGGACTTCTCAAAGAATAATAATTCACTTAGCAGACTTAAAACACACAATAGCAGAAGCGGCAATAATAAAATTATCAACCATCAATCTATTATTTCTATTTCTT